>Ga0214919_10000361_pt1 | contig 77703 bp, 53 predicted proteins | sample LL1503_MetaG_FD_177994 | JGI IMG/M metagenome (GOLD analysis project Ga0214919, IMG submission 177994) | Freshwater microbial communities from Lake Lanier, Atlanta, Georgia, United States - LL-1503 | ecosystem: Environmental > Aquatic > Freshwater > Lake | place: USA: Georgia | collected... | reverse complement strand
CTGCCGCCTGTTGAGCTGCTGCCGCCTGTTGAGCTGCTGCCGCCTGTTGAGCTGCTGCCGCCTGTTGAGCTGCTACCGCCTGTTGAGCTGCTACCGCCTGTTGAGCTGCCTGAGCGGTCTGTAAAACGATCTGGTTGTCAATATCTTCTTGCATAACTCGCCATTGTGGTGGTGAAAAGTAACCAGTCTGTTGCCCAAACATCTTATAGTCCATCAGCTCAGAAAGGTCAAACCGCACAATATCAGTTGGAATTTCTGCAGCATATGCAGGATTGCCGTTTGTTGGAATAATATCCGTTGATGTACTAAGACAAACCGGGTCTCCATTAGTTGGGATAACAAAGTAGAGCTCCATGTAGCGCAAATGTTCACACATCAGCGCGTAAAGATTGCGCTTTGCTTGAGGCAAAGTTTTGCCAATGGAACATATCTTCACAGTCATGGGGGTCTGATAGCGCCGATTGTTATTTATTATAACAAAAGGCATAACTTTTAAATCCCATACATGGATAGTGTCTGTGCTACACGACATAGTGTCTGTGCTACACGACATGTTAGAGATTCTGGATGTTAGCTGCTGGATACGATATATGCAAAAGATTTATACAATTATATATATTATAAAAATAATCAATTTTAATCAGTTTTAATCAAAATATCCTAAAATTAAAAACATTAAAAACATAGCAAAATACACTACACAATACTGCACAACACTACAAAACACATATGCGATAGCGCACAGTTGTCCCTGATGTTAAGTTAACAGCCGTAATTTCACATACTTGCTTAGGCCGTAAGCCAATGTATTTAGCCTGTGGATCATCTCGCTTAATAGTTGGTATATTTTTAAGTGTACAACTATAGTGTTCTATAAAGTCATGCAACTCCTTTTTAGAAATAATACGGTGCTTAGGTACAAATACATGACGATTAACATTAAATAGAAAGTTTTCTAATCCAAAAAGTTGTACAAAGTGTCCTTTACTTAAAAGACTATTCACAAAATCTTCACTGGGCTTTTCTTTTGCACCTGGTTTTATAAGAACACGCCCTACATTAAGGATAATTAGTGTGTCTTTAGTAGTAAGTAAATTTTCAAATATTTCAGTAATTTGCAGTTGGAGGTTTGTTGTCCGTTTAAATTTATCATCTAAACGATATTTAACATAGATTTTCTCTTTTTCACCTGTTTCATTATCATTTTTCTTTTCAAGGAAAATATCAAGGGGGCCAACTTCACTCTTAGATTCAAATTTACCTTGGGTATGGCTAGTTAACATTGTTTTAATTTCATCATGTGTATATTCAGTAAGTTCACTTATATCAAAACCACGATCTTCTAACATTTCTAAAATATGTTTTCGTGATGTACAAACATATTGATAACGTTTAAAAATTTGAGATGTTGCCATTATATATTGTTTGTTACTTCTAATTATTATAGTTAAAGGTTTATTTTTAAGTATATTTTTAAATATGTTTTCTTACATTCAATTTTATATTTTTTTATGTGTATAGTGTATAGTTTATAGTGTATAGTTTATAGTGTATAGTGTATAGTGTATAGTGTATAGTGTATATTGTAGATGATAAAAAAACTTAAAAGATTATATACAAAAAAAATAGAGTTAGAGGAACGCATACATATAAAATAAAAAGCAAAAGACACAAAAACAGACAAATTCGTATACGAAGGCGTTTATATAAACAAAATGGGAGTAGTATTAGTAGTAGTACCATGAATACTCACATTAGTAGTACTAGTACAGACAATACGGAGTTAACTAGTAGTAATAATAGCAACAATGGCAATAGTTCTGATATATCGTCTGCACCACTTCCTGATCCACCTGCTACACTTGATCCACCTGCTAAAGTGCAAGTGCAAGCTCAGCATAAATTTAAATACTAATATTAACGAAATGGATCTAAGTTTTTACTTCCACCATATAAAAACCCATTTTTTACATTTGTATCTATTTCAACAACTTTTACATCTGAATTAAATGCTAGTCTCTGTGGAAATTGCTGTGGTTGTTGGGTAACTATATTATTTGATTGGCCAAATGACATATCCATACCACCACGTTGAACAGGGAACTGTTGTGGGAGCTGTTGTGAGAGCTGTTGTGGGAGCTGTTGTGGGAGCTGTTGTGGGAGCTGTTTCTGTAGCATTTCATTAACTTGTGTTGAATTTGATTTTTCAATTGTTTCTCTGTTACCTGCAACTTGAATACCTAAGAGTTGTGAATTTAAATTTTCAATTACTTTATTATCTGTATTTTCAATTACTTTGAAATCAGGTTTAACACCACCATATTGACTTAAATCAATATCAATATTATTATTACCACTTAATGGAATGCTATAATTAGACTGATTATTAATTTGTTGACCACCACCTTGCATCCCTCCCATACTATTTTGCATTGATCCTTGACCACCTTGCATCCCTCCCATACTATTTTGCATTAATCCTTGACCACCTTGCATCCCACTATTATTCTGCATCCCTCCCATCCCACTATTATTCTGCATCCCTCCCATCCCACTATTATTCTGCATCCCACCCATACTATTTTGCATTGATCCTTGACCACCTTGACCACCTTGCATCCCACTATTATTCTGCATCCCACCAGTTTGCATATTTGATTTAACTATTGCACTTCCAATATTATCGTCATCATCACCACTCTTTTCTTCATCATCACCACTCTTTTCTTCATCATCACCACTCTTTTCTTCATCATCACTACCACCACCATCAATATTATTACCATCATCACTTTGATCATCACTTTGATCATCACTTTGATCATCACTTTGATCATCACCCCCACCATCCATAGAATACTCACCATCCATCTCAATTTCATCACCATTAAAATTACCATCACCACCATACCCATCACCATTCCCAATATCTACTAATGCATCAAAATCATCAACACTATACTCAAATTCATCATCACCTTTTAACGTTATAAACTCCTCTAACTTTGTAGTATCAATCCGGACTTTCATACACATTCCCTGCATCTCTTGAATCAACAATTTAAAACTATAAGGCACCTCCAACTTAACAAAATCACGCGTTTTTTGCCCATATAAATTCAATCCTATTATACTATTAACATTTATATTACTGCGACCACTCGATTGACCACCTGATTGACCACCTGATTGACCACCTGTTTGGCCTTCTTGACCACCACCACCACCAGTTCCAGAATACATATGATATGATGCAGGACCATCATTAATATCATAAAATAAACCATTACGCCCATTACCAACAGTTATCTCACCACTAGCACGACTCACCCATACTTCAAACTTATCACACCGCTCAACATAACTTTCCTTTAAAAATGACATTATTCCGTGAGCTACCAATGCGTCACGCTCCATTTCACCAAATTTCAGACCACCACCATTTGCACGGCCATCAACACTTTGCCGCTCTTTTACAGTATATGCTCCACCAGGAATTGGAATGCCATTATCACGTTCACCACCAATACGGGTATTAAGCTTATCATCAGTCATATATTTCAGCCGCTGGTAATAGATTACGCCTGTGAATATTTTCACATCCATCTGTTCACCAGTTACACCATTATAAAGAATACGATCCCCTGCATCTGTAAGCCCCAGTTTATTCTGCATAATATCACATAATTGCTCCACATTAACAGGTTCAAACGCATTATATGATCCGAACAAACCCATTTCCGATGCCAAATTGCCATATAATATTTCAATTAACTGTGCTACAGTCATACGGCTAGGAATACCACTAGGTGTAAGAATTAAATCAGGCACTAGACCATCTTCAGTATAAGGCATATCCTCACGTGGCACAATAATGCCAAATGTGCCTTTCTGTGCACATCGAGATGCAAATTTATCACCTAACATTGGAGTTCTGTATTGAACAGTTCGGACTTTTACTGCCCGATGACCAGCTTTATTAGATTGCCAAGTAAATACTTTATCAACAACACTACCTACATTATCATCTTTAACATATTTCGACACATCCTTATATACATCATCACCACGATCATCCTTATTTTTCACATATTTTCCAATTAATACATGCGATTTATCCGCTAAATAAGTACCTTCTTTAATTAATCCATATTTATCCATACCATCATAATTTGCACGGGCACTTGGTTGCAATTCATTAGGATACTCTTCTATCTCACCAGTATATTGTGGATTATAAAATGCATTAACTTCCCCCGTTTTTTGATCCATTTTTTCAGTTTCATAATACATTTTAAAATAGCTACTATTAAACAATCCCATATCTAGAGATGATTTATTTGCTATAATAGCATCTTCCTGATTATAACCATTATAGTTTGCAAGTGCAACAAATACATTTTGCCCCTGACCAAATTTATCAAGATTTAGAGCCTTATGTAAACGACACACAACTAATGGTTTTTCAGGGTTATTGAGCAAATGTGCCGATGTATCAATCCGATTATTAAAGTTGAGTGCATATGTTGTCAACCCTTGCTTAATAACTTTACTTGATAGAATTACACGGGCTGCCTGATTATGATGCATAAATGGCAGCAAATGTGCATTAAAACTCAAATACATGCTTGGATGCAGTTCCATATGTGTATATTTGCCAGTTACTGGTACATCAAATCCACGTACCAACATAGTAGTGTTAAATTCCTGTGTATCAATATATTCAATAACACCCTGCATTTCCGCTAATTTTGCCAGTAAATTTGTATCTTTATCTTCCAAATTAATAACGGATACGTCTTTAACCATGCCATCATAATAGTTGTATAGTTCCCTACGTTTCCTAAAACCTGACACCAAATCTGTGAAATTAATATCATTGGACTCAACACCCTTAATATGGCGTGGCTGTAATAATAGTGAATTATTTTCAATAATATAGAGCGGACGCACAAATCGCCCGTTATCTGTTAGTATACGGATTTCATTTGTATTGCGTTCCCAAGCAATGCTGAAAAAAACATTAATAAGCCCATTTCTTCGAAATAGTCGAAATTTATTGGATATTGCAGCCGGTTCGCGATGGCAACCAATCCAGCTGCCATTAACAAATATTTTGCATAGTCCGCCAATATCACCGGGGGTTAAATCTGCGAGTGTTTCGATACCATTGTTAATAAGAAATTTAATTATGCCAGATGAAGAACTACCAAATGTAATATGTGATACAATTGATAATCCTTTATTTAAACCAACTTTTTGGCCTTCAGGTGTTTCACATGGGCATACACATCCATATTGCGATAGATGTAACCGGCGACGTGGAATAGTTGGCCGACCACCAGGAGGTACATAATCAATAATACGACGTAAATGTGCTAGAGTTCCATTTCGTGTTAACCGGTCAAGTGCCTGAACAACACCAATTTTCTGACCAATACGACTTTTTTTAAGCTCACTGTTAAAATGTTGCTTAAATTTTTCAACACTGAAAATGCGTGCAAAATTGGTTTCATTAATTAAATATTGGATATTATCACCACTATATTCTTTAGCATTATATGTATATGTGCTGTTTATCTCAACACGTGCTTTGCGCACAACTTGTTGAAATGCATCGCGAAAAAGATTGCTAAGCATAAACCCGCTTAAATCAATACGCTTGTTTATAAAACTATCACGGTCAGTATCAGTTTCTAGGCCTAATTTGAGTAATAGGAGGCGTCGTGTCATATATCCTAGGAAATATGCTTTTGTATTAAAATCTTTTCCACAGTGGGGGAATAAAGATTCTTCAAGTGTTTGGTATAAGAAACTGAGTAGTGACACTTTATTCTTAATGATTTCACTAAATTTATCTTTGCTTTCGGCAACTGCCCGGGATGGGAGTTTTGCAAGGTATGCTTCTGCACTTTCGCGGTCAAAAACCTGTTCCCGTATAATAAATGGGTCTAATAGGCTAGGACGGAGTAGATTAATCATTTTAAGGGATAATTCATTGTCTAAATCGTTTTCTAGATCATTGCCAATAATATAGTTAATAATTTGCTTATCTGTTTCCACACCTAGAGCACGAAACATAATGCAAAGGGGAACATCGCGACCATCTTGCTCTTTGAGTAGTGGCCTATCTTGTCCAAGGAGAACGGTTATAGGGCCTGCACGCTCTAATTGTAGTTTTATAGTACGTGAGTATGTAAATGCTTCATCACTGATTGATTTAATTTCAGCAAAGTGTGTGTATTTTTCTGAGCCTGTTGATTCTGTCACTGTAGAGAGAAATATTATGTTTTCAGCTTTTCGTTCATATGATACGATAACCTTTTCCTGGCCATCTAGAATAAAATAGCCACCTGGATCTAAACGGTCTTCACCCATTTGATGGAGCAGTTCATCTGTAGCACCTTTAAGGATGCATAGGTCACTTTGCAACATTATAGGGATTTTGCCAAGGTAAATATTTTGTAGAAATTGTGCATTTTGTATGGGTACGTGATCTAGAATGATAGTTGATGTTTCGCCTTTGCTATCACCTTTTTTAATAGTAAAGTCAATATCAACACCATAGAAGAAATCGGCACCATAGGTAAGGTTTTTAAGACGGGCTTCATTTGGAAAGAGCTGGCGAACTTCACCTGATGGGTAAGATTTAATGGTGGGCTTGGCAATGCGAAAGTTATCATAGTTTTTTCCACCAAAGTAAACATCAATTTCATATGTAATGTTTTTATCTTCTTTGTCAAAAAGAAAAAATGTGCGACCACCTTTGTTAATATTTTTTATAATAAGGGGAATTTTAGTTTGGATAAAGTCATTGTAGCTGTCAATATGATGGCGTACTAGAGCATTGGGAGTATCGCGGAAATAGGAGTTTACAATGGACCATGTTTCATCTTGGAGATTCATAGTTTATTAGTGGGTTTGTTAGTGGGTTTATTAGTGGGTTTGCTAGTTTGTTAGTTTGCTAGTATCTAGATATCTAGAATAGTATATTTATATTCTATTTATATTCTATTTATATGTGTTAGCAGTTTAATTGATTTGCAAGTTACTTATATTGCTTATATTAGGCTTATATTAGGCTTATATTGCTTACATTTAGATTAATCCCGCAAAGGTGATACTTCCTAAACCTGCCCAAAAACCTGAACCTAAGCCTGTACTACTAGATCGTTTGTTTATTGTTTGTTCTAGTCTATATGATGCGTCTGATACCTTGCGTAATTGTATAGCTATTTTCGTTTCGTTCGCGGAATTATTATATGCTACATCAAAGGCTGTACGTGCTTGTAAATATTGTGCTATTTCAGGCATGGGATTAGCTAAGTTAAGTGTAGCAGCTTTTTTTTGTGCAATTAAATATTTAAGATCATAATCTATAATAGCTGCTGTTTGTGTTAACTTGAGTACTTCTTTCTCAATATTTTGAGGCGTTTGTGCTTTAAATGCTTTGCTTTGTGTTTTTGTTAGTTGCAAGTTCTCTGCTTTTTTATTTAAAATCAGTATTTTTACTGCTTGACTATTAATGTACTCTTCATTTATCTCAGAACTGGGGCTACTTAACATTTTTAGAGATTTTAAAGATGTAAACTGTGGTGGATCAGGGTTTTCTACTCCTTCATTAAAAAGTGTAGCATTTTTTTTCTCTCTTATTTTTTCAGTTAGTTCCTTAGTATTATCTTCTAGAGCATAGCATGCACTCTCTAATGCTTTTAGTCTGCCAATTTTGTATCTATTAGCTGTTGTAACTGCAAGTTCAGCTGTTTTAACTACAAGTGCTGCTTCAACTGCAGCTTTCTTTTGTGTTTTATTCATTTGTGATTGTTGTTGTTGTTGTTGTTTTTGTTGTTGCTGTGTTTTTATTTCATCTAGTGCATTTTCTGCTTCTGTTTCTTTTAATACAGCAGCTTCATATTCTCCATGAGTAGTTAAATATGCGGCTTTAAGTGCTTCCGTTTTTCTAGTAATTTCCGACACATCATTAGTATCTATGCCATTATCTACTGCTTCACTCAGAAGTTTTCTCATTTTTTCTTTTTGAGTTAAATATGATAAATTAAAATCTATAATGCGTTTTTTGAAATATAATTTTTGTACTTCTTTTTTTAGGTTTTCGTCATATTTTGCCCTATTTTTCCTGTTAGATGGTTGTTGTTGAGCTTTCAAATTTTTTATCTCTTCATCTAATTGTGTTTTTGCGTCCGTTTGTTGCTGTTTGTAGTCTGGAGTTAGATTTTGTGTACTCAGTTCCTGTGTAGATGCTTTAAGTTCTATTGGTGCTACAAGTGGTTTAGATGCTGCAGGTGCTGCAGATGCTGCAAGTGAATTAGGTACTGCAGATATTGCAGATGGTGCGGGTGCAGATGCTGGCATAGTTTGTGTGGGCAAACTATGCGGTAACTGTCATTTGGATGTGGGTACGTAGCTCATTAGGTCCTTTAAATGTGCGGATTCGCTCTGTAGTACTAGTAGTTGTTTATCTAATTTTATATCTTTTCGTAAATTTTCTGCTGTAGCTTGTCTGATATCTGGGTATTTATTACGTATTTGTGCTTTTTGTAAATTTAAATTTTGAATTCGTTCACCTATTATTCGAATTTGTCGTGTTGCTTCTGCCTGTGTTTTGATCACTTTATTTTGTTCTGGTTGTTGTCCTTGTGCTGATTGTGCTGATTGTCCTTGTCGTTGTCCTGGTTGTTCTGGTAGTCTTGGTTGTTGTCCTGATTGTCCTGATTGTCCTTGTAGTGCTATTAATTGTCGTACTTGATTGTTTGCGTATTGGTGTGCTCTTTGCCATTCTTGTGCTCGTATTTTTTGCAGTTGTAGGTGTTGTTCTTCCTCTTTTCGGTATTGTCGTAGTTTTTCTTGTAATGATAATGATACTGGAACTTCATATTCATTTTCGGATGGATCAAAAGAACTAGAACTATGTGTATTGTGTGAACCCGAACCCTCTGTGCCTCCTGTACTATATATGCTAGAATCCCACGAGTAATCACTTTCAACACTTTTGTGTGAACCTAGTGATGATCTGGGCGTAATTTTAGTAGGATTTAATGCGTAATATTTTTGGTGTGCTTGATGATAACGACTAGATGCCTCAATTACTAGCGGATTGTCTTCTTGTAAATGTAAATTGCCAAGCATAAAAAGATTCGACTTTGCCGCTTCCAATTCCTCTATCGATTTATTTACTGCAGATTCTAGATCAAAACGTAGTATAATTTTGTCATACACCTCCTCAATTGTTTTACCTTTATACTCGTGTTTACTATGTTCATCAACTATTTTTTTTAAAAGTGCTGGGTTTTCTCTTGCCCTAATGGCTAGCCTCAAGCGTTTTTTAGCTTTTATAGGATTAGTTACAGTTTTTGGATCTTGTGCAATTTGAAGTGTTGAAAATAATTTATCCATATGTTCTTTAATTTTTTCTGGCGTTTCATTTGTTTTAATTTCTCCAGGGTATGGTGTAGCCTTAGCTGTTTCAGGCAATAATCCTTCTAAATAAGTTGGTTTACTTATTGAGGTTAAGCCTAATTTTCTAGGTCCTAAAAATAATCCACGATTCTGTGCATCATGAACAGTTTTGGCTATATCCTCTGATGTAGTCTTTACTATACTTTGAAATTTATCAATATCATAAACAGTGTTATTATATTTGTTAATGCTTTGCATATGTACCAATTCTTGTTTAAATTGAGCTTTTAGTTCAGGATCTTTTTCATTATCATGTAATACTATAAGTGTATTTACAAGATCAGTAATTTTTTCTGCTGATGGTAATGCTTGTTTTTCGTTTTCACTTTCGGTTCCGCTTTCGTTTCCGCTTCCGTTTTTAGCTTTATAAAAATTAGCTAATGCTTCGAGTTTAACAGCGGTAACAAAAGATTGATGATTTTCCTTTATATCAGGTAAATTACCACGTGTGCGTGGTTTTTCCTTTACTCTTTTAATTAAATCTGCAGCTGTTGGATTACCATCATTATAAGATATCGTACTTTTTTTAAGTTTTGTCTCATAAGATTCTTTAATTTTCTTTAAGTTATCATCATAGTTTTTTATAACTATATCATTAACATCTCTTAATTCTAAAACAACATTTTGAATTTTTTGCTTATTCAGTTTAATTCTATATTTAAGATCATTAAATAATGTAGTTTCATTATTTGATTTTTGAATTAATGATGATAATCTTTTAAGTTGTGTCTCATCTTCATATAATTGATGTTCAGCAATAGCTTTTCTATTTTTCATTTCGTGAACTTTTTTTAAATCATATTTTAATGCATCTAGTTTACTATTTGCGGTTCTAAGGCCAAAATCATTGGCAATTCTACGGTATGCATCTTTTGATGATGTTCTAACGCCACGTAATACTGATTTAGTTTTATTAGCGAATCTTTGTCCTATATTTTGAGCATTACGTGCAAGCTTACTAATATTAAATTTTTTAGTAATAAATTTATCAAATTTGTGCGTAAGGCTTAACTTTCCAAATGTAGGAACACCAAAAATCGCTGGAAGTACTGCAACTGTTCCTCTTGAAATGGCACCAGCAGCACCATATGACCACTTTCCCACATTTCCTTCTTCAAGTAATCTTCTATTACTAACAATTCTAGCTTTAATTTTTTTCTTTAATGGTAAAGCTTTGTGTTGTATAATAGCCGCATCAAGCTTTTCGCCTTCAGCCGTTAATGCGTTAAAGCGTTCACGATTAACATTATCAAGACCTGATTGTGGACCTAGTTTTTTTAGTGCACTATTAACTTTTCCCTTTTTCCTTTTCAAATCTGCAGTATGCATTGATGAATTTAAAATAGCACCCACTGTAGACGGTATAATAGTAGCACCCCATGCCAGGCCTTTTTTAACATATTCACCATAACTTTTTTTCTGTTTTTCAGCAATAGGTGGAGCACTAGATTTAGGTGGAGCACTAGATGTAAGAACCTTTTGCATCGACCCACCCCTTTGCACTTTAGTGCATTTGTTTTTCAGCCTTCCAGGTCTTTTTTTAGTTATAACTACCATATATAATATATGTTAATATATGTACCTATTAAATATATCAAATATAAAATCTTTGGTATATATAAATAAATTGTAAATAATGAAAACAGTTATTAAAAGTGCAAAACACCCATCACATTCACATTCAACTTCACATTCAAATTATAGTTTTATATATCCATTAAAAGATTATACATTCAAATCACTACAGATATTTACACATAAAAACCTTGAATTTATAATTTTTATTGTATTATCAGTAGTATTAGTAATCTATATTGCTTATTATGCTAAAGAACAATTTGAAAATGCAGATGCACCACATGGCATAAATCAAATGGATAGTATAATCTATATTAACTTAGAAAATCGTAAAGATCGCAAAGATCTTCTTTTCAAAGAATTAGAGGCTCTAGATACTGATATGACTAAAGTACATAAGGTTTGTGGTGTATATATTCCTAAAAATGGTCATAGGGGATGTGTACAGGCACATATATTGGCATTAGAATTAGCACAACTTAATAAGTGGGATCCGGTTTTGATATTAGAGGATGATGCACAATTATCAGTAAGTCCCGAGGATTTTAATACTATTTTATATAATGCTCTAAAACAACTTAATAGTGAGAACCCAGATTGGAATGTTTTAATGTTAGGAACTGCAAATAAAATTTATAATACTGCAACACCAGATCTCACTTTTTCAATTGATTCAATATCATTGGAAAATATTGAGCAAACAACAACAACAAAACAAACTACACTAGAACAAACTACACTAGAACAAACTACACTAGAACAAACTACACTTAATCTTAAATCTAAATCTAAACCCAAACAGATAATAGTAAAACAACTTAAAAGTGCAACAACATCTAGTGCTTATGTTGTGCGCCTCAATTATATAGATACAATTTTAACCTTATTTAAAAATTGTAATGCAAATATGTTATCTAATAAATTAAGTGGTGATGGGTTTGAATATCAAGCTTTAGATCAAAAATGGGCATCATTACAAGGTGCTGATAAATGGTATGCATTTGATGAAGATTTAATAAAACAGAGGGCAATATGGAGTACAATACAATCACCACAATCACCATAATCACCATAATCACCACAATCACCACATGCAAATATAACCGCCTACAAAACCGCCTACTATATTTTAATACGTTTCCCAGTTTTCAATAGCCTAACCTCAGGAAACCCTGTTTTACGGCGCCGCCAAACTGTTGTAAGGGTGGGGTATTGTGCGTGTAAAAGCTGTGCTGATTTCATAGCAGATATACTGCGGTTTCCATGCGTTTCTTGCATACCGCCAGGAGTTTTATAATATTTTGTGATGATTGAAATATTATTAAAGCGGATTACAGTACTATCTTTAACATAGTATTGTAGAGTGCGTTGTGTATTTTCTTTTTCATCTATACTGAGGATAAGATCATCAGAATGGCGATTAATTATACCCCACATTGGGCCAACTATGAATCGCAAATCAGTAGTTACGGTATCAGTCATAAAATAGGGGTTGCTAACAGGGTACACACCCCATAAATAGGCTTGCTTTTCACTGCAAAGTTTAAATGCCTTTTTAATGAACAAGTCTAGGTTATTTATTGGAGTTGTGTAGTTTGCAGATTTACTTAGTGGGCTAGAAATACTTTGTAGTTGTTTTTGTGTTTGTAGTTGTTTAGGGTGTGTAGGTTGTTGTTTAGTACGTGTATGTAGTTGAATAATATCATCAATATCATCATCTAGTTCCACTATATGTGTACCAACTGGATAATAGTTGGAAATGAAATTTCGTTGATTCTTAAGACCAATTTCACCTATTATAAGATTATTATATAGTTGCTTGGGAATAGCTGCTTTATATATTTTGTATTCATCATCATTGGCAACAAATATATTGATTTTACGTGCTTGAATACCATGACGATGTAATGTTTTTAATGTTTTAGATTGAATAAGTGTACTCCGCTTGTATGATGGTATAGCTATAGTGTATTTTGTTGTTGTTGTTGATTTTATCATTGTTGATTTTATCATATTATAGTTGTATAGAAATATGTATAGAAATATATATGAACGTTGATATGCTAAAATATTAAAAGAATTATTAAAAGAATTATTAAAAGAATTATTAAATATTTATTAAAAAGTTAAAAATAGTAAATTACTAACCAATACTATACCAATACTATACCAATACTACACCAATACTACACCAATACTATACCAATACAATTATAAGTCACCACTGCTAATTTCAAGAGGACGGCGATTAATATCGGGTTCAATTGTAGTTTGAAGCCAGGGACTAACTTTGACTTGGGGATTAAGAGGTTCACTGCGTAGCTGTCGGTTTGCATTACGTAGAGTTTGTCCAACTGTATTGATACCAATATGAAAACCAGCAGTTAAAAAGTTTTGATCTGCTAGACTTCCCTGGCCAGAAGGATTAACTTGAGCATAGAGGGAGTTTGCATCAGTAGGTAGGAGATCTGCACTAGATAAAACATTTTTGGGGTAGCACTCGGAAGGTAGCTGATTCATATCCATGCCACTAGACTGACCAACACCTTGAGGCTGCTCAATTAATGGAATACTCTCACTAGCAGTTACTGTCATGGAATCAAGCTGAGAACCGCTATCACCACTCATTACCTGGACTAGTTCACTAGGGGCAGCATCGGCAGAACCTCCTTCAAAATGTTCATTGCGCTTTATAGATATGTTAGCCCAACATGGCCAACCTAGATAGACAAAAACACCTAAAGCTAAAATAATAATTACAAATATACAAATTAATACATTATTGCTAGGACGTTGCATTTTTAGTTACTTTATTATATATAAATATTATATTTATTGTTGTATTATTGTTGTATAATTATATTTATATTTACAGAAAATATTTTTACAATTTTTACTTTATTATTAATTATTTATAAAATTGTAAATTAATTAATAGGTAGATATGATAGGTAGATATGATAGGTAGATATGATAAGAACTTTAGCAATCTAGAAGTTTAAAATAAAAATTAAATAAAAATTAAATAAAAAATAATTAAAATAATCTATTGTTTAGGAATACGAGAAATATATAGTTTACCATTATTTAGTTTAACAGCATTAATATATGGCTTACTCGAGTCTGTACTAATAGCCTGGCCATATTCTTTAGTTTTACCATTAACAGTAATAGATGCATATGATGATTGCTGTGCTTTAGAATGTGATGACACAACAGTATCATTGCTAGACATATTTATAATTTTAGATGCTAAATTGGATTGAGATTTACTACGTCCACTAGAATTATTAACAGCTACTTTAACTATTTTAGCTAAACTACTCTTGGTTAGCTTGCGTGGTGTCTTACGTTTAATAGACTTACGTTTAATAGACTTACGCTTAATAGACTTACGTTTAATAGACTTACGCTTAGACTGTAGCCCTTTAACTTTAGAAGTTTTTTTTACACTTTTTCCCTTGCCTTTGCTTTTTCTTTTGCGTATAATTGCCATCTATATTATAAAAAAACATAAAAAACTAAGTAATTGTTAAATTAACATATTAATAAACTATTCACTAGATAATTACCGTTTATCAAAGTTATTAGCAGCCCAAGCAATGCTAGTCTCACTATTAAACATTTGGTAGGGATTAGGTCCACGTGCAGGTGGTAAATGTTCACCAAAAGGTGTAGTTAACGGCTCAATGCGATTAAATTTGCTAATATGAGTAGTAACGTTATTCTTACCATCAACATCATGAACTACAATATTTCCATATCCACGATGATAGTTGAGCTTTTGTGTAGTGAATGGTAGATTACCAACGCTAGCATATTTTCCAAGATTAGGCATATTCATTTTATAGAGTTCTATTAGTATTAGTATATTAACTTATCTAAATATAATTATTTTGACTATTCTAACTATTCTAACTATTCTAACTATTCTAACTATTCTAACTATTTTCTTAGAATGATTTTAATGAAAATACAATTTTTTTATTTGTATAATAGTATAGAATAATATAGAATAGTTTAGAATAGTATAATCTTGATATGACAAATACTGATAAATATCACACTAATTTGCTACATATAATTGTAATAGTTATAATATGCATAATTATTTGGAGTGCTGTTGAAATATATAATGATGAAGGATTTTATCCTCGTAGATGGAATGATCCACAATATCATGGGCAAATGTGGGGTTGGCGGAGACCTTGGCAGTATGATATTGGAAATTGGCGACCAAATGCATATTATCCTGCATATTCAGGCTACTGGAAACAGTGCCCTAGTGGGGGTTGGTGTCCGCCATATAAAAGTTGCATGTCACCAGAATGTTCATAGAGCAAATGTATTACTACTCTACCACTCACAACTTACAACTCACTACCCACTACCCACTACCCACTACCCACTACCCACTATCCACTAGATAGTCGAATATCTACATTAAAAAGTACATACTGTCCTGATCCAGCAATACCAGAACTACCAGCATCACTTTCTAAAAAGAATCCTGCCCTGATATACTCACCAGCAGGTATCATACCATTGCAAAATACTCCGCCATCACATCCAACTAATCCAGGTAAACCAACAACACTTAAACTTGATGTAGGAACAAAATCAATAGATGTATAACTTGTGCACACTACAGTTGTAATTCCTTTAGTACAAACACGACAACTATTACCACCACTTGCATTTTCTAATGCAATTCCAATTACATTTGCAGGATTAGCAAAGGGATTAATATGGGTTGATGGTAGGTATGACATTGGAATTATTGCAATATTTGAGTTAGTACCTGAACCAGAATTATCAATTCGCACAGCAGTGCCTTTCACAATATTATAACCAGTTTTTACTAACCACTTTGAAACATCCCCAGATGCTTTAAATACACTATCACCACTACCACTTTTATATTTGGTAATCATTGCATTACTTGAAAAATCCCATTGATATGGTATAGGTTGACTTGTAAGTGTAATTACATTGCTATTTTGCATTATTTGCATAGAGGGAATTATATTACCAGATGTAATTGTCACATTACCGCCATATAAACTACGTGCATATACAGTAGATATATCTAGAGCTGTATTTACAAAAGGTGTATTAATTATATTACCAAATGTAACATTGCTACTTATAGGTTCAAGATTATCAGTATTGATAAAGTTTACCTGATTGGTAAAATTTAATCCTGCTGCACCAGTTGGACCTGTTAATGCATTAAAATTTAGCCAACTAGAACCATCATATCCTTGGAATACTGATGGACCTGTAGGTCCTGATAAACTTGCATTATTATATAAACGTATTTCACCATCAATATTAAGGTTAGTATTTTGCACACGAAGAGCTAAATTACTATTACTAGGAGATGTTACATACCACCCTGCTGCATGCGCATCATAGTTGTTAGTTGTGTATAAGGGATTTACTTGTACTGTTGTTTGCATTTTGATATCTAGCTAGAGTAATTTTAGATTATATTTGTTTATTTGCTTATTTGCTTATTTGCTTATTTGCTTATTTGCTTATTTAATATTTTTAATAGTTTATTGTTTAAATAGTTTTCACTTTCAGAAATGGTCATAGCCATTACTCTTTAATGCAAATATTAGTACTGGGTTTAGTATCTACATCTAGCTTGGTATCTGTATCTACATCTAGCTTGGTATCTGTATCTACATCTAGCTTGGTATCTGTATCTGCATCTAGCTTGGTATCTGTATCTGCATCTAGCTTGGTATCTGTATCTGCATCTAGCTTGGCATCTGTTTTAACATTACTCTTTTCACTACAAAGTTTATTATAAAGAAACTCTGCATCTTTAATTATCTCAGGATCAAATCCTTTGTTTTTTAGTAATTTCAATGCCATGTGTTTTTTGCTAACACCTGATTTAACTTTAAAATCCTTTACCACTTTATCTGTTTTTTCATTAATTTCAATATCAAAGTATTTCTTGTCTATATTGAGCTCATCCATCTTTGCTAGAACATCAAAATGTGTAGTAATAACATTTAAACATTTTGTAAATTTACATAGTTTTTTAATAATTGCATAGAATCCACTCATACCTTCTTGATAATTTGTAGATACAAAAATCTCATCCATAATACTAAAAGTAAAGTGACCTTGTTGCTCAGAGGTATCTAGCAGTTGCAATTGTTGATAACAGCGATTCATCTCTGCTTGAAATAAACTCTCTTTTCCTTGGCAATCTGGAATATTCAAATATGTTGTAATATTGTGAAATGGTGTTAGTTGAAACTGTTTAGCTGGAACTATACCTACTGTTTGACCTAACAATATACATTCAATTATAGACTTAATATAAGTTGACTTACCAGATGAATTTGGTCCTGTTATTAAAAGATTATTTGTGTTAACTGTGTTAACTGTGTTATCTTTAGTCATAGTATCAATTGGCATTGTAGTTGTTCCTGTAGTACTAGAAACATTGCTATTAGAATTAGAAATTTTCTTGATACTAGAAACATTACCTATGCTAGAACCCTCTATCGTAATATTACTAATTGCAATATCGCTCAAAATTGCTTGCGTGCCACCAATATTAACATCATTGCAAACTGGTATTTTGCATACTATATTCCAAATATCAACACCAACAACCTTTGGCTTATTTGCACTAATGTATTCGCAAAATGTCTTATCACATTTACTGGCATCACCTGCACCAGCACCATACCACTTAGCTAGACTACTCCATACATCAACAATTCCAATTAATTCACTTAATGGTTCTAGCAATTGTGTGCCACTTTCTTTGCAATCTATAAATTCCCGCCATACTTTTAATATAATACCTTTATTTGAAAACAGTGATGGCTCACATGTAAATGTTTTATGAGTAAGTAGAGAAATAATTGTTTTATGTTTAAGAGATGCCTGTATTCTATTATGTAATGATTCAGATATTACTGTCCATTTGCTTTCTAAAACTATCTTATAAAATTCAACAGCTCTAGATACCCATGTCCTCATCTTATTCAACTTTCCATGAAATACATTGATAATTTTATTATATGTTGTACTCATCATTACACTATTGTAAATGCTCCATAAATAAGTAATCACTATAAAACCAATATACAAATATGCACCAACTGGACTATTTATTAGCGCAATAATCTTTTGTACTATCCACAGTAAAATTCCCTTGATACCACCAATACCACCAATACCACCAACCCCTCCACCATTTTGAGGTCCCATAGCAAATTGTAGAACTTTCCCAATTATAGCGGTAATTCCTCCACCACTTGTGCCAAAGAATATGCCTCGGATAATAGTCCAAAATGTAGCGAATGTTATAGGCAACTTTAAGAAATATTTTACAAAAAAATATGGTATAAACAAGAGGGCAAATGGTGCGCAAATGCCATATACTGGTGTAAACAATATTACAAAAAAATAGAATACACGCATAAACTTTTCATTATAATTTAACCATTTTAAACATACAAGATCAAAGAAAACAGTTTTATAAATTTCTTTCATCTCTTCAGTATCTTCAACTAATAATGCAACTAAATCATGCTCAATTACTGATAATTCTGCAAGTGTTGATAGAATTTGCTGACCAGACCCAGAACCAAGTATATCTTTGATAATATTTTGCCGTTGTGTTAAAATCTTTATATCAGTAATGGGATTTAACAGGATATTTTGCAATAGTAAGTTGCCTAGCTTAGTTTGTGTGCTATTAAAAGCATCAAATAATGATGTTGCACGTTCTCCACCTCCAATAGAACTATCCATATTGGCAGTAAATATTTCAAGCTCATTATATTTGTGACCAGCAGGTGTGTATAGTACATTATCAGGAAACTTTGGATCTAGATTAAGTATTTTGCGTAATATAGGTTGGATGTTTACATTTTGCCCATTAAATACAATTTTAATGTCAATTGTTTCCTCATCTTTATTGGAAAATATTGTAGGTATAACCTTATTCAAATAAGCAAGTATATTATCCATTAACAGAACATTAGAAAATATAAAAAAAAAACAAACACAACAAAATAATTGCAATGGCAATGGCAATAGCAATGGCAATGGCAATAGCATATTAACTATATAAGTTTATATAAGTTTATTTAAATTAGTGTGATAATTATCTGTTAATTTTACTTTATAATAGTTTTTAAGATTTTCTATAGTAGGAACAAAATCATATGTAAAACAATTATCATAGCACTCTAATCTTTGTAGACTATTTGGTAAATTATTTAGCACAGTTAATTTGTTATGATTACAGTTTAATATTTCTAAATTATTAGGTAAATTATAAATAGCAATTAATTGGTTACTTTTGCAATATAATATTCTAAGGTCATTAGGTAAATTAATTAAATATGTTAATCTATTGCTATTGCAGTATAATACTTTTAAATTACGTGGTAAATTATATAAAGATGTTAATTTGTTAAAACTACAATGTAATATATTAATATTATGTGGTAAATCATTTAACTCGGTTAATGCATTATTAATACAGTATAGTTGCTGTAAAGTTAATGGTAAAGTTAACTTTGTTAATAAATTATTATTGCAATCTAATACTTTTAAATTAGGTGGTAAATTAATTAATGCTGTTAATTGATTATCATCACAATGTAATGTTTGCAAGTTTTTAGGTAAATTATTTAATGTTACAAGATTATTACTACGGCAATACAAAGTTTCAAGTGTAGATGGTAAATTAGTAATATTTGTAATGCTAGTAATTATGTTATAACATGCAAATAAACTTACTAACTTATCTGGTAGGAAATTAAGTGCTGTTAGCTTATTATAGCGACAATATAACTTTTGCAAAGTACAAGGTAATTTAGTAAGTGTAGTTATTAAGTTTTTGCAGCAATATAAATTTATTAGGTTATTAGGTAAATAGTCTAAACACGTTAATTTATTGTCACGGCAATCAAGTGCTTGTAAAGTGGAAGGTAAATTATTTAAAAAAGTTATTTTATTATTGTTGCATTTTAATATTTGTAAACTGATTGGTAAATTATCTAGAGTAGTTAAATAGTTTGTACTACATTCTAAATCAAGCAAACAATTAGGTAAATTATCAAGTGTAGTTAATTCATTTCTTGAACAATCTAAGAGTTTTAAATTAAATGGTAAATTATCAAGTGCAACTAAACTATTACCACGACAAAATAATTTTTGCAATTTAGGAGGTAAATAGTTTAAAGTGGTTATATTATTATGAGCAATATTTAACTCTATTAAATTAGTGTATAGGGTATACTCTACAATGCTTAATACTGTTAACTTATGGCTAGATACATCTAATTTAATAATATCTTGGTAATCTTGGTAATCTTGGTAATCTGTGTAATCTTGGTAATCTGTGTAATCTTGATAATCCAGGTAATTTGGGTAATCTAGATTATTTAAAGTATTAATTACATTAATAGAGTTGATATTAGACGTATTAGATGGTATTGGTATTTCCATTTAATATTACATTTAATAATTATTATTAAAGTTATTATTATTAAAGTTATTATTAAAAAAATATTAATTTAATTAAATTTTATTCCATTTACTATTCATAACTCACTTAACTCACTTAACTCACTCAATTACTAAATGCAATCCCACCCATCCCACTATAAATACGTAATATATTATAGCTTAATGCATACACTCGCAATCCCACAGTAGTATTTATAGGATTTAGAGTTACATAGATTTCTTTACTATCAATCTTTGAAAAATTGCTACATCCGCTTGGCTGATGCTCTTCAGGTTTTATAGAAAAAGCATAACTATAAAAGAAATCATTAGGGCAACGTGTATGTTTTTGATATGGTTGAATTAAACTGAAATATTTTGCTTCTCTTACACTAAATCTTTCAATACCATTGATATAAAATAGTGCATTATGCAAAGTATCACCTTTAACTTGTGTTAGATCCATAGTATTACTATAGTTGAAATAGTCATTTGTTAAAGCTACAGAATCTAATTGTATAACCCAAAACAACTCTTTAACTGGCAAATTGAAATTTAATGCAAATCGATAATTACTAGTTGGAGGACTAATTGATTGTTGACCGCTATACTGTAATTGTTCTATTAAATAACGATGTTTCGCTTTAGCAAATTCTTTCTGTTCAATAGTATCCAAGTAAATATAGTCAATATACCATTTCATATCTAGAATAGTTGGTGCACCACCACTAATATCTAAAACACCATTAGGGCGAATATATATTGATGCATTACTATAATTGCTTGTTAAATTCTGTGTTAAAGATACCAAATAAGGATTGCCTACACTTCCGTTACCTGTCATAAAATTATCAGGACAAATAAAATATTCAGCACCATCTGGAAATACCATTATTTTTGCTCGGATAGTAGTATCAATATCTCCTGATGTAGCAGTAGGCTTAATAATTTCTACAATATTTGTTCCTGCAGTACCACTAAGTACGGTATAGTATGCAAATGCACCAAATGTGTATAGTTGGTTAAGCGGTTTAAGATGCATTTCTAAAAATGTATCATGATACTGTAATGCTATTAATGGTAATGACAGGCCTATATTACGGCAAAACCAAAATTGTAATGGAATATATAGTTTTAATGGGCCTGCATTTGTAACTAGCTCTGGGTTTCTATTTAACATTTGGTCTAATCCCCTTTTTTTAGATTCATCTTGTTCTAGCAATGTCCACATATTCATCCATTCACTATATTGCCTATCTATTAAATTATCAGCAATTTTCAAATCATAATAGTTAACTAGCGAAAACCCTGTATTGTTTACCCAACTTATATTCCCAGTGCCAGATGCATAGTTTGCAACATTACCTGGTGGTCCATATGCAGGTGCAGGATCAAATGTTGCAATGGCTGTTAACTGTGGTAAATTTACTTCTAGTAACATAGTGTGAACAAGGTCAGCATACCGGCTAATCTTGCCAGTTACACGATTACCAAAGTTTATAGTGCCATCTAATGGACTTAAAAATGCTTGCATTGAAAAGTTTGTATGTCTTTTAAAAACAGTTTTAAAAAATGTTATCTGTGGGTTTCCAATTAAAAATATATCTTGAATCCCATGAGCTACTAATTCTAATAATCCGGCTTGTGGCATTCTATGTTTACTTGTTTGCTTTTTACTTGTTTACTTTATTTATCAGCACGCTTTACTTTGCTTTACTTTGATTTACTTTGCTTTATATAATTAGGTTTTATTTAGATTTATTTAATGTATAAAATACCCAAAGGTATTATCTAATTACATCACGGCAATAAATATAAATTACTATCTTAATCTATCTTAATCTATCTTAATCTATCTTAATCTAATTATAATATAATATAAACAATTATATCTTGATTATATAATATTTGTAATACACATCCATTACACTTTAAATAAAAAATGGCATTTCCAACATCTTTAAAAGTGCAAAATACAAATGGATACTTAAACTTTACAGGAGATGGTACATACACTTGTGATTCAAAACTTCATAAAATTTACAGTGATGGTTTTTACACTTTAAATGCAAAAGATTATATCCTTATTGAAAACCAAAATTCAAATAGTGCTATTGACATTAATTCACATAATAGTTCCCTTAACCTTACAAGTGGTCTCAATACTGATAGAGCAATTAATCTATTTACCAGTAATATTAGTGGTGGAATACAAATACGTGCAGCTAATGGAGGAATTAATACATATACTCGAAATGGTAATATTGATTTTTTTGCTGAAGGTTCTAATATAAATATAGGTGTTGCTCCTCCTATTTTTCCTGCATCATATCAAACACAAAACATCAATATTGAATGTTTCAATAATCTTAGTGCAAATGCTGCAGATATGCATTTTGTTAGTAGTGATGTTATCAGTTTTGTATCTGCAACAGGTGACATTGAATTTGGCACTAGTACTGAGACACCTGTTATTAAACTTCAAAATGGTAATCTACTAGTAAATCAATCTGGTAGCATTTTAGATCGCCAACTAGATGTTGCTGTAACACGTGAAAGTTCATCTGCGCCTGGATATAATGGTATAGTAGTAAACTCATTTACCAACACTGTAGCTAGTGATTTAACTCTTCAAACTAGCAATAGTATTAGTGATCAACAATGTATTCTTAGTATGGGCGCATTTCCAGCCTATGACAACTATGCAGCATATCAAAACTATTTTGGATATCAAACTGATAATATTGTTATACGTCTTGATGGTCCTGCATATAGTCCTAACCGAAGTCAAGCTGGTTTTGGTTTAGATTTTACTACTTCTGATGTTGGTCGCAAATTATATTGGCCTCTAGACACAAGAACTACAACAATAGAATATCTAAGCTCACTAATAACACCATGTAGTGATCTATCTAATGTAACTGTAACAGGAACATATACTGGCGCATCATCTCGTGTTTACCTATTGCAGATTGATTCAGCTGTAAGTGGAGGTGGACCCAATACATTTATGTGGTCTAATGATGGCGGAAATACTTTCCTAGCCACATTTATCCCTATAGAGGCAGGTCCTCACTATCTAGAGCAGGGTATTTCAATAGAATTTACAGCTACTAGTGGTTATTCTCTTAATCAACAATTCACATTTCAAACTAAAATTATTGCACATGTCAGTGATATAGTAGCAGTACCATCAACACCTATAGGTACACCATTTTATTCCTTACAACCATACTTTGCATATCTAGGTACAACAACAGCTAGTGATCTTGTTATAAAAACAAATAATAAGGAAAAACTTCGTATAACAGCAGATGGAGCTATTGGTATTCAAAAGAATAATCCCAGTGCATGCTTAGATCTTGACTCTAACTATAATAAGATTCTCATAGTTAATCAAACTACGCCTGGCTATCAAATTAATCCATCTGTATCATATCGTGGTAGCGGTGGTTATGTAATAGTATGGAATAATGAAATTATTAATAGTGTAGAACCAAATGTATTTGATGTTTATGCCCAGATTTATATGACGGATGGAACACGATATCTCAATAATTTTAAAGTAAATAATATATCTAGTAATTATCAGTCATTTCCATCTGTTGCCTGTAATCGTAGTTTAGCAATCTCAAGTAAGTATAGCTTTGCAATTGCGTGGGCCAGTAATAGTAGTGTAAGTGGTAACTATGAAGTGTTTGCACAAATATTTAATAATGATAATGTTCCTTTACACTCGTATGATATTTTAATAGGTAGTGGCGGACCTTCTACTGATAAGAATAATCAACCGTATCCACGTATTGCAGGTTTATATAATGGTGATTATATAATTACATGGGTTAATTATGATCCAGTTACACAGTTATCAAGCATTAAAGCTCGTAAGTTAACTGAAAATGGTGGTTTAAGACCAATAATTTCAGTAAGTAATCCAACAGCTACACTATCGCGCAACTATCCTTATGTTGCTGGTTTACCTGCTAATGATCCGTATTTACCAAATGGTTTTGTAGTTGGTTTTATGTGTAAAGTAAATAATACATTACCTAATGATAATCGTTATACAATATCTGTGCGCTTATTCGATGGTGATAGTAATAATACACCAGCATCATCTGAAATTCCAATTACTACTGTTACTGGAAGTGCTGCATATACAAGTATTACAGATGGTCTTTTATCTATAGCTGAAATTAACAATAACAGTGTAAATATAAGTGATAATGGTGGTTTTATCATATCATTTTACCGTAATTATTTAGCAGATACTACTCTATATAATATTACTGATGGGTTAATAGGAACACAAAGTGGTGCTAGTGCAAGAATAAGTGCAACATATCCAGAGAGTCGTATTATTACATTACAAAATGTATCAAACCGCTTTTTAGTTGGTGAAGAAATACTGATTTCTTCAACAGTGCTATATGTTGGTAATAGTATTGAAAAAATTGCTGCAATTACATTTCTCGATCCTAGCACTGCTAATATCACTCTTGATAATGGATATCGCAGTGTAGTTGCATATCGTTATAAAAGTAATATGACATCTGCTGCAAGTAATATATGGAATACACAGGTTAACACAAGTCCATTATTTCAGGATTTAGATCGTATTAATGTGCCTAGTAACAGCACCGTGTTTGAATATAAGCGACCTCTTGCAGCAACAGCAATAAATAATAATGGCACTGCAATTGTATCATGGAGTAATGGCAGTATTCCCAGTATTTATTATCAGCTTATTGATGTTAATACTGGTGCATTTATTAATACAGAGCAGCGGCTCACATCACAATATGATGGATTAAAACAGCGCAATCAGGTTGTTTCACATCTTCAGAGTGTTGAGGGTAATGATTTTGGCTTTATTATTTCATGGGACAATCAGGATTTAGATTTATCTGGTGCAGGTGTTTATCAACAGTTAATTGGCTATGATCACTCTATTATGCGATTTGAAGATGGTAATAACAATATTATTTTTAATCATGCCGGGCAAATGGGAATAGGTACATATACACCAGCAGCAACATTACATATCCACGCTCCGCCAACAACAGCATTTAATAACCCTGCAAATCCTGCAACATTAACTCTGCAAAACACAGCATCTCATATTATTACGCCGGCAACCCAGCAGTCTATATCATTTTTAAATGGTTTAGGTGCACAATTAGGTTCAATAAATATAACAAATTCGCTGAGGTACAATGATCTTTACCCGCAACCGGGTAATTTGATTGGTTTTTATAAATTTGACCAAACAGAGGGAACCCAGGTGCCTGATTCATCTAGTTCATCAATTAATAATGATAGTCCACAGCTTACATATGTAAACACTAATGGTATACTTGTTAATTTTGATGTAGAAAACTGTTGGGTTGCAGGATTAATTAATAATGCATTGGCATTTAATGGTGATCGCAACTATGTATTTGTTGAATCGACTGCAACAAATGGTTTAAACACAGTTCTAGAGACTGCAAAACATATGTCAATTTCTGTATGGGTAAATGTAGGGTCAAATGTGGTTGTTGGATCAACTATGGATATTGTGTCTAATGGAGGTGATCTATCATTACCAGGAGGATATTTATTATCTTTACAGGCTGATCCTGGCAGCAGTGATTTATATGTATTTGCTAATATTATAGTTGATACCGTACCACCATCACCATCACTATCATCAGGTGTAAATATTAATGTTCAAAGTACTACACCAATTAATGATGGTAATTGGCATTTAATTAATATGACAGCAGATATTAGTGATACTGGCACTAATGCACTAAGATTGTATATAGATGGCAATTTAGTAAATAGTAGTGATCCATTTGATAATACACTTGCATATTTGCGTCATGGTCTTGTAGCTACTACTATTGGTATTCGTACTATTCCAAGTTCACCACCACTAAACACATATTTTCGTGGATATATGGATGAATTGCGATTTTATAATTCAGTTCTTAGTCAAAGTGAAATAACCCAATTATATACATATGGTTCACAACAACTGGGATCGGTTATCATTGCAGCAAATGGTCATAATAATATAAATTTATCACAAGTAATTGATGATACTGGTAAATTTAATAATCTAAATTGTAAACCGCTACCATATTCAGTTATATCTGGTACAATAACTGCATACCGAGATGATACAAATATATCTGGGGTATCAACTCAATTTACAAAGGAATTAGCGCCTGGTGACATCATTATTTTAGATACAAACGCAATACCAAATATAGAGTATACAATTATGTCTGTAATTGATGATACTAGTGCAACATTAAATGTCCCTGGTTATAATGGTCCAGAATTGTTTAAAACATATCAATCTATTTTAAGGAAACCTAATATATTTAGTTTTTTTGATAATGGTGATAATATACAGGGATATATTAATTCATATGGTAATTTAACACTTGGAAATGGAACATCTACATCTAAACTAGAGATAGTATCATCTACAGATAATGTAAATGCACTTCCAGAACTTACCATTACTAATACTGACCCATTATATTATACATTTTCCCGCAAAACTGCAATTAACTTTGCTAGTTATAATGCAAATAATCCTCTAGGTCCATCTGTTAATCTTGCACAAATTGCCGTTAGCCATTATAATGATAATATTAACGATAATAGTTGTTTATTGCAAATTAAAATAAATGATGGTACTGAAGTGCTGCCTGTAATTTCTGTAACAAGTAATGGTAATGTCGGTATTGGTAATAATAATAATCCTCTTGCACAGTTGCATATGATTCAAAGAAATCCGTTAGAATCGTGCACTATGATGTTAGAAAGTGATGCCCCAAAAAACAATGCTATATTTGATGAAAAAAGTTATCTTTATTTTGCGGGTAGCACCAGTAAAGGGGAAACATTGTCAACAAATGTAAATAATAGAATGTTATCTGCTATATGTGGTAGCAATGATGGAAATACTTTATCACTAGATGGTCGTATTGACATTATGACAAATAACCTATCAAATAATGAAAATGGTTTGGAATCGCGTATGACAATTACTAGTAGTGGACATGTAGGTATTGGTATACAGAAGCCAATTAATACTTTTCAAGTAGGTCCTGAATTACGAATTGGTGATAATGTGGTGAATAAAATATCTAGTGTTGCATCTCAATATAATATTGAATTAGACCAGAACATATTTTCTAATTATAATACGCCTGTTAAGAGACAATATTTAATAGGTGCAACAGTTGTTGTTGGCAATGCTACACTAACAACAGCAAAGATTACTGCTATAACAGGAAATCAGAATATGACTGTTGATACTGATTTTACAGGTTATGAGGAAAAATTAGTATACATTAGTTTAGCAGGATTAAATGCATCAAGTAGTGGTTTTGTAGGTATTAATACTACAACACCAAATACAGCATTACAAGTAAATGGTGGTTTATCATTAGGAATCTACAATACATCAGATCGAAGCTTTGATTTAGCAGATGATAATTCTATAGTTACTTTAGTATGTAATTCATCAGCATATATGATATCTGTATATCTTCCAAGTACTACATTGCGCAACTTAAAAGGGCGAATGTATACTTTTAAAAATATTGGTGGTTATGGTATAGTTATATATAGGGCTCTTGTTGACATAGGAGTAACATATATAGATGGTGCAGATAATACTGGAATTGTAGATTTTAATGGCTGCATCAGATTACAATGTGATGGAACACAATGGTGGATAATTTGAATATTACATGATAACTAAAAATGATTTAATCTATAAAACTATTTAATCTACAAAACTATAAAACTATAAAACTATAAAAACACCTATGCTAGAAACTCTGGACCAATATCTGTTAAATTATGAAAATTAGGTAGCATAGATCGCCGCGTTATATTATTAAAAAGGCGTTGTGCAGGATTTTTATATTTTCCAGAATCATCACCAAAGTGATAATAGTCATGCTTAACTTCACTACTATTTAATGCGCACATTAGCTGTTGATTACGTGGGTTTGATTGAAAAGATAAGTCTTTTGCAGATGGGGCTGCAACCTTAGGAAAAAAGCGCCAATCTTTTGCTGCAATACACGTTGGTCCTTGCAATTTATTAGTGCTAAAATCATAGCGCTTACGTACATCAGTTTCACAGTTAATATCAGTAGGTGGAGTATTATTGCAAGGTACTGGCGGTTTACATATACCTATGCAATCGGTAGTTTTTCCTATCTTACCAACTGGTGTATAATCTTTAACAAATACATCTGCATAGCAGCGCAAGCCATTACTTTGTAAAATTGCAGGGTCTTTAGGATTAACTTTATAATTATCATAGTAACAGCGATCAGCATAGTAATTTATGCGGTGTAGTTCACTTTCAACATCTATATTGCGTGCATACCCAGCTTGCAATCCAGTAGCATTTATTTGATTCCTTAGGTTGAAAGTATTGCCACATTTATCTTTAATTATATCTAGATTAAAAAGTAATATATTATTGTTTATGCTTGTGCGCTTACTATCTTCACATATTATCATGGGTGGAAAATTATAAGGACTTTTTTGATTAAATACATTATCTAGATAGCTAGAGTTAGGTGTTAACATTTCATTGCAATTTTGCAATAGTGCATCATTATTAGTAGTTTGATTGATATTTGCATATTGATAATTATATATATCAACAGCTCGGTCTAGTTGCATTGTATAGTTTGTGTAGTCTAGTTGCTTATTACTATAAATTGTGATTATATTTTTCAAATATTTTTTATATGCGGTGTAGTTTATAATATATTTTAATCTATAATTATTCTAAAATGACTACAACAGTAAAACGCACAATACTAACAACTCTAGAAACTTCAGAAACTTCAGAAACTTCAGAAACTCCTGTAACCCCACTAACATGGTTAAAATTAGCAATATCATTTAAATATATATCTAATTTTTCTATAATTGTAGCATGTCTAGCATACTATATGAATGCAATGACAGTGTTTTTTGTATGTGCACCTTTAATAATAGTTAATTTTATTGTAATATTATTAGTCCAATTTTTTGAATTAGATGCATTAGTTGATGGAATATTAGGGAATAGTATATATAGTGATGGTAGTAATGGTAGTAATGGTAGTAATGGTAGTAATGGTAGTAATGGTAGTAATGGTAGTAATGGTAGTAATGGTAGTAATGATAGCAGTACAGTAGACTATAAATCATATAAGTTACAATTTGCAACTTTATCAATAATTTGGCATTTATTTGGTGTATTATGGGTTTATACTATTGTTAATACAGGCATTATAAAAGTGTATTTACCAAATTTCATGGGTATATTTTGTATGTCATGTCTTATAGCTATATTTTATTTTATAGTATCTGTTAAAAATCATGTATATGGTGATATAAATTACATTGCATATATGATTACATATGCAATAGTATTATTTAGTACATGTATTGTATTTTATAAAACTGATAGATATTAGGTTTTAGGTATTAGGTATTAACAATATCTTAATAGATAATAAATGATAAGTAAATCAAAAAAAGTTAAAAAAGTTAAAAAAACTAAACTTGGCTCTAGAAGCAAACATATTAATAGCAAACAAAAACACAAAACTCAAAGGCAATCTCAAAGGCAATCTCAAAGGCAATCTCAAAGTAAACTTAAAAGTAAAAATAAACCTAAATCTAAATCTAAATCTAAATCTTATACATCAATAGATGATTCTTTGTATGATAGTAAAGAACTTTCTAAATTTCGTGAATCTAAATCAATTTCTATTGCATCGCGTTTAACTGATATTAAGCAAACAAGTGTAGGTGAATTAACAGATTATAAACCAATACATGATATATTGATTAATCAATGTGTAGAAAAAATGCATCAACGACGTTATTTATTACCAACATCAGATGGTAGTGAATCTAAACATATACCTAAACTGCTTGCAACTAAAGCATGTTCATGTCTTTTTGAAAAGAATAAAGATTTAAGTATAAATGAATTAGAAGCAAAAGTTTTAAATAAATTGGAAACACCTGGATCTATTTGCATTAATGTTTTAGATAAACATTTTGAAAAATAAAATAAAGCATTTATTGTTAGCTATTTAGGTATCTAGATATCTAGTTAATAATGAATCATTATTCATATCTTGATCTGCATCATATTTGCTATATTCACCATATAGATTTTTACGTAGATCTCTTTTAGATGTAAATGAGTCTGTTGTAAATAAGTAATTATAAAAAGTTACTATACACCATGCAACTATAGTGCAACATATAAGCACAAATAATGTATTTGATTGTATTGTATTATGATTCATTTAAATATTTTTTTCTCTATATGTTATATGCTATGCGATGCGATGCTATGCTAAAATATATAGAGAAAAAAAATGCAATATATTTATAGTAACTTATAGTAACTTATAGTAACTTATAATAACTTATAGTAACCTATTTATTAGAGGATAAACCTAATATAAATGACTGAGTTTAAAAAACAACATATTCAAATAATTCCGACATTATCTAGATTATCACCAATTATAATATCAATTATAGTCTGCTCATATGCATTTATTATACAGTCACTATACTCTACATATTTAGTAATATGTTTTTTTATTATGTTTGGATCAAATTATATATTAAAATTTATTGGTAAATCATTTTTAGGATCTCTTGGTGAAAGACCTAGTGGTGCAAATAGTTGTGGTATAATTTTTGATGGAATTAAATCTATAAGTTATGGAATGCCTAGTGGTCATAGTCAAATAGCATGGGCAGTAGCAAGTTATTTAATTGTAAAAATATTAATAGATGATGTAATGATTGATAAGACTGATAAGTCAGATATACAAAATATTAATAATACATATAAAATAATTAAATCATTACTATTTATATTAATTTTATTTATAATTGCAAGTTATATATCATATTCCCGTGTAATTATTGAAGGATGTCATACCTGGATGCAGGTAATTATTGGTGGTTGTATAGGTGCAATTATGGGTATATCTGTATTTGTTATAGAAAAATATATATTTTAAAAATTGAATTTAAAAATTGAATTTAAAAATTACATTTCTAATATCATATTAAACTAATCTACAAAAATATACTAGCCAATAGTATTAATAGTATCCAATAATAATGCCACCAAAACAAGTAATTATTACTAAAAGAAAACCTATAGATTCTAGTGAAGCTACTGAAAGTGTTAAAGATACAATTCCATCTAGTATAGTTTCATCAACATTAGAACCTGCAAGTGTATCAACTGCAAGCCCTACACCTGCTCCCATACCTGCTCGTACACATGTAATTATTAAAAAACCTCAAGTAAGTGAAATAGCTGATAAAAATAAGCCATCTTTATCTATAACAAAAGTTAAACCCCCAACTGTATATAAAAAAGATGTAAAAACTAAATCATCATTACCCGATTTATTCAATGATGATAATGTTGATTATCGTTATATTATGGCAAACTATGATTTTTCAAAAAATACAACCCGACCATTTATAACAACATATGAAAAATGTAAATTAATAGGAACCCGCGCAAAGCAAATTGAATCAGGTGCAATTACTGATATTGATGTTAAACCTGGACAAACCGTAATTTCTATAACAGAAGAAGAATTACGTTTACGCAAAATGCCACTTCTTATTAAAAGAACTATTGGTGATCGCGTTGAATATTGGAAACTTGCAGATATGGAAGTTGATATGGATTAAATGATAGATTAAATTACACGTTTTAAGATATTGATTTTTTTTAAATTTTTAAAATAAGATAGATATCATCAAGTAGATATCATCAAATAGATATCATCAAGATAGATATCATTAAGATAGATATTATCATAGATACATATATAATTTAAATATTGTAGTAAAAGCATAAAAAGACTTTAAATGTCAATTAATACATCACAGTATACATATTCAAAAATTAACCCAGTTACAAATCAGCAATATGATGCTAATATAGGTATTCCTGTACAGTCAGCACAATCGAAAATTATAGATTCCCGTACACTCAAGGATTTTAAAGAGCAGGCATTTGGTGGATACAATCGTACAAATGTATCCTCTGCATTAGACAAATCGCTCTTATCTGATAAAATTGAGGCATCTCTTTATTGGGTTGCCCAACTTTTATCATCTGGAGCAACTAATTCTGTTTGGGAAAAACTTTGTACATTTTGCATTAAACAAATAAACATATATAATCCTAAACTACCGGAATTTATTTATAATCGCACACTTGAATGGTACAAAATTACTGATAATCCAAAATATTCTAAAGATAATATTTTACAACTTCGTAACCATCCATCTATTAGATTGTTACTAGCAGAACTAGTATCAATAATAATTCTTTCTAAAAAACGTAAAATCAATACATTACCACGTATTAAAAAAGAGGAATTTATTATTGACTCTTTTAAATCACGATTAGAAGCTCCAGATACATCAGCAACCAATTCACAATGTAGTGCGCTTTGTAGCTCCCTATATATTGATGGTGACCCCAGTGAAATTCGCGTTGCAATTAATGAAATGTGTCATCATCTATGTGCTGGTCATAATGCAAAATCCCTTTATTGGTTAGCCTGGATTATGGAATGGGAACATATAAATACAAAACGTTATGGTAAATATAACTGTGGTTTACGCACAATTGAAGGTGTTGATGGCAAATGGTATAATGATGTAGTATGGTTTATATGGGCAATAATTAATAAGATTGTAAGTGTAAAATTTGGACAATCATTTAGTGGAGGGCAAGTAACTGGGCAAGTAACCGCATTATACAATCTTTATAAGTATAAGTTTACAGCAGGTGCAAAATCTCGCAAGCATTTTTTAATTATTAATGCAATGCTATATATTACTGAACTAATTGATTGGCAAACACAACTTATAGATCGTCCTGCCATACTATATCAAAATTTACTAGGTTATGATAAAATCTTTGTTACAATGAAACCCCAACAGATTAACTCTAGTGCACAAAGTAAAGATTTAATGAATATAGTAGTTGAAAATAACTATATGATTACAGAAAAACATAAGCAATATGAAGAGGATAAACAGCGCAATTTAGTTAAACAGCAAGAACTGCATAAACAACGAACACTTACTAAAGAGCGATTAGCTAAAGAACATCTAGCAAAGCAAAAAAAAATTAATGTTCATAGTTTAGATAAATTAACTGCTGTTAGTAAATTAGATAAAGTGTTAAATGGCGATATATTTTAAATGTAAGCATAATTTATCTAAAAAATTTAAAAGTTTATAGTAGTAAAGATTTGTGTAGATTAGAGTAGATTCGAGTATACTTACGTGTGTACACTTGCATTATATAATGGAGCCTATAAAAAAGCATGTAAGATATCCTTCCAGAACAGTTAATTATGAAGATGTGCATGAAATATGTGAAATAAGTGCACTAGCATCAACACAAACACCAACACAATGCAGTAATCATCAATTTATCCCTAAACTCAAGATTAAAAGTGATGATCACAATATTCTATTTGATATTGATTTTCCACAATCAGGATGCATTAGCATTTGTGAAATAATAACAATATTTGAAACTAAGTATAATATTCCATATACTTCATTTTTTCTTGTATTTGATGGTAAAATTGTAAATAAATGGCAATACATATTCAAGCATCAAATTACACAATTACAGAATACAGTTGAACTAGTACCACGCATGCTAGGTGGTAATGATGTTTTAGATATGATTATGATGCCTATTAATATGATATTTTCACCAATTATAGCACCTTTTGTTTTAATTGGTGAAATTTTTGAATTCTTAGCAGCATTATTATTATTTATAATTAAATTTACAGTATGGTTATTTAAATTTATAGCATGGTTAATGTTTGATTTACTTAATCCTGCAAATTTTAGTGCTGATTTTATAAGCGGGTTTATTACTATTGTTTATGCTATATGTTCAGCTGCAATTAATCTTGTTGTTACATTAATATCGCTTTCTACAACTGCAATAGGCAATTTATTTAGTAGCACATTTTGGGGGTGGGATCAATCTAATTTAACAAGTGAAGATAAGCAAAGTGCATATTTTAAAAATGCTAAAAATTGTAGGAATAAAAAATGTTATCTTAGTCAACACAATACCATTCCGTTTAGTATGTTGTTTGGAACTATTCTATGTCCGCCATTAGGGGTATTTATGGAATATGGAATGACTGGATGGTTAAATATTTTATTATGCTCAGTATTAACATTATTATTTTACTTTCCAGGTTTAATATATGCTTTGCTAATCATTTATAATAATTAAGTAATTAAGTAATACTTCTAAAATACTAGATACTAGATGCTAGATGTTAGATGCTAGTTGCTAAACTACTTGCAATTTTATTTAGTAAATGTAAATATTCTGCATAAGATTAGGTAAATTTGTTTTAGAAATTTATATGCTTTTATTGTAGTTAAATTTATTATTTATTATTTGTTATTTATTATGAAAAATAATAGAATAGTTTTACATTTACCATTCTCAAAATATAAAAAAAATGTTATTGTCCAAATTAAAGATGCAGATAAAAGACTAACACTATACAATTTTCTTGTACAAAACCAATATATAAGCACTGCTGACAATATATATATAATATCTGGTACTAAACTTGTATCTAAAACTACTACACTATACAATTTAATCACAAATGGATGTACAATATTTGATGTGCATCCAGTACTTTATGGAGGTGGATTAATTGATATGTTTATGGGTATTATAAAAATAGGTGAATTTTTCTTAATTATTCCTAATATTTTAATATGGTTTTTTAAAACAATATTATGGTTAGTGCAATTTATACCATGGTTATGTTATACATTTCTAAATCCAATGAAAATAGCACATGATGTTGTAAATGCTTTATTAACTATTATGTTAGCATTATTAATGGTACCTGTGGATTTCTTTTTTGCAGCTGCACAATATGGAGCACATATTTTAGAATTTATGATGTCAGGTGTTTGGGGTTGGGATCAATCTAATTTAACAGCTATAGATAAAAACAGTGATTACTTTAAAAAATCTAAAGATTGTCGTGATAAAAAATGTTATCTAAGCAAAAATAATACAGTACCCTTTAGCATTTTATTAGGTACAATAATATGCCCACCATTAGGTGTATTTATGGTATATGGCTTTACTGGATGGTTAAATATACTTATTTGTTTAGTATTAACAGTTATTTTCTATTTTCCGGGATTAATCTATGCAATGTTAATTGTCTATAATTAATTACATGCAAAGATTATCAAGATAATCCTACTTAATCCTATTAATTTGCTATTAATTAGCTATTAATTAGAATTTTCATTTTTTATTTGTCTATTTGATTGCTTAAAAAATATGAGTGAAATATAGTTTTATAACTATCTATGTCTAAAAGAGCAACTGATATAACGCTACCAGCAAACAACCAAGATCCTGAAGATTATGTTTATGTATCAGCACGTAATTGGAACCGCAAGCAAAAAATTATAAATGGCCAAGGAAGCAAATTAGCAGACATTGTAGGTAGACCAGGTCCAATAGCAGGTATTATAATTCAGTTATTTGATGCATTTGTAAATTTCTTTGCTAGATGTATGATTTTTTTGCTACGTATTACAGAATATGCATTTGACTTAATTAATAATTATGCATTTGGAAATTTTAACGGGTTTCTACCAAATACAATCACTGGGGGACCTGTATATACATATAAATTTTTACGTTATGTAATGACAATACTAATGCCACCTGTTGGAGTATTTATGGGGAAGGGGATGTATGGTGCATTCAATGTTTTTGTATGTTTAATTATAACATATGTAAATTATATTGCAGGTATTATTTATGCTATAGTTATTACTATGCATAATCGTTATGCAGACCAATATGAAGAATACGAATATAATATGCTCAAAAAAATGAATCCAGACCCATCTTTAATACCAACTGATAGTACAGCATTTGTAGGGATGATTGGGTTTTTAGTAATATTTGTATTAGCAATTTGTGCATTTCTATATTGGTTTTAAGGCCAGTAGTGGAGTGGATGGGCTTTAAAATTTAACTATTTACACCTTTAGACATTTAAAACGCCGATATTTATTTATAATTTTTAGTTTAGCATTTTGCATTTAGCATTTAGCATTTAGCATTTAGCATTTTGCATTTTAGTTTATTTTACTAGTTTTTTACCTATATTTTATATAGGAATTTGTACACTCTAAAATGCCAGATAACCTAGAAAATACTAAAACTAAAACTAAATCTACATCTACATCTACATCTACATCTACATCTACATCTACATCTATATGTATTCATATTTTTCGACGTGATTATCGTCTTTATGACAACACTACTCTTATTGAAGCATGTAAAACGCATAGTCTAGTAATACCCATTTTTATATTTACACATAAACAGATAGATAGCAAACTAAATCCATTTCGTAGTGATAACTCAGTGCAAATACTTTGCAATTCTTTACAGGATCTAGATACACAGATACATAGCCAACTGCACACTACTGCTACACATACTAGTAAAGGACAAGGACAAGGAATATATATATTTCATGGTGATGAGTTTACTATTCTAGAAGATTTAATAAAACTTATTCCTAATCTTAAAACTATTTCATTTAATCAAGATTATACTAAATATTCACAGGAACGTGATGCTAAAATAGAAAAACTATGTAAAACCGCAACTATAAACTGTTTATCATTAGATGATATTTGTCTTAATCCAATAGGTACAGTTTTAACTACAACAGGTAAAACATACACTAAATATACACCATTTTGGCGGGCATCTGCAAGTAAAACTATACGTAAACCAGTTGCAAACAATGCAGTAAACTATTTACATTCTAAAGATAGCATTGCCAAGCTATTGGTAAAATATAAGCATTTTATACATATTGATGATGTAATGAAACCTAATGGTGTGATTATGGGAAATTTTAATGATAAGTTGATTGAGCAAGGTGGTCGGGAAAATGGCCTTGCAATACTGAAAAAAATAAGCAGCTGGAAAAACTATGATGTTATTCACAATAATTTAACCTATCAAACAACGCATTTGTCACCATATAATAAATTTGGCTGCGTTAGCATTAGGGAAGTATATTGGTGTATGGTTGCCAAATTAGGGAAAGATAATGGTTTAGTAAGGCAATTATTCTGGCGGGATTTCTTTTATAATCTATCGGCAAAATTTCCTGAAATTTATCAAGGTGGCAATCAATCATCACTTAATCCTAAATATCGCAATATAAAATGGCACGAAAATTTAGCAGATTTTCATAAATGGTGTAATGGTCAAACTGGGTTGCCAATAGTTGATGCATGCATGCGAGAATTAAATACTACTGGATATATGCATAATCGTGGACGATTGATTGTATCTAATTTTTTATGTCGATTAATGCATATGGATTGGCATTTAGGTGAAAAATATTTTGCAAATCAATTATATGATTATGATCCAGCGCAAAATAATTTTGGATGGCAAATGTCAGGGGCAAATAGTAGTGGTACCACTTCACGGCCTTTAGATCAAACTATATTAAATCCGTGGTTGCAATCTATACAATTTGATAAGCAGGGAGAATATATTAAAAAATGGTGTCCAGAATTAAAAGATGTAATACCGGCAGATTTGCATAAATGGGATATTGCCTGTGACGAATGGCTGTCAAAAGGTATTAAATATAGTAAACCTATGCTGGATTATAAAGCGGAAAAAACTAAAAATTTGAAAATGTATAGGCAATATATATATCTAATTTAATTTATAGATATAATAGTTAAACAAGATTGTAGTATCTAGAACATATCTTATATTTCTTATGATTAAATCTAAAAAAATTAAAACAGACAATATGCATATTAATATAAATATATTAACTCCTATTACAGCATTAAGTATATTAATTATATTAATTATATTAATTATAATAGCTATGTATTTTTTAAAAAAAAATAAAACTGTTGATTATTTTAATAGCCCATCAAGTAATATATCAGGTAATATATCAGGTAATATATTAATTAATATAGGTAATTGGTTATGTGAATATATTTATGATATTGCCACATCTATACTTTTACAAAAAGATTTTACATATAATATTCCAGATATTGATTTTGTTAAACATTTACCTAAATTTATTAAATATGCTAATATAGATCCATCAATATATACTAATTTAACCGCTAAAGGTATTACATATAATTCTTTTACACAATTGCACCCAGAAAAATGTGCAATATGGTTTATAAATGATAATACAGACCATAATTTTTGGATATGTTTAAAGCCGCTTATACAGTCTATATTAGATGATGCTTTAATAAAAAGTAATCTAAAAAAAGTTGTTGAATATCCTGTAATACATTTTAGGTGTGCGGATGTACCATTTGCAAGACATCGTCATTATCATTTTCAAAAATATAAATTTTATAAAAAAGCATTAGAAAATATTAATATATTATCATTACAGCAATATTCAAAGGTTATTATTTTAAGCTGTAGTTTTCATTTATCAAATAATGAAGATCAGGTATGTTGTAGCACATATACTAATTCACTTAGTGATTATTTAAAAAACATATCATATGATACAATAGTTGAGTGTAATACAAATATTGCAGATTTTGCAACGTTGTTTTATGCACCTGCTGTTATTTCAGGAGGAAGTTCATTTTCTTTTATAAGTGGTTTTTGTGGTAAAGGTATTTTTATTTCAGGTGGTCATTGCGAAGAGGGATATACTGAACCTAATTCAAAATGTGATAGTTGTAGTACTTGGTTACAAAATGCAGATGATATAAAACATAAAGATATTGATGATTATTATAATACAGATGCAGTTATTAAAGCTTTGCAAAATTAAGTGATTATGTTCAGTATTAATTTTAGTATCTTAGTATTTCAATAAATTATTTAATATAATTCATGTATCAAAGTGCCATAGCCATTTGATATTTTATTAAATAATTCAGGTGAATCATAGAAAATATGCGCTAATATTATTTGATCAGAATAACAGGTAAATGTATTTGTTTCACTAATACATTTATTAAGATATTTATAAAATAGATCATGAAATATAGGAATAAATGAAATATGTAATACAAATATACCGCCGGAAATATTATGTGTGTTATTCCATTGTTTAATACTACTATCAGGTTTTTCACCATCAGATGTGCAATAATTAAATTTATCTTTTGCAAGTAAATCCATTTTGTTAATATTTGGGCATTCTGTTGTTGGTGGTGCTTTATCTCTAAATACACATATTCCTGCATCAATCCAAGCAAACCATTCTGTTTTATATGGATTTAAAACAGAACTTTCTAAAACTAAATTTATTTTTTCAAGCCAAACAAATCCTAATTCTTTTGAAGGAACATGTACAGCGTGTATATCATTTGACATATTAAGCTGTGATGTTTTAAAATCTGTAATATTTTTTTCAATAAAGTGTGTGGGATATGATTGTCTAAAATTTTGTGTTTCTATCCATTGTTTTGTTTCATTAGTACAGAAAAAAATATAGGGTGCATTAATGACAAGTGTATTTTTAAACCATTCATCATATTTATTATTATATTTATTATTTACATTCCAATATCCAGATACAAATGTAATCAAATATTTTTTATTTATTAGTAAAGATTTATCTATAAAATTTTCATTATTTGGAAGTAACTTTTCATATAGCTTTACATATAATGGGCTTACATTAATTAATAAACATAATAATAAACATAATAATAAACATACCAAACATACTAAATATATATTATGCAGATTATTATTATTATGTTTTTTAATATTATTAGTTTGTAAATAGTATTTATATAATTTATTTAATTTATTTAACATTATTTATATATAAACAATATTTAATATTAGGTATAGTTTTATTAGTTTATTTAAAATTTATAAAAATACTAATGATAATAATAATAATTTTAATTAAAATATGGTTAAATATAACTTAATAATTTCTATGTAATTGATAGATACTTATTGATACTTATTACTATTTATTAATAATCTTAAAAATATATAGTTTTTAATATGACTGATGCTCTTGAAAATCAAATAAAAGCTGGTGAATGGACATTGTTTGATAAAGTTATGTATGGTGGCTTAGGTTTTGGTAGTTTTTGTGTGCCAACAAATCTATTTAAAGTACTTTTCACTGTTATTTTTCCACCTTTAGGGGAAGTTATAAATATAGTTGGTGATTTTGTAATAGATCAATTTCCATATATAACTTATGATTCTCTTAAAGCAATTGCTGAAAATCTTAATCGTATTATATATAGTTTTGTGCTAACAAGCATGTTTTATATACCAGGACTTATTTATACATTAAGTAATATATCTTGTAATAAACAAACATCTAATCAAGTTATTGTTAAACCAAAGGGGTAATAATTAATTTAATTATTAATTTAATTATTAGTTTAATCTATATACATTTTACATTTTACATTTTATAATACTTAAGCAGGGTTATATTTATTTAATCATTATTTTCATAAATTTAATTATCAGCATTTAGTGTTACTATCTAAATTTATTATATAAGTATAGTTATCTAGCATAGTAAATAATGAATACATTTAAATCTAAATTAAAACTACGGCCTAATATTGAAGAACGTCAAACACTTGATGCAACACATAATAATATGATAATCACATTTGAAGAAGTGCGAAATAGCATAACACACTTAACTGATGAGCTTAAAATAATTAATGACCAACTAGATCAACTTAACTTAGCAAATTCATCACAAATACTTGATATGCCAAAGCAACGTGCTATTTGGGCTCTAGATGATAAAAAAAAACTTATTGAACATGAAATTGCTAAAATACAAAACAATGATGATGAAAATGCATATATGCTTAATACAGGCAAATTGCTTAGCTCATACTATAAAATTCTTGATAGTGAAAAGCAAATTGCATCTGGACTTTTTGCAAATAGTAATGATAATATAACTGATAATACAAATGAAACTGAAAATACTAATTGTAATAGCAATAGCAATATCAATAGTAGTAACAACAATAACTTTGATAATTTAACTAAAAAAGCAAGTTCATCTATTAACATTGAAATAAAAACACCAACAAAAAAAAGAACAATAACCGATTGGTTTTCACTTAATGTTGATAGTCCTATAATTAAAAATGGGATAACTAGCAAAAAAACAGTTTTAATTATTAAAAAAAATAGATCAAACAGCCAGGATCAACAGAATGTTAAACATAATCAACATGATCAACATGATCAACATGATCAATATGATCAACACGATCAACATAATCAACACAATCAACATGATCAACAACATAATCAACATCAGGATCAACAGAATCATACACAAGAAAACTTACACTTAACTCACAAAGTTGTTGTTGATACTAAAGATACAATTTATGAAAAATACATGAAATCAATTGATAAAACTTATATAAATACTACTAATGATAATACCAATATTTTTGATAGCTGTTCAAAATGCCTAGTCGAAATGCTTCTTAATAATAACACAGGATTACTAATATGTCCTAAGTGTGGTCTCCTTGAAACAATTATAGTTGATAGTGATAAGCCCAGCTTTAAAGAACCTCCTAAAGAAATGACAAGCTTTTGCTATAAACGTATAAATCACCTTAACGAATTTTTAGCACAATTTCAAGCAAAGGAAACTACCAATATACCAGAAGATGTTTACAATGAAATTTTAATGGAAATACAGAAAGAGCGAATCAATAATATGGCTAAGATTACACCAAAGAAAATGCGACTCATTTTAAAAAAGATTCATAAAAACGATTATTATGAACACGTGCCTTATATTATTAATCAGTTGAATGGGTTACCGGCGCCAGTAATTGCGCAGGAAATTGAGGAAATTATTCGCGGAATGTTTAAAGCTATTCAAATCCCATTTGAAATTTATTGTCCAAATAAGAGAAAAAACTTTTTATCATACAATTATGTAATGTACAAATTTTTTGAGCTGCTAGAACTAGATGAGTATTTAAATTGTTTTCAATTGTTAAAATCACGTACAAAATTGCATCAACAAGATCAAATATGGAAAAATATATGTTTAGATTTAAATTGGCAATTTATTAAAAGTTTGTAGTAGACAATCTTCTATATAATTTACTATTTGTTTTACTATTTGAGTTATTACCTATAAAATTGATTTCCATTTGCAACAATTTAAGAAAAACTTCTTAATAAAATATAAAAACTATTAAATAATATGGCAAACGCAAGCAAATCAGCAAACACAAGCAATGATAATAATAAAGGTATAAAATACTTTGCATTTTATCAGTCAAAAAAAGTGCCAGATATAATGGTAGATTATAGAAATCAAATAATAGACAAATATACTGATGGAGATATTAAAAGCAATAGATTATGGGGAATAATTGCCCATGGTGATAATGAGTTTACAGTAAAAGATATTGCTAATATACCTGCTAGACACAGTGAAGCATTAATTATTTGTAAAATGACTGATGTTAATGAAATGTTTAATACTAATATTACAGTATATAAGGAAACTGATAGGTTTGCTAACAGATTTACTTATATTGATAGTGATAGTGATAATAATACTTTACCATCATCACCACCATCCCCATCACCATCATCACCATCATCTCCAGATATTAATGAACAATGGTCTGAAAGATGTGAAACCTGTTTCCACCCTAGTGATAAGTTTAATAATAAAACTATATTTAGTGGTTTGCAATCAATATTTAACAATTATAGTGAATTGCAAGACAACTATAAATATATTTTAGCTGAACACATAGTTATTCCACTTGAAAAAATTAATCAATTATATGATATTAAAATTAATATAGATTTTAACCAACAACTAGCAAATTTTGAAGAAAAACAAATTATTACACCTGATCTAGCATCACTATTAAAAGTATACTATACTATAATTTATGATGAAATTATGGCTCAAGGCCATAATTTTCATACATTTTCTGTAAGTAATTTAAAAAAATATATTAATTTATTGACTCCACAGTTTTTTCAAAATGATTTAGAGAATGTGTGGACTTTATTTAAACAATCATATCAGCCAGATCTCTATAAACCATTCGCAGATGCCAATAAACTAGACACATCAGCATTTACATTTGACTATAAGTGCAGTCCATATTACGATTTAAATATTAAATGCTCATTAATGCGTACTTTATACCATACATCAAAGGCATTTGCAGATTTAGAGCCTCTAGATGCTGCACCAATAAAAGCAATTATTCAATGTAATGAAACTGTTATATTTGACTATAAAACTAATAATTTACTTTGCAATGTTTATAGATCTTATGTAACTAAACTTGAAAATGCAAAGAAACTAGCAATAACTTTGCAGGCAAATTTAAAAGCTGTAGCATCTAAGACAACTGCAAGTAATGCAGTAACTACAGTACAAGCAGCAAATATTGCTATACATAAAAATGCGCAGTCAATAGCGGATCTTGAGATATTAGTGGCTAATTCATTTATAAAATTGCAAAAAGTTGATTGTTCATTTACTAATCATATTGCATATAATTCATATATTGGATATCACTTATTTTCCTTAAATACCTCTCGCTATGAAGCATTAATTTACTGTGGATATATTTTAGGAAATCTTGAACACTTTCGCAACTACTTTAGGTTTAATACATCTTTTGTACCTTTTGCACATAGTGTGTTAGGCTCTACACGTATTACACAAGAACGCTTTAAACTATATATTAAAAACAGTTTTATAGGTCGTATGCTCAATAAAGAGATTACTTGTGATTTATTTTGTTTGAAATATTTATTAAATTTAAAACATTTTCCAAAATATCCTAAAACATTTCAAATGGCTGATTATACTTTTGAATATAATAAGGAAAATTATCTAATGCTAGAACCTAATAAGGCAAATAAAATTCATGCATTTGCAAAATCTAGTGTTAACATTGATTTATTTGATTATCAAAAATCTAATTTAATTTGGATGGCAAATATTGAAGATACTGTTGATAAGAATGAGCTAGGTGTTGAATCATTTGTAAATAATATTAAACCTAAAAAAATGCTGAAAACTGCTAATGATATTAAAACATTTTTAAATACAATGAGGCAATATTCTAATTATCTGCTTGATAAAAACTATTACATTGGATATTTAAATAATGAATATATTATTGATTTTAAACCAGATATTGATATTGAAAGTTATAGTCTTTATATACATAAGCTGTGTTTAGGCTATGCTGATGTAGCATTTAACAATCCTGAAAATTTAAATCATTATATAAATAATAGTTCATTGATTAATGCATTTGTACCTATTAAAGATTATTTAAAAACATATTCTAAAGATATTAAGTTATGTGGTGGTGTTTTATCTGATACAGTTGGCTTAGGCAAAACGGCATCATTAATTTGCCATATTGCAAATTCTCTTGAAAAGGATAAGATTAAATATGATATATATAAGTCTAATCTAAGCAAATTTGGTTTAGAAGCTAATGATAATGATAATGATTCACAGTTTAAAGATCCTTTGGTAAATGGTGGTTTTGAGTATAATAATTTAATTATTGTGCCTAGCCGATTAACTTCACAGTGGGAGCAGGAGATTGCTAAGTATCTGGAGGGTAAGTTTAAGTTACGTGTAAAAGTTCTTGTAAGTATTAGCAATATTAAGACTTTAGAAAAAGAATTAAAGGCTTTTAATGCTAAATTAAGTGAGCGAAAACTATTACAGGAGAAAACTGCTAAAGCTGAAGCTAAACTTTCAGCTAAAGTCAAAGCTAAGCCAACTATTACAAAGAAAACGCAGAGCGATACTGGAGATAAGCCAAAGGCAAAACCAAAAGGGCGACCTACAAAGGCGTCTAGAGCTGCTGCTGCTTTAGAAGCATTAATGAAAACAGATTTAGGTGATGATAAACTTTTAATAGAAACAGAAACAGAAACAGATACAATTCTAACTGCACAGGAAACAGAACAGGAAACAGCACCAGCTCTAGATACATCTACATCTACAACTACGCCTACTCCTGATACTACAAATACACTGACTACACCTAAATCATATGATCTAGAACAGTTATATGATGTTTATATAGTATCTTTGAATCTCCTTAGCAATGAAAATTATATTGCCCATATTGGTCTTAAAGAAGGTGATCATCTTATTTCAGATGCAAAAATTGAGGCAAAAGCACTAGAATATATGACTACAGTTACACTTAATAAACTGATGGTAGAGGATTCTGAAACAGGTAAACCCAATTATAAAGAGCAACTAGAGCGTGCAAAAACAATGTATCGTTTAGACGCAGTTAGAAAACAGTTTAGCAGCCCATGGACTATTACACGAGATATGGATAAGTTTAACATTTTCAAGAGTAAATGGAATCGTGCTAACCTTGATGAAGCTCATGAAAAGTTGCAACCACCTATTAAACTTTTACATTCCGAACAACATAATCACATTTATAAAACAGATGATCAATATTTATATGAATGTTTAGTAAACTTGCAATCTAATTATAAATGGGGATTATCAGGTACACCACTAGAAGCTGGATGCCGCAATTTAGCAGGAATAATCCAATTTTTAAGTGTAAAATCACCATTGACTAGTAAACAATCCCAAATTTATAATACACGTTACTTAACTGATATTATAGGTATACAAAAGCATAATATTGATGTATTGTTGAAAACAATTGTTAAGCAAACTACAAAGAAAGAAGTCAAAAATATTATAAATATACCCATATTTACTGAAACAATTATATATATTGATCAAACAAATATTGAGCGTAATATATATAATACGATAAGATGCAGTACACATTTTACAGATGAAACTAAGCGGAAGCGGCTCTTTTTAATGTGTACTAATATCTTGATTAATGAAGGTTACGATTTAACTAATAAAAATGAAATTATATCTGACACTATATTGACATTAGAGGAGCTTAATGCAAATATGATTGGCAAATTCAAAACACAGTTAAAAACTGTTGATGGAGAATTAGCACGTTTGGAAACGCAACAGTCACATTTAGCAACTGATAACGAGCATCTTACATCAATTAACACTTATATAGCCGACCGTTTTAGCGATTCTAAAAATATGCAGAAATTATTAACATCATATATATCTGCTGCGGCATCATCATATACAGCAACATCTGCATCTGCATTTGCATTTACACCAGCATTAACATTTGATAAACTTATTAAAGAAATTGATAACCGAATGGCATTATTTGAAACGCGTACTGCACATAGTGATCAATGTCGTGTAATTCTATCAGTTATTCAAATATATGAATTATGGTCTCAGCTAGAAACACTTGGTTCTAAACTATTTATTAACCTTGATATAATAAAAGAGGCGCTTTACCTACCATCTCAAACAGATTATCCACACTGGCAAACACCAATAGGATTGGAATATAGTGCGCAATGGGCTGCCAAATATGGTGTTAAACAAAATAATAATGATATTATTAAAAATCAGAAACGTATTGATACAAATAAAAATGAGCAAAAACGTCTTAATAATCAAATAGTATTATTTAAGGACAATGAATTTCTTAAGGAAAAAACATCAGATCCATGTATTATTTGCTTTGAAGAATTGAATGAGATTGCAATTACACCTTGTCGGCATATTTTCTGTAAAGAATGCTGTAATCGCCTATCAGATGGGTTTAAGATTGGTTTTAATTGTCCAGAATGCCGGGGTGGTGTTATGTTAAGTGATATTAATATGACAAATATTGAATACATAAATGATCCTAATAAGAAGAAACCTGTTGCAAAAGACGGGGATGGAGATGCTAATACTAACACTAACACTTGTGATGATGATGATGGTGATGGTGATGGTGATGGTGATGGTACTGATGGCAGTAAGCCTAAACAAGTATCACAATTAGTTACTAAACTAGGACGTAAGTGGAAAACAACTTGCATTAATAAATATGGTAGCAAAATGGCTGTGCTTGTTGAATATTTATATAAACTATTTGAAAATGTTGAAAACCGTGTTATAATATTTAGTCAATATGACAAAATGTTAAAAATGATTGGCAAAACTTTAGAAGAATTTGCAATTAAGTTTGTATATTGTTCTGGCAATACTTATGTGGTTAATAAAAATATTAATAAGTTTAAAAAAGATGATAGTATACGGGTAATTATGTTAAGTAGTGAAACTAGTAATAGCGGCAGTAATCTTACTGAGGCTAATCATATCATTTTCATTGATGTATTATTTCAAGACAAACAACATGTTCAATCTGTTGAGCAGCAAGCAATTGGGCGAGCTGTACGGCTTGGTCAAAAGCGTGCAGTTAATGTTGTGCGATTTATAACACGGGGAACTGTGGAACAGGAGCATTTTGATAAGAATAAATATGATATAAATAAATTGCAAGAATAGTTAAGATAGTTAAGATAGTTAAGATAGTTATTAGTACATTCTATATTATAGTGTTTACAACTCTAATTGGTTTGGTATCACCATTTTCATATACATCTAACCAAACTTTATGTGGATAGTAGCCGTTATGATCATTAGTCATAATAAAATTAATTTTTTTCTTATTTACTAAATTTATTTCCATTACTATTTGAAAATCATCAGTTGATTCATATATATGAATATTATCAATTTTTTTGTCATTTTCTTTGTCAATTTCTGTGTCAATTTCTTTGTCAATTTCTGTGTCAATTTCTGTGTCAATTTCTTTGTCAATTTCTGTGTCAATTTCTTTTCTAATATATTTAGCAACTGTTTTAGCTAATTTAGTAGTCAATCCAGCAAAAATTCTAGCAGATGAGCCTATTGTATTTTCTGAAAAATAACAACAAATTTTTTCACAACATTCAATACCACCTTCAATTTTAAATATATATTTAGTGCATTTAGTGCATTTAGTGCATTTAGTGCATTTAGTGCATTTAGTATTTTTGCAAGTTGTTAATACTATTGCGTGAGAACCATATGGTCCTTTATTGCCATCATTGTAAATATAGTTAATTGTTTTTATATATTCTTTTATATTTTTTATTTTATGAGAAAAATGCGATTTACTCATTATAAATAAATAAAATATACTTAATATTTATTAATTTATGGTTATATTTTTAAATTTATTAATTTATATTTATATATGTTTTTTCAAATTCATTAATAAAAGTATACGACCATCTAGAATCGTAATTAACTGTTTTAATTCTGTTATTTTATCTTCAAAATTAATTGATCTGTAACCTGAAAACCATTTTTGTATATGTTTATCTATTTCAAATTCAATCCAATCTATTGCTGATTTAATTCTAGTAATTAACTCTACTAAACCAGTTACAATAACTGTAAATATAGATTTTTCAGGTGTTTCAGAAGAGTTGCATTTGTCACCTTTGTCACCTTTGTCACCTTTGTCACCTTTGTCACCTTTGTCACCTTTTTCATATGTATCCATTAATGTTTTAATTAATTCAAGTTTTAATGTAATATCCATTTGTGCTAACTCAGTTCTAACTTTTTCAATAATTTTATTACAGTTAGAACCATTTTTAACAAATGATGCACTAGTATATAAAGTATCTAATGTACCAACAACTAATGTGTTTAATATGTTTGAACTAACATAGGTTAGTAATGTACCACCAACAAAGTAGCTTATCATTGTTATAGTAATATATGTAATAGCTGTTATTTATGTAAACAAATAAAAAAAGTGAACAAAAAAATATTTAACTGAAAAATACTAAATACAAATATGTAAAATAAAAATTGATTTAAAAAACTATAGAAATGTAATTTATTCATAACAATCTATAACAATCTATATCATAATGAGTTCATGCATACAAGAAAAAGATAATATAGCTGTCCATTTAACTGAAGATTTAACAGAAGATTTAACTGTATTAGTTTGGAAAGCATATTTTACACATTTTGTACTCAAATCAATAAATGATATACGAATATCACGATTTAATGATATTAAAGCATTTATAATAAATTTACAAGCTAAATATAATGATTCAATTAGTAATAATACCGATATACAAAATGCTAATCTTACCGATAAAAATATTGAAACATTATGGGATCTTACAGACATTGGAGATTACCATAATTTAAGCTATATTTATAACCAAAACAAAAATAGTAAATATGCTCATGTATATACACAAGGATATGGCTATTATCATTGGTTTACGATTGCAATTACGCTTGAACGCTTTTACTCTAATACATTACTAGAGCAGCAACAACATATTGCAAATGCACATACATTTGCGGCAAGTTATATTTTTCATAATGGTTATTCTGAATATTTTCATAAAATTTATAGAGATTTTCTTGACTATAAGGATATGCATTCTGCATCTACATATGGTTATTGCTTATCTACTATTAGTGGTTTTATAATGAAAAATAAAACGGAAAAGCTTAACATATGGGCAATGGCTGTATATAATAATGTAATTTCTAACTTTGTATTGTGATTTTGATTAATATATCTAATAAGTATTTTCATCTACAAATATTGTTTTTTTATTAAATTCCTGAGAAATAAGGTAAGTTTGTATAAATTCAGGATATAATTTATTAATTTTAACAACTTTGATATCTAGATAATCATATTTATCCATAACTTTTTCTGCATTCATACTAGCTTCTTTTTCATTGTTATAGCATTTAGCAATAATTATATCAGTATTTGCCAATGCCGTACAATTGCACCATTTATAAAGCGATTTATAAAATTCTGTGGTTGCTGAGCTTACTGTTTTTTCTAATGTTTTTACTTTATCCATGATATTTGTGTATTTAGTATTTAGTATTTACGTGCAGTAAATGTTTATATTTAATAAATTGTTTTACTTAATAAAAAAATGCTTATAAATTTAACATTTATCAAACTAGTAATTGTTATTAATTAGATTCGTAAACATCATGGTCTCAATTGTAATAGTCATTAACAGTATCTTGCCAGCACATTAAAATGGCATTGCTTACTTTTTTTGGAAACTGTTCATTGCATTTGGTGGTCAACTGTTCCATAACAATGTCAATCTCTGTTGTAGCAATTATGTCTTTCCAGATCTTTGTAAGAATAGTATACATACTATCTTCGCCATCTTCGCCATCTTCGCCATCTTGGCCATCTTTACATTTAAGCTCATTAAGCTTGCTACTGTTAATAAGAAATACAGATGCAATAATGCAGGCTGTACACTTACCGCACGGTTCCCCAATAGGGCACTGTTGAATAGGGCACTGCTGCATATGGCACTGCTGCATATGGCACTGCTGCATATGGCACTGCTGCATATGGCACTGCTGCATATCATATTGCTTAGAGTTTTGCTCAAGCTCTGACATTTTTAGTATATCAGTGGATCAGTGGATCAGTGGATCAGTGGATTAGCAATTTATAATATTAAAAAAAAAAAACTAAAATTCAATTTTATACAATTACTAACTGTTTTGCTTAAATATTTATTTGCACACTTTTACATTTTTAAAAATCTTCATCTAATGTGAATTCTTTATCATTGCTAGAACCTCCAATGCCTGCTTTGCTATAGGCGCTAACACGATTTTCAAAGAAATTAGTTTTGCTTTCAACACTGATATGTTCCATAAAATCAAAGGGATTGCTTACATTAAAAATTTTAGTATATCCAAGTTGCAGCATTATACGGTCACCTATACATTTAATATATTGTTTCATAAGCTCAATATTCATTCCTAACATTGAACATGGTATACTCTCAGTTATAAATATTGTTTCAATAGTAACTGCCTCTTCTATAATCTCTCTTACAATTGACTCTTCTAAACGGTGTTCTGGCTTTAAATCATTGTAAAGTCTAACACTTGTCTGTGTATGCATACCTTCATCACGTGCAATAAATTCATTGCTAAATGTTAGTCCTGGCATTAAATTACGTTTTTTTAACCAATAAATTGCACAAAATGAACCACTAAAGTGAATTCCTTCAACGCATGCAAATGCAACTAGCCGCATAGGTAATGTTGGCTGGATTGTACATTTTGATAATGAAATTAAGGATTCTTGTGAATCCGTCGGGGTGATACCTTTGGTACAACCCCTTGTCAAGGATTCTTGCAAATCTGTCGGGGTGATACCTTTGGTACAACCCCTTGTCAAGGATTCTTGCGAATCCGTCGGGGTGATACCTTTGGTACAACCCCTTGTCAAGGATTCTTGTGAATCCGTCGGGGTTTTACAAGTAAAACCCCTTGTCCACTTCATAGCCCAATCTGCCTTTAACTTAATACATGGGATTGTATTAATCGCATCAAACATATTTTGTTTATCTTGTTCATCAGTAATTAATACATCTATAAGACGTGAGTACATTTCACTGTGAATATCTTCCATCATAGCCTGAAACCTTAAACAATGATGCACTTCTTTATATGTAATCTCTTCAATAAAGTTAAGATCTAGATTTTCAGCAACAATACCATCGCTAGCTGCAAAAAAGGCAAGAATATTCCTTACAAATTTCCGCTCATCATCACTTAATTTATTTACATAATCTTCACGATCTTTTGATAAATCTATTTCCTCAACTGTCCAAAAAGTAGCAATCTGTCGTTTATAAAAATCATAGTATACGGGATTGTAAATAGGTAAAAATGTATAGTGATTATCAGGATTCTTATTTAAATTAAAATAATCATCAGTTAATAGGGTTTGTGTCATTCTAGATATAGTTGTGGATATATTTATATATATTTATCTTACCGGTTATAACTATAGTAATCAAATCTTTAAACTGTTTGATAAATCAATTTTGAAAAAAAATAAATATATTGCATATACATGATTATAAATGATTATAAATCAGCAGATTGCTGATAGTCTCTATGCTGGGTAACTTTTATATTCTTCTATCCTTTAAAAGCCTATCGGTTATATATAAAACTCAAAGCTTAAGCAGGAACTCCTGTAAAATGAGGGATGATTTATAATCATCCCGTCATTTGAAGGATATCATCTAGAACATTAAAACTTTCTTGATAGGATTTATCAATAGGTAATATACCAAATTCATCAATATCACTTAAATAATCACTTACTTTATCACTTATTTCATTGCATATTTCATCACTTTCACTAAAATCAGTTTCAGTTGTGTAACTAGTGTCAGTATTTGTAATATTTATATGATTAAGTGGCGTGTTAGTAGCAGTGTTAGTAGCAGTTTTAGTAGCATTGACAACGGAAAGCAGATTGCTAGCTAACATAATAGGATGCTTATATTTACGAGGGCGACCAACTTTACGCTTAGGTTGTGATGTTTTATTTTGATTATGCATATATTTTTTAACAAGAATAGCATTATACTCAACGATTTTCATATTTTTAGAATTTAATATATTATATAAATTACTTGGAATGTTATTAGTTGAAATATTATTAGTTGATATATTGGTAGTGCTTACCAACTGTCTATTCTTTTTTAGCATTTTCTGAATAAATAATTCATTTGCTGTAAAAAAGTGTTTAGTTAAATCTTTAATTTTTTTAATGTGAGTTTGACTAGTAATACTTACACGTTGATTGCAAGATGTAAATGTTTTCTTGCATATCCAATGGTAACGATAACTCATTATAGTTTGATGATTGTCTGCAATTTTTACTAAAAGAGTATTTATCTTATCTAAACGTTTTTTGATAGCAATAGAGGCTTGAACTGCTATAGCACTATCTAGATGTTGTTGTTTGCTATCTAGAGAATTTATTTCCTTTTCATTTTCTTTAAAACTAATAACAAGTTGATTACTATACTTATTATAATTATATTTGTTAAGACAAAGTAAAGCCATAGTTGATCAGTAAGTGTAATACACTGTCTGTAGTTTTAGTTTTTTGTAATTTTGTAATAGTCTAGATATATGTACATAAACTCAATTTTAGTCTTGTATATTACAGAAATTACTATTTAATTTTATAATGATAGTGTTTATAGTTTTTATAGTTTTTATAGTTTTTATAATTTTCATAGTTTTAGTTATTTTATTTTTTAATTGGTTTAATTTCTGATTTTATATTCATATAAAAACTTATAGAATGTCTGAACTACAATCTGAACAACTTGAGCAACTTGATCAATCTGATCAATATACCCAACCTATCAGCAATGATAGTGTAATGCAAGCCCAGCAGCAAGCCCAGCAGCAAGCACAACTGCAAGCCCAGCAAGCCCAGCAAGCCCAGCAAGCCCAGCAAGCCCAACAGCAAGCACCCCCTCAATTTGGTGATAATATGTGTCCTAACCCATCTGCTCCAATTCAACTACCAAATGGAATGGTATGCGATGGTGGTATATGCCAAATGCCAGGAGATAGTATGCAAGCTAAAATCCAGAAATGGATTAAATGGTTTATTATACTAATTGGTGTACCTCTAATTGCTTATCTAGCATACCAGTATTTAACAAAATCACCAGTAACTATTGCTTAAAAAATAAAAATATAAAATATAAAATATAAAATATAAAATATAAACTATAAACTATAAATTTTAATTTTTTTAAATCTTCAAGGTTGTAAATACTTTTCAAACAGTTTTTAAAAATTTATCATATGATATTATTTGAATACCTAATGTTTTAGCTTTTTCAATCTTGCTACTAGATAAATCTACATCTTTAGCAACTAGCAATGTGGTTTTACTATTTACAGTATCTATTACTTTTCCACCTTCAGTTTCAATTGTTTTTTCTAATTCAGCATTCCGCACACCTGTAAATACAATTACAGCTCCTGCAAACTTGTTACCTTGTTGTAGTATATTGTTTGCTTTGATATCTGTACTATCAACTTTAAGCATAGAATAAATAATTAACCATTCTTTAAATTTGCCAAGCCCATCAATAAGTAAATCAGTAGTTTTATCACTATAACCTTCTACAGTAAGAATATCATCACGTTTAATCTTACCATTACACCATTGTGCATAGAAATTTGGTATTTTATCCAAAACTAATTTAAACTTTTTTTCACCTAATCCAACACCAAACATACCACTTGCCATCATAATACGTTCTAATGGTTGCGGAACATCAATAACCTTGTGAATTGCATTATATAGATTTGTTGCACTTTTAAGTTTAAAGCCATCAATACCTGCTATGATATCTGGCGTTAGCTCTAGAATACTCTTAATATCATCATAACCAGCAGTTATTAATTTATTAACAATGCCTTCACCAACCCCTTTAACTCGCATTACTTCAAAGAATGCACTTACTTTCTTAGTACGAACATCATCATTATCAGCTATATTATCTAAAACAGCATCTATTTCAGTATCATTCCAATGCCATTTAATAGTGGCATCTGGCATCTGAGCAGATTTGGCGGCCTTAATAATTTTATAAATGTATGGAATTACATCACCACTTTTAATTATTTGAATTTCAGCACCTGGACCTAGTTTATTATCAAGAATATATCTAGCATTGAAACCAGTTGTATATTGATGAGAATCACCCCCGATTACAATGGGATCATAGCATATACGAGGATTTAACACACCATGTTTACTGATATTATATTCAACATATTTAATTTTAGTGGTAGCAATTTGCTCACTTAGTGCCATTTTAAAAGCTACTGAATATTCTGGATAACCACTAATAATGCGTGTGTGTATATGTGCATTATCTGTTAAAATAATACCGTCAATGTCATACTGTGATTTTTTCTTATAGTCTAGAAGTAGTTCTGGTAATGTTAATGCATCTAACATAGCAAACTGATTATTTCTAGCAACGTTAAAACCTAGTTGTTCAATCTTAGAAAATTGCTCATCCCATTTTAATCCATCTGGATATATTATTTCATAGAAAACAATGTCTATATCCTCCGCAATGCCTGTATTATATTTTTTACTATTAACAATACCTGAAATAAGTGAGCGTGCTTTTGGATATAAGTTACTATATTTTTTGGCAAATATATCACTTTTAATGATAATTTCACCGCGAAGTGCTAGACGCTGAGAAGGACAATTCTTTTTAATAAAGTCAGCAACAGCAGTTTTATTGAATGTTCTTTTACTATTTCCTTTATTATCTTTGTTGCCAATTGATACATGGTCTAGAAGACTAGTAATATCTTGTCCTTCATAACCATCACCATGTTTAAATAGTGATAGTTTAAATTTAGGGTGTGTAGATGCACTAGCAGTTCTAGAACTATCCAAACCATCCAAACCATCCAAGCTTATTATTAAAAGTGCTGATAATCCATCAAGTTTTTCACTAACTACTTTAGCCCCAGGATATTTAGTAAGCCATTTTGTTAAAGACTTTTCACCTGGTTTAACTTTATTTATACTACCCATATAGTAATCTAACTTAACAGCTTCTGATTGATTAGCTATTGGTGCCCCTATTTTAGTAAATACTTTGCTAGTTGGTTTCTTTTCTTTAAGAATATTTTCTAAAATATCATAGGTACTGTCACTAAGGAGAGGTGTATCTGTATTATAATAGGCAATAGTTGCAGATGTAATAAGTTCCTCAAGGTTGTTAATTGATAGTGCAAGTCCTTCAATATGAGGTGAGCTTTCTAGTTTATTTAATAGATGTTTTGAAATAGTAAATTTTGACATTGTCATGTGTAAAGTGTTAATATAAAGTGTAATATAAGCTATACCTTATGATATTAATTATTTTATATTTAAATTTTTAAATCAATTTTTATAGCTACTATTTTGTAACTACTATTTATAAAAACATATCTAGATATGTTAGTATAGATAATTATATAAATAACTAATGATAGCATTATTTAAAGCTTTAATAGTACCAGGAAAACAAAGATTAATACATATTTTAATTAACATATGTATAATTATAATTTTTGCAATAATTTATTGGTCAATGGGTACAACTGAACACTTTACATTTAAAAATAATGCTGTTGAAAATTATTTAACACCAATTAGTGCACTATATTTTGCATTTAGTAATCAACTAACAATTGGTTATGGTGATATTATACCACATAGCATATTATCTCGGTGTATATCAATGTTTCAGTTTATGTGTATATTAATATATTTATTTTTAGCTGCAATTTAAAAAATTGAAATATGTACTGTTAAATACTTACTGTTAAATACTTACTGTTAAATACTTACAATTATTTATAAGTACGCTACACACACAACATACAAAACGCAAGACACAATGAATGACAATGAATTTACTAATTTTGTAATGTCAGGTAATGTCAGATTATTAGAAAGTTATTGTACTGAAAATATAATAAATAGCAATAAAATGCATATGTTAAAAATTTTAAATGATAATGGTATAGAAATTTTAACTTCAAAACAATATACATATAGATTTATAGATTATCGTAAAATATATTTTAATAAATTTAAAATACCAGATCAATCTACTACACCTCATTATTGTAGTATAAAATTTATTAAAAATGCTCAAATAAGTATACTTGAACAATCTGACAATCCAATGAATATTATAAATATATCAAATAATGATGAAATAATAAAAAAAATTATAAATATATTTGCACAACTTATTCATAAAGGATATCAAATAAATCTTACAATGCAATGCACATTTTGTAAAATATTTAAAAAAGGAGCTGCAAAAGGATTTGCCCAAGAACTTGCTCAAGGATTTGAACAAGGTCTTAAACAATCTATTGCTATAGCACATAAAAGGCAAAAAATAGAAAAGGTAGAACAAACTGAAAAGATAGATAACAAAGAACAGCTAACACAGATAGATAATAAAGAGCAACCAAACCAGATAGATAACAAAGAGCAGCAAAAACTGACAGATGAATTAAGTAAAAAAAATATAACATCATGTGCTTGCAATAGATTAAAATTTTCATCAATAATGAAGTTAAAATCTATAGATAGTGATTTGACACTTAAATATATTGAAATTATTCCATACTATATTCATATTTCACAACCACAATTTCAAATTGATGCATTAAATATGCCAATTATTATTTATATAGTTGATTAGTTGATTACTTTTTTTTTAATTTTTAATTTTTTATTTTTAAATTTTTAAATTTTTAAATTTTATAGTTATCTATTTATTAGATACAGATTCTTAAAATAATATATTTAAGACTATATATTAAGTATTGTAGGTAGTACTCAAATTTAGTTTTGCAATGTCTGTTGATCCAAAAAATGTTGCGATATTTGAAAAATCAATAATTATGTCTAATACTGAAACACCTGCTGATCAAGCAATACCTGGTTATCCAGGTCAATTACGATTTAATAACACTAATAATAAATTTGAAGGTTGGCATACTGACAATAACCCAGATCCTACAACTGGTAGCCTATGGCGACCCATTACACAAGATATTGCAACATCAAGTAATCTTGGTGTTATTAGAATTGGTACAAATTTATCTATTAATCCTGTAACAGGTGTACTAGCATCAATTGCAACAGGCAAAAGCCAATTTTATGAGTTTATTATTTCGGTTTCACCATATCCTGGAGCAGCTGATTTTCAAGACATAAATACTGCAATAACACAGGCAATAGGTACAAGTGGAGGTGGATATACTGATGGATCTCTTACTTATGCAATTATGTCACCACCATCAGCACAATACCCATTTATTATTGAGCTTGGTCCAGGTCAATATCAAGAATCACTTAATCAAATTATTTTACCTGATTGGGTTTCTTTACGTGGTCAAAAAGGGTTAAATAGTGTTATAACACTTAATGTTGGCGGATCAAATTATCAAAATGGTGCACTCATTGTTGCAGGAAATTCATGTATAATTTCAAATCTTGCTATTAATTTAAATGATGCAAGTGCATCTCAGTTTTCTATAGGTATATATGGCACTAATGTTAGCAATGTTACTGTTGACAATGTAACTATACAAACATCATCAACTAGCAATAGTGTTTTAGGCACTTATGGTGTATATTTTGAAAATGGTCAAAATAATAAAGTTATAAACTCTCTTATTAATTTTACAAATAATCTGATTGCTGGTGGTATTTTAGGTATTTTTATGTATAGCACTATACCTATAATTACCAATAATTCAATTACTATAAATACTAATCAACACAATGTAAATTGTATAGGTATTGATATTATCAATGTTAATGGAATAAATACTATTCCAGATACTATATTTATACAAAATAATACTGTTTCACTTAACTATAATAATACAGTTGCCCCATTATCTAATATAACAAATATAGGTATACAGTTGTATAATGCAACACCTGCATCACTTATTCAAAATAGTATAGAATGTGCCAATGATCCCGCTCTTAGTACAAATTATGGTATAAATATATGGACAGATACTTTACTACCTTCTGTAACTAGCACTGTAATTATTTTTATTAGCAATGGTCAGGGACTTACAAATAATGACTATATTCAAAGTACTGATACAGGTATATTAAACTTTATAACATCTGGATTTATAAAGGGGCAATCTATAAGTGTTCTAAATAGTAATGGAAATGATAGTATTTATCGTATACAATCAGTAACATCATCTCAAATAACACTTGATCCAGAATATAAAATAATATCAGAAAATGATTTTGGTAGCACAAATATAACAATATCAGTATTATATGATGTAGCTATGCGTGATAATAATATAATAGGATCAACAAATTCTATTATACACATGTCTACAGGGGCACCATCAACTATAACTACAAATATAGTATTATCAAATAATACTTTAAGTGGTGGGGATCCATCTATTTCTCATGCAAATATTACATATGGGACAAATACACTCATTACAGTTGGTGCTGAAAACTGTGACTATAAACTTATAAGTGATGCATTAGATAGTATAATTGAATTTCAGTCATCTCAATCTATAAGATATACTATTAATGTAACACCTGGTATTTATAATGAAAAACAAATAGTATGCAAGCCTAATGTTAATATAATAGGAGCTGGTGTAGGTGTGTGTCAAATTAATTGTGCACATTATGATAATTCTTCAGGTGCAGTTACTAGCACATCAGCTTGCATTATACTTGCAAATAATATGATATTTTCAGGGTTTACAATAATAAATAACATTACAATTACCATACCAGATCCCACTATCACATCAACGATATTATACAGTATTTACAATAATAGTTTTACAGTCAAAGATCTAGATATTACAAATAATAATGCTACTACAAATACATTTGGAATTTATTCACGCGGTGGTAGTAATTATACTTTAACTAATATAAATACATTAATACAAGGTAACCAATCATATGGTTATTATTTTAATCAATCTTATAATGTACTGATACAAAACAATACTATCAATTGCCAATATGCATCAACAATTAAAAATTGTTGTATGGCTATGATAGATACAACAGCAACAATTATAGATAGTATTTTAACAGCAGCTAATTCACTAGTAGCAAATATTGCACTTGAAACTGAAAATACATATCCAGGACAAAAACTTATAACAATTCAAGGTGGCCAATTTACAGCTACAAATGCTGTAGCATACAGTATATACTGTGACAATTACTATACTATATCTTGCACAGGTATGCTATTACAAGGGGAAACATTTACTAATTCTGGTTCTAGCTATATTAAATGTAATACTTCATATACTTTCACTATACTTAATAATCCAAGTACATATCAATCTCTCAATTCACGTGGTCAGAATGAGCAGATTGTAAACACTTTAACTATTGGTGATACTGCTGGCCGCTTAAATTCTACTGGTACAGATAATACTTTTATTGGTGTTAATACAGGTTCTAGTATAACAAGTGGATCACACAATACAGCTGTTGGTAGCAATGCAGGTGCTTCATTAACTACACAAAATAATATTACATTGGTTGGAAATAATGCAGGTAAATCTCTACTTGGATCTAGTGATGAAACCACAATTATTGGTTCAAATACAGCATCTATAACATTTGCATCTTTTCATGATACATTTATTGGTGCAAATTCTGTAATAGGGGCAACTCAAAGCTCAACAAATACTATAATAGGGGCAGACTCTGCACTTACTCTTACTTTTCCAATAAATAATACTTTTGTAGGCAGTTCAGTGTGTACTATTGCGACTGATGATATTAATAGTACATATGTCGGCACTTACTGCGCCAATTCAGCAAATAACACATCAAATAATGCTTTTTACGGGTTTCAAACTGGTTATGCTGCTCAAGGTTCATATAATACATTTATTGGACCAGATAGTGGTTATAATGCACAGTCAAACGGTGCAGTTAGTATTGGAGCATTTTCAGGGGCAAATAGTACTGCTCAGAATAACACTTTTATTGGTGGATATGCCGGCGCAGGTGTTGGTACTGGTGAGTGCAATACATTTGTAGGCTATAGTGCAGGTAATCAAACTGCTAATCCTAGTATATTACAAACATCGCCGTCTACAACAGGTAGTTATAATGTTGTAATAGGTAGTGAGGCGGGCGCATCAATAGGTACAGCATCACGAAATGTTCTTATTGGTACAACAACTGATTCCACTGGTCTTTCACATAATGCACCAGGTTGGTCTCTCACAAATGGTACAGATAATATTATGATTGGAATTGGCACAGGTTACACTGCAAATAATACAGTTGCAAATATACTCATTGGTTCTAATGTGGGTTCACAAATTACAAGCGCCGGCAATAACATTTTCATTGGCAAAGATACTGGTGGCGGAACAATTAATCAAGGCGGCAGTATAATTCTTGGTGCTGGGGCGGGGCAAGTCACTAATGTTGGCGATGTGCTTATGATGGGTGTTAATGCTGGTGCACAAAATACGGGTGCTTTAAATATGGCTATTGGTAATAATGCAGGTTACAATGTTACAGGGGCAAATAACATGTTTATTGGATATAATTCAGGTGGTTATGCAAACAACCAAACTGATGGTGCTTATAATCTTGCAATAGGTCCATATTCAGGGTTTTATTTATCGGGTGGTGCTCGTAATGTTCTTATAGGTGGTGGAACAAATGGGCAATCTGTTGGTGGTTATCTTACAACTGGCAGTGATAACACTATTTTAGGTTATGTATCTGGAAGTGCACTTACAGGTGGAAGTGGTAATACTCTTATTGGTTCTAATGCAGGTCCACATCTTACAAATGGTACGAATAATCTTATTCTTGGATATCAAAGTTCATTTAATTTGAGTAATGGTAGTTATAATATATCTTTAGGAAATGAAGCTGCATATAGTCAAACAGCAGGTGATGGTAATACTAATATCGGTTATCAATCTGGATATAATAATTTAACTGGTTCAAATAATATTAATATGGGTTACCAGGCAGGTCATAATAATCAAATAGGTACTAATAACATTCATCTTGGTACACAGGCAGGTTTTCGTAGTATTGCAAGTAATAATATATTTTTTGGTATAAGCAGTGGTTTAAATAATACATATGGTGCTAATAATATATTTATAGGGGCTGAAACTGGTGCAGGTAATAATATAAATAATATGCAGACAGGTGTTAACAATATTTTTCTTGGTCAGAATGCAGGAAATGCAAATGAATCTGGAAATAAAAATTTATATTTTGGTGTAAATTCAGGTGCTATTAATCTATATGGTACTAAAAATATTTTTGTTGGACCAAATGCAGGATCTCTGAGTAAGACAAGTCAAAATATTTTTATAGGTTCAGCAAGTGATGATTCTAAAGGTATTGGATATCTTTCAAATGCAGGGGCAGGTGGTAGTGGCCAATACAATGTGTTTATGGGCACAGATGTAGGTATTGCAAATGAAAGTGGAGAGTACAATATATTTTTAGGTTATAAAGCAGGGGCCGCAAATGATGTAGGTGCTGGTAATATTTATATGGGGAATAAAGCAGGATTTTCAGGAAAATCAGATATGTATTCATCTGCAGATAATAACATTGCAATTGGTACACTTGCATCTCAAAATAATATAACAGGTGATAGCAATATAATTCTAGGTTATCATGCAGCTGCATATTCAACTAATAGTTATTCTCAAAATATTATAGTTGGGGCAAATGCAGGCCAATTGATTAATCAAAATAATCAGATATTTATTGGAACAAATGCAGGTCAGAATAACACTACAGGTAATAATAATGTATTTTTAGGATACAATGCTGGTTCTAATAATGTAGATAGTTGTAATAATGTAGTTATAGGTAGTGATGCTGCAATTCTTATGACAGGTATTGCAACAACAGGTAATAATACTATTGTTGGTAGTAATGCAGGTAAAAATACTATTACTGGTATAAATAATATTTATGTTGGTGCATCCGCAGGTAAAAATACTGTTTCTGGCGAAAATAACGTTGCAATTGGTGCTAATGCTATGTCAAATGGTGATGGCAATAACGTTGTTATTGTTGGTAATCAAGCAGGAGCTGTAAATCAATCAGATGGCATAGTTGCAATTGGTTACTTAGCAGGGAAATCAAATACACTTGGCGCTGACAATATATTTATTGGTAAAGAAGCTGGTCAGAATAATGCAGAGGGAAATAGCAATTTATTTATAGGTGTTCAATCAGGACAACTTAATAGCGATGGTAATAATAATATATATGTAGGAAGATTTGCAGGTTCTAATAATAATGGTTCTGGGAATATTGCAATGGGTGCAGAATCATTAAAGATAGGTACTAATGCAATTAATAATATTTGTATTGGTCAAAATGCTGGTAATAAAACAAATGCAAATGACAATATTTTTATTGGTAGTTTAGCAGGTAACAAAAATACAAGTGGGCACGGCAATATGGCAATTGGAACTAATGCTAGTGAAAATAATATTAGTGGAATTGGCAATATTAATATTGGACCATATGCAGGACAATTTGCATCAGGAAATTATACAGTTGCACTTGGTATAAATGCAGGTCAACATACAACTGTAAATAATAATATATATATTGGTGCTAACTCTGGTTATAGTAATGATATTGGCGCAGACAATGTATTTATAGGTTATAATTCGGGCTATTTAAATCTAATTAATAATAATAATATATTTATTGGTGCTAGTTCAGGGTACAATAATAGTGGTGATAATAATACATTTATAGGTGCCAATTCTGGTGAAAATAATACTACTGGATTTGGCAATATATTTATTGGTTATGAATCAGGTAATTCAAATGATTTGGGGGGTAATAATATTTATATAGGATATCAGAGTGGCTATAATAGTAGTACTGTTTTAGCACAGGGAAATTTATTTATTGGATATCAAGCTGGAAAAGAAAATATTGCAGGTGGTAACAATGTATTCATTGGCGCTAGTGCAGGTGTATTTAATACATATGGAATTGTTAACACATTTATTGGATCTAATTCAGGGCAATACAATACAACTGGTAATACTAATGTATTTATAGGGGCTAACTCTGGCGAAAACAATATAACTGGGAATACTAATATATTTATAGGTGCTAGCTCTGGACAAAATAATACAACGGGTGATACTAATTTATGTATTGGTTATAGCTCAGGGTTTACTAATACAACTGGTAGTGCCAATTTATTTATAGGTGCTAGCTCCGGATATTACAATACAGTTGGTATTGGGAATGTATTTATAGGAGTTAACTCTGGAGAACATAATATAGATGGGAGTGATAACGTATTTATAGGTGCTAATTCTGGACAAAGTAATGAAACAGGTAAAACCAATATATTTATAGGCGCTAGTTCAGGTATAAATAACATAAATGGTAAGGATAATATATTTGTAGGTGCTAACTCTGGCGAAAACAATGAAACTGGTAATACCAATGTATTTATTGGTGGTAACTCTGGTACAAATAATGTGAATGGCCGCGACAATGTGTTTATAGGTTCTAACTCTGGCAAAAGTAATCAAACAGGTACTACTAATATATTTATAGGGGCTAACTCAGGTGAAAATAATGCATCAGGTGCTAGTAATATATTTATAGGGACTAATTCGGGACAAAATAATACAGCAAGCAACAATTTATTTATGGGTGCAAGCACTGGTATAAATAATTTAACTGGTTATGATAATATATTTGTAGGTGCTAGCTCAGGATATACTAATACATCAGGGCACTCCAACTTATTTATAGGGACTAGCTCAGGATACAATAATACTGCAAATAATAATATATTTATAGGTGCTAACTCAGGCTATGCTAATATATCAGGACAGTCCAATTTGTTTCTAGGTAGTAATTCTGGAGGTGCAAATATATCTGGTAGTAGTAACTTATTTCTTGGTACTGATGCTGGAAAATTAAATAATGGAAGTACCAATTTATTTTTAGGTGCCAGTTCAGGTACAAAAAACTTAAGTGGATACAACAACGTATTTATAGGTGCTAGCTCTGGACAAAATAATTCAGGTGGTTATAGCAATATATTTATAGGTTATACTGCTGGCTACACTAATACAGGTGGATTAAACAATATATTTATAGGTGCTGCATCTGGATATTATAATACAGGTGGTTATAATTTATTTATAGGTGGTGCTTCTGGTGAACATAATACTAGTGGAACAAATAACATATTTTTAGGTGATAATGCTGGAAATCTTAATACTACAGGAGCATATAACTTATTTATAGGTTCTGGAACAGGACAAAATAATATATCTGGAAGTAATAATTTATTTATAGGTGCTAATGCTGGAAATCATAATACTGTAAGTAATAATATATTTATAGGTGATAACTCTGGAGCTGCAAACACATCCGGTGGTAATAATTTATTTTTAGGTTCTAATTCTGGATACAATAATACTACAGGTTATAGTAACTTGTTTCTAGGTGCCAGTTCAGGTGTAAATAATGTACTTGGATATAATAATGTATTTATAGGTGCTAGCTCTGGTCAAAATAATTCAGGTGGTTATAGCAATATATTTATAGGTTATACTGCTGGCTATACTAATACAGGTGGATTAAACAATATATTTATAGGTGCAGCATCTGGATTTTTTAATACAGGTGCTTATAATTTATTTATAGGTGGTGCGTCTGGTCAATATAATAGTAGTGGTACATACAATATATTTTTAGGTGATAATGCTGGAAACCTCAATCAAACAGGTGCATATAACTTATTTATAGGTTCTGGAAGTGGTCAAAATAATATATCTGGAAGTAATAATTTATTTATAGGTGCTAATGCAGGAAATCATAATACTGTAAGTAATAATTTATTTATAGGTGATAATGCAGGAGCTGCAAACACATCCGGAGGTAATAACTTATTTATTGGATCTAATGCTGGCAATCTTAATACTACAGGTTCTAGTAACTTATTTATAGGTTCTAATTCTGGTGCAAAGAATACAGGAGATAGTAACTTATTTATAGGTACTAATTCTGGTACTAATAATACAACAGGCATCACTAATATATTTATAGGTTCTGACTCTGGAAAAAACAATATAAATGGAAAAAACAATATATTTTTAGGTGGGAGTTCAGGTGAAAATAATATAGCTGGTGATGACAATATATTTATGGGATATCAAACTGGATATATAAAAACAAATACAGCAGGTTCAATATTTGTTGGTTATCAAGCAGGATATAATAGTAATGCAAATAGCAATATTTGCTTTGGATTTCAAGCAGGATATAATGATAATTCTAGTAATAATATATTTATCGGATATCAAGCAGGATATACAACTACTAGTGGGAATTTAAATTTATTTATGGGATATTTGGCTGGTACTCTTAATACTACTGGTACTGGGAATGTAATGTTAGGTGCAAATACAGGTAAAAATAATACTACTGGTCAGGATAATATTTTTATAGGTCCATATTCAGGTGCAGCTAATACTGGAGGTAGTAATAATACTATTTTAGGTGTATCTGCTGGTCATGATAATAATACAGGTAACTATAATATTTTTTTAGGTTATGAAACAGGATTTAAGAATACTAGCGGAAATAGTAATATTTATTTAGGGACTCGTTCTGGTTATAATGGTATAACTGCATCTAATAATATTTGTTTAGGTGATAATTCTTGCAAACTAAATGTATCAGGTGTAAATAATATAATATTAGGTTTAAATGCAGGATATAATAGTAAATTAAGTGGTAATATTTGTATTGGATCACAAGCTGGTTATTGTAATGAATATGAAAATAATATATATATTGGTGGCTCTTCAGGACAAACTAATAATGGTTCTGGAAATATATTTATTGGATCAGAAGCTGGGACAAGTAGTGTAGCAGCAACAACATTTACTAATAAATTTGCCATTTATAGGTCAAGTTCAACTGGGATAACTTCAAACACAACTGCAAGTTGCAAAATTTTAATGGGTGGAGATTTGACTACAGGTCAAGTTGGTATTGGAACACTTGATCCTGGATCATATGGTCTTGGACCTACTACTGTAACTACAACACAGTTAGTAGTTGTTGGTAAAGTATTAGCAACTGCATATTTACCATTTACCGGTGCGCATAAAATTATTTTAGATAATAGTATAAATGTAAATGATTTACAACTTGGTATGCTTATGTCAGCAAATGGATCTGCTATTCTATATGATATTAATAATTCTGTTGTATCTGTTTGTATTTCAGCAAAAAATAATGATAAAACTGTATTTGGTGTTTACAGTGGTAGTGAAGATACTATAACTACTACTTATACACCATATCTAACACCAATATATCCAGTAGATATTAATAGTAATATTACAATTGCTACTAGTAATACAACAGTTACTACTTATTATGCTAATTCACTTGGTGAAGGTGGTATTTTAGTATCTAATTATTCAGGTGAAGTGCAAAATGGTGATTACATAACATCTTGCATTATTCCCGGTTATGGTGCTTTGCAAAGTGATGATATATTACATTCATATACAGTTGCAAAATGTACCCAAAATATAGATTGGTCTAGTGTACCTGAAAATGTAATATGTCCTAGTGATGGTATTATGTATAAATCAGTGTTTGTTGCGTGTACATATCATTGTGGGTAGGGGGTGGGGGTCTAAGCCCCCATTACCCCCTTATTGGGCTGCACCCAAACCGCTTAACTAGCGCTAAAGCACTAGTATTTTATTAAATATTAAATATACAATATAAAATGGATATGAATAATGATATACATAATGATATGCATAATTACATTTTACCACAAGTACCAATACTACGCAAAAAATGGTCTAAACTAGACAAGCTAGTTTTACCTATAATTCTAGATAACAATAATGAACTTGAAAAATTTAATAATATTAATAATATTGATAATATTGATGATATTGATTGTATACACAAATCAGACTATAATCATAATGCTAGCACTATAAGTAAATGGCGTGTTAAAACACATAAACGTGTAACTATACAATATATAAAACGATCTCAAAAAATAGTTAATAAACACAAATAAACACAAATAAACACAAATAAACACAAATAAACACAAATAAACTCTAAAAATTATCATATTATATATTAGTTTACATTGAAAATTATAAATGATTCCAGATAAGGTTTGCTGTATTATTATAATTGTAGCAATTGTTGGGATTACATGTCTCATTATTTATAAAAATAAATTAAATAGTTTATATACACCAGATTATAGTGATAATGCACATAATGCACATAATGCAAATAGTGCAGAAACTATAGATAATAAAATGCAACATAAAGCACAGCAGCATAATATGCAACCATTATCTCTAGGATTATCATCTTCAACTATTGAGCCATTTGTAGGGCAAGATAGTGTTTCAGATGATGTTAAAACATATCTAGATTCACGTTCTAATGAAATTATTCAAGGGCAATATGATAATATCAAAAGGCAACAGCAAGTAGATACACTTACAGATCGTTTTAATATACTAAATACTGAATTGCAAAAACATATCAATACAAACCTTACATATCATGCATCTGGAGCACTTAATTTTTACTAAAATAAATTAAATAGTAGAAATATTAGAAATATTAGACATATTATAATTACCATATCCATTGAATATGTACAGGATTTTTAACAGCATTTTTTATATTTTTTTCTTAATTACAATACTTTACAATATATATAACATACTTTAAGATAGACATATCTAGATATCTAGACATCTAGATACCTTTGTAGCAACATATAAACAAATGACATATGAAATAAGACAATTTTATACAATAGACAATAAAAACATTAAAATTGGTAAAACATTTAAATATGGTGGAGACTATAATTTAACTAATATTTACTATATGAATGATAATAATATGGTTAGTAATGTATCTGCAACAGTATCTAGCACTGGCAATATATCTACTGCACAACTAAAGCAACTAATACCAAAAGAAAATCCTAATGCACGTCAAGATTCTATTGATGATAAAACTAAACTTATTATTCAAACACCATTAATGTATATACCAAATAGTATAATTTACTTTAATGATAAACCTTTTTTAGAACTCAGTTTTAATAATGAAGAGCATGATAGTGATGTTTCTAACTTTAAGAAATGGGTTATTGCACTTGAAGACTATATCTATAAACTTATTAAACGGCGCAGTAGCTTAAAACTAGATAGAGCAAATATGATAAGTGTTCTCAAACCAGGATTTCGTAATAGTAGTTGTAAACTTTTAATCCCTATTAATCTTAACATAAGTAAATGTGTATTATCATGCGATGATAAACAAAATAAGTTTCTATTTAACTGGGAAATACCAGTTCCTACATATGCCATATCAATCATTTGGGTTAAAAATATTTGGATTAAAGGTGGTAGATGGGGTATAAATTTATTTATGTATGCATCTCGTGTAATGAATTCTCATATATTAGACCCTATTGATTTTCTAGGAAGTAGTTATAGTAATAAAACTATAAAAACAAGTGATGTAATAAAACAGTTTTCACAATGTGAAAAAATGACCATTACTGTTGGAAGTGTACCTGAATTCAGTACATATTTCCGCATGTTGCGAATGGGTATTCCAATTGACGCTGTTAAACAAAAACTGGCAATTGCCGGTGTTGATACACGAATTATTGACTATCCTGAAACTGTGCCATATGCTACAGTATTACATTATCTAGCAAATCCTAAGTTACCTCCATATTTAAAACTTGCTGATGAATGTCAAGAGGTGTCAGGTGCACATATAAATTTACATCAATCCTCAAGTAATCCCAGTCGCAATATATTGCTTAATGCAATTAACTTGGGTGGATTTAAACTTAAAAAAGCTAGTCAACAAGAGTTGTCCAATGACTCAACAAATAACTCATCACATGATAAGAACAAAATGCTTAATAAACTTGTAAATCGCAATAATTTGTTAGTTCCAAGTTTATCAGCAATTCAATCAGCCCTTTCCAAATTAAAAAAAGTTGAAATGGATGATACTATTTAACACTATTTAACACTACTAAATTCCTTTTTTTAATTTTCTAATAAAAATATAATATAATATAGTTACTATAGTTACTATACAAAATATAATACTGTATACATTATGGACTTACTACTACAATTACAATTTATAATTATTGCTGTATGTACATCAATAGGTATAGTAATAGCACTAAAAATAACCAATAATAGTCCTAAATGTAATATTAACTGTTTTTTAATAACATTTATACTTTATACTATAATATTTTATGTTGCTAATAATATACTATATTATATATGGCCTTGGCCTGTACAATGGGGATATCCATCACCTAATACACAAACTGCTACTATTGGTGCACTACCTACTAATGGTGCACTACCTACTAATGGTGCACTACCTACTAATGGAATATCACCACTTCCAAATAGTACTGGTGATATGCCACAAATTCGTGTTGCCCGTGAAAAAGATCTTAAAACTAGTAATTATTCAATATTTAAGAGGAAAGCTGAAAGTGGAGAACTAGATGGAAATGCCCCACCATTTGATAATCTAGAACCTACTGAACTATTAACACGGCTTAACTATATTTACTATGCAACTGCAAATCCATATGAGCCAATAAGTTATGCTAATTTTAAAACTGATGCTGATAAACGTATTGAAGCTGATAGTTCATCACTATCTAGCAAAGATCCTTTTTATGCAGAATACAATGCTAAATATTATCCACAACTTTCTAAAAACTTAGTAGATGTCAAAGACTGTCTTAATGGTGGGAATGGACCAGATTCATGCTTTGTTACACCCCAGTTACATGCACATTTATCTGCAAAAGGCAAAACAATTGAAGCATTTACCAGTAGTTCTAAATCTGCTACTGGGATAGTTCCTACATCTATTTTAACACAAGGTGTTAATAATTTAAACAAATTATTTTTAAAAGAGGAAGAAGGTTTTGAATCAAGCCCTATGAATTTGGATATTAATTCACGTCATCTTCCAATTATGTTTAGGAATGCACCTGATGGGCAAAATATTCCACTTGATATAGTAAGTGGCGAATACTTAAATATTGATGAAAGTGATAAATTATGTCGTACATGTAAAATTGCTTCTTGCAAAAATGATTATTGTGGATTGCAAAATAAATTATTTATGTAATATTTTCTTAAATCTTGTTAGCAAATCTTGTTAGCGACTATCAAATAAATATTTGCTAAGTGTAAATAGTAAGTAAATAGTAATTTAGCTTGTTAAATATAATTATGGATATTACTACATTACTTATTTTAATTGTAATTTTTGTTATTATAGCTAGTATAGCTAATATGATTCATGAAATGAAATATAAACTAGTATTTTACATGGTTATTGCATTGGCGTCATTAACAATTATGAATATTTATTTGGCAATTACTTATTATATTTCATTAAGAGATGATCCAGGAATTCAGGGACCACAAGGTAATGTAGGACCACAAGGTATTACTGGCGCCCCTGGACACTGTACTTATTCTGATAGTTGTGGTATACCAGATGCCCGCAATTTAATATTAACAACTGCAAATAGAATGTATAATATTGCTATACCATGTATTGATTCTCCATCTATATCAACCTGTGGTAATCAATCTACTCTAGATCAGGCAACACCTATAAATGCACAAATTAATTTGCTTGAACAAATTGCATATACTACAACAATGGCGCAAACCGATTTTATGAGTAAGATAAATCTATGTTTACAAGATCCTCAGAATTGTTCTGAAGATGTACAGTTTTAAAATATTCCAGTATTACACAAAATCATATCCATGGGTCTATATATGGTTCTATATATGGTTAAGTAGTTGCTTAATTTTTTTTTTATTTTTATTGTTATATAATAGAGTTAAATTAGGTTAATAATTATAAAAACATGAATATAACCTACATATTGCTTGGTGCTACATTTGCAATTATTATTGCAATTGGTATTGGTATAGAACTCAGTAATGATATTGATGATACTATTGTATATGCGCTATTTTGGCTATTATATGTAATTACACTTATAACAATTATTGCTGTTACACTTACTATTATTTTCTATTTTACAATGCAAAATAAGCAAGGACCTTCAGGTATTCAAGGACCACAAGGCGTTCGTGGTAATGCTGGACCTATTGGGAAATGTTCACCATCATGTCGTGATGATATATGCACAAATGCAGTGCTAGATGCTATTACAGCACAAATACAAACTTTAAATAATGCAAACTCAAATATAACCTCTATTCATATTCCTCTTAATAATACTTATATTCGCAATAAAGTTAAGCAAATGTGTGCATCTCCTGAATTCAAACAAATTGCCCCATTTAATGGCCCTATGAATCTAATTAACTATCTTAAAAATGTATGGACTGACTGGATAACTTTAATATGGAATTCTGGGGGAGGAATATCACATGGAATTGCATCAACTTATTTTGAAACTATTGGTGCAGAAAGTGAATGGGATTGGACAGGAAATAATCCATTTGATGAAATTAAAAAATATGATGTCTATTATTGGGGTATGGGACCTGAATATCGTCCACAGCTATTAAATGCTTGCTATAATACTGATACAGAAGGTAATGTTACCGGTTCTGCACAAGTTGATATTTCAATGTCTACTACTGATATATACGATGCAATTACAGATGATACTAATGTTGGTGCAAATAATAGGGCATCATTCTGGCGACCTAAACAATTTACATATAATTCACGCACATATTATCCTCTAGGTGATGTAGTAATTGGACCACATTTATCAAAGACAGTAAGCAATAAAACACGGCATTTTGGAGGTGTAATAATAAATGAGCCTGCACCTGGACCTAATTGCGAAACTGTGCTTGTTACAGGTGATGTGCTTGGCCCTGTTGACTATAGTTTAATCTGGACAAATAATAATTATCATGGCAAGCAATTTTGGGTATGGCGACCAATAGGTCCTAGTACACCAAAAGGTGATTATCTTGCATTAGGGGATGTAATTACAACAAATTCTCAACCACCACCAACTGGTTCAGATGCACCAATACGTTGTGTTCCAATGTCTATGCTTACAAGGTTACCTGCAAATGGTAATGTTCTATGGTCATCAATGGGTTCTAAAGTACCAGGAAATTTATTAATATTAGGTTTTAGTCCTAATAAAGCAACTCCACCAATCACACCTTACATGCCAATACCTCCTGATCCACCATATATTACAGCAATGCCATCTAATGCATATAATTTATTTAGGGGTGTTAATGGTATGTTAGCAAATATCCCTATAAGTGATATTAATGGTAATTTTTATACTATAAATTTAACTTTGCAAAATGGTCAATCTATATCTACAACATCATCAAATATGGCTGGACGTGGATATGTAGCTACTGGAAATACACCTAGCACATCTAGCACATCTGGAACACCTGATAGCACATTAAACTCACAATATAGTGTGCTAACATATCTTAATATGAGAAATGCTGCTATTTTGACACATCAAGTATCACATATTAGTGTAAATATAAATGTTGCACCGTCATCATCTGGTGTTATATATACTGTTGGTATAAATGGTATGTGTTTAAAAAATGTTGGTGGTGGTAAAGTAACACTTGCAACCTGTGATAGTACTATTAATGAGCAACTATTTGCTATAGAATTTACTGGTAATATGCCATCACAATGCAGATTAAAGAGTTATGTTGATAATATGTATATAATTCTTACAAATACTGTATTTTCATTAGTTAATACAGTTTCAAATAAAGATACAACTCAAGATTTATCATTATTTATTATGTCATAATTATAACATATTCATGTGCTTTTGTTTTGCTTTTGTTTTGCTTTTGTTTTGCTTTTGTTTTGCTTTTGTTTTGCTTTTGTTTTGAACCATTATTTTCTGATTTAATATTAACTATACTATCTCTACTAAAAAAAACTAAAAAAATACTAGTAAATACTTAAATTATGAGCAGTAATGATCAAACTAATATAATTGTAAATGATATTGCAAATAATATATCACAATTGCAATCAAATTTACCGTTTTCATTATCACCAGATGCAATTTTTATAATTATGATTTCAGCAATGTTCTTATTTTTTGCATCGGTTGCATATGGATATGGTACATGGTTTATAATATTATTTATAGCCGCAGCTATAGTCTTTATCATTGTAAATATAATTATAACTATGGGATCTCAAAATAATTTTCAATTTGGTCCATTTACATTATTTATGATTGTTATAGTATTATGTGGTTATGTACTTACTGGTTTATATATTACTGAAGGTATTGAAACATCAATGATGTTAATGCTAGCATGGGGTGTTTATACTTTAATGGCACTTACATTTCTTAATGTATTACTTGTAGGATTATTTTGGTCAGTTGTAAGAAAAAAAACTGGAATGTCAGGTGTAAGAGGAATTAGTGGAAATCGTGGTGAGCAAGGGCCGCGTGGTCAGTGTGATGTTAACTCTATTCAAAATTATACAATAATGACATTAACAAATACTATTGATAAATTATATAAACAGCAACCTGGTAATAGTAATGTATCAATTATAGATCCAACAAGCCATAGATTAATTAATAATTATCTTAATACTAAAATTAGTGATATGGCATCTAGCCATCAAATAAATATGTTGGTTAATGTGTCAATGGTAAATAGTGTTCCACTTGCACAACTTGTTAGCTATTTAGCAAATATATGGACAACTTGGTTTAATTTAATATATGCTGTTGGAGGATCAGCTTGGTTTAATAATGTATATGGAGATGAAAACGGACCTTGGGTAAATGCAGCAGGTTCACAACCAACTGCAACACCAACTGTAACACCAACCGGGACACGTGCATCACAACCAACTGTAACAGGTTCATACCCAACAGCACATCCAACAGAAACTGCACCACTAAATCCATTTATTGAAATCCGAAAATATGATGTTTATAACTGGGGTCTTACACGATCATTTCGCCCTTTAAAAATAGAAGTATGTCAATCTACTATTAATCATGAAAATCCAGATTTGCCTATAAAGAAACAACCACAATTAAAAGTTATTGCATCAAATGACTATAAGCTAGTTAGTAATGATAAAAATGTAGCTGGTGGATCTCCAAATATTTCTTGGTGGAGAGCAAATAAAGCAACAATTAATAATGATGTATATTATCCAGTAGGTGATGTACCAATGGCTGGACCAAGTGATATTGTATATAATGCAGCATTTAAAACTGGTAAAACAATCCTTGGAACTATGGAATATGATGTTAAAAAAGGGTCTAGTGGACCAGGAACAGTTAATGGGCCTGATATACAAACAATACTTATTAGTGGTGATGTAAAAGCACCTATTAGTTACCAAAATACTTCAAACTATGCAGGTGAGTTTAACCCAGGTTTATGGCGACCAGTATGTCCACAAGGATATATATCATTAGGTGATATTGCTAGTATTGGTAGCAATATAGCTGCTAATAATCCTCCAGTATGTGTTCCTGAAAAATGTGTTGAACCAATAGGGCAAGATGGCAATACTATTTGGACAAATGGTACTGGAATTATTAAAAACATTAATGGATGGTTTTGGACTGCTCCTGATGATAATACACCTCAACCAAACTACTCATATAATTTAATGCGCTCTGATACTAATACTAGTACTAGCAATGGTAGCAATGTATTTTACAAACTTAGACCAGATTGCTTAAATGTAGGTAATAATGCACCATCAACTAAAAAATTGGAAAAATCAACTGCACAATTAGGCATAGGATGGTATGGATCTCCTTCTAAATTGGAACCTAAATATAGTATTTTTAGTTTTTTAGGAATGGTTCCTGAGGGTTTAATATTACATCAGGGGACTGGTCGCCGTTTTTATATTATCCACTATGGTGGTGATGATTTAAATAAATTTATAATTCTAGATTATAATGGCGGAACTGGTAATTTTGATGGAGCATTACAGGTTGATAGTGATACAAATTCAGTAATAATTAGTTTGCAAGATATTGTATATACTGATGCTCGCCAACAATGGATTGTTAATTTATCAACACAGTATTCTAGAACTGCTAATGGTAAGAAAATATTTGTTCTAAATAGTGTTTATAATAGTCGTACTCTGTATCTAGGATTAGAACCTACATTAGGAGAAGCTATATTTAGCACAATTAATCTTGCAAATCCAGGTCCGCCATATACTAGTTTATCAGCGCAAGTATTAACTAGCAGCGTTACATTTTCATTTATACCAGCAGTAGGTGTACATACAGATGTGCTAGATATTGTTGCATAAATATATATTGCTAGATACTAGATATTTAATACAATGCATTTATTGCAGTTGCAAAGTACTACCACTGTAAAAAGTAGTATGCGTTTAATATACTACATATTAACCATATGCTGCATTATTGTAATAACAGTTATTACAGTTATTTTACTGAAATATAATACTATTAGCACTTTTACAGCGCAGAGTAACTTTAATTCAAATGATGATGGTAAGATGACATTTGAATTTTTAGAGAAAGGAATACCTAATAATTATTATATGAATCCTCGCACTGTTAATAGTCCATATAAGAATAAAAACTTTGCAGGTTATTGGGGTTCTAGTGTTTTTTCCAATTCTAACTATAATGCAATTAAAAATATTTATAAAACAACAGGCGTACAGTTGTAGAAACAATATACAAACTTAAATAATTATCTAAAATATATTTACAGAGACAAAACAATTTATGGAAAAATTAGAAATTTTGTTTAATAATGTTTTAAATACATCATATAAGTTACGCAAAGCACATCCTACTAAATTTGATGGATTAGGTTTTTGGCAACCTATAAAAAAAATATTAGAGCCGTTAGATTTATATACAGCATCAAAATGGAAAACAATATCAAAAAGTAAAACACGTAAAATAATGCTTTTGCCTGAATATACAATAGATGGTTATGAAACTAAAACTATAAATGAACAAAATCATTTTGCTATACAGCAAGTACGTATACCTATAAAAGATAAACCTAATATCAAAAAAATTATTCAAATTGCATTAAATATAGGTCAGTATAAAGGCTCTATAGCACATACTAAAACACATACTAAAAAACATAGTAATACTTACACTTATGTAAACTTTATAAAGTTAGATGAATTTATTTTACATAAAGATATTGTAAAACTTTCTACATATTTAACAAATGATATTATGGCTAATATTAATGATTATTTACAAATGAAAAATAAAAAATGAAACATAAAATATTAAATTATCTAGTATTAGCAATTAGCAATTAGCAATTAGCAATTAGCAATTAGCAATTAGCAATTAGCAATTAGCAATTAGCAATTAGCAATTAGCAATTAGCAATTAGCAATTAGCAATTAGCAATTAGCAATTAGCAA
>Ga0214919_10000360_pt1 | contig 77724 bp, 117 predicted proteins | sample LL1503_MetaG_FD_177994 | JGI IMG/M metagenome (GOLD analysis project Ga0214919, IMG submission 177994) | Freshwater microbial communities from Lake Lanier, Atlanta, Georgia, United States - LL-1503 | ecosystem: Environmental > Aquatic > Freshwater > Lake | place: USA: Georgia | collected... | reverse complement strand
GTGGCGAGTCGGTTATTCAATCAAGAAAACCTGTCATCCCTCGTGTAAGCATCGCAAACCCCAAACTAGCAACCCAGGAGGCAAGCAAACTCATCAGCGCTCTCGGTGGTGTTGAGGCACCAACCGTAAGAATGGTACGTCGTGACGGCTTTGTACTTGAGCCTGTAGTTTCTGCTCAGGTTCTTAGAGCAATCCCAGATAACAGAGACATGGAAGGTGCTCATTATCTCATGTCGGTTCAGTCCGTAGACCAATTGGGCGGACAGGAACTTGGCCTTCTTTCAAACACTGGAGTAACAAAACTTAGTTATGTCCTTCCTGGCGGTTCATCTCTTTCTTTGGAAAAGAAGCGCCCTCTCACGGTTGGCGAAAGAAGAAAATTAGGAAGAACAGTAAATACCGCCTCGGCCGTTTCTGTAGAAAATAACCCAGTTGCAAGACTTCAAGAAGTAGTAAACCAAACCGGAGACGGAATCGGATACACGGAGTCTTTTGTAAACATAAGCAATCCAAATGAGATGGTTTCAAAACCTGGCAAGAAGCCAGTTATCAAATGGGTTGATGCTGCTTTTGGTAAAGGCAAAAAAGCAACTGCGATTTCTGAAACACGCGGCGGCAATGATGTCTCTTCAGAAATTGGCAAAAAGATATCAAATATTGATGACGCTATTTCTCACCTGAACAAAAATGGTTCAATTGCCGAAATAGACCCACTCATCTTGCAGCAAGTTCTTGCCCAGGCATCAATCATTAAGTCTCAAAAACTTGATGCCAGAAGAACTTTTATTACTCTTCCAAATGGAGATAAGTACACCGTCTACTCACAGGCAAAACCATTTGAGCACATCGGTCAAAAATTTGCATCAGACGTTCAGCAACACCTTGGACTTGAGTCTCCAGATGTTTTCTTTATTGGTCAAGGAGATACGCGAAAGTATGCAGTTCAAGACCCGTCAACAGCACTTAGAGGATTTAAGCCCGACAACTCCAAAGTGTTCAAAGACTTCTCTCCTGCTGATGTGGCGCGAATTATCGTCGCCGACATACTTACGGACCAGCGAGACAGGGGTCCTGGCTCAATAATTCCAATGTCGGATGGAAACGCCGCACGACCCGTTTTGGTGAATAACTTCACCTCGGGCCTTGTTGCTCTAGATAAAATAGATATAACAAATAGAATGAACATGAAAATTGATGACTTATTCTCGGCAGACCGCACTGCTCAGTACAGGCAATACTGGGCTCAACTTCGTGAGAATCAGAGATTTTCTTTCAAGAAAGAGATTGACTCTCTTCTCAAGAAGGCTCGCTCATTTAATTTTACAAATTTTAAAACAAGACTTTATAGCGATGGACATCTAAGTGAGGCTGAAAAGGACCACTTGGATATTGTTAATAAAATCCTAGAACAAAGAATTACATTGCTAACAAATAGCAAAGACATCTTGGTCCGTGTATTGGAGAACAAGCAATGAAAACAGTAGCCGTACTTCACGATGCATTGCAGGGTGAGCATTTTGCAATAGCAGTAAAGAGCGAGTCAGGGCTTGAATTTTTTGGCTCTGGTGCAAGAAGCAACGAGTGGGCAAACTGGGCAAACAACTCTTCAGTTAAGTCTCTTGACGGTCTAGATATTCCGCCAGGCGTAATAATTGGTCCATTTAAGGAAGTTGACAACTTAGAGTTCGCACGATATGCAGGCAATAATGAATTAGAAGCAACTAGCGTCAAGCAGTTTGGAAGAACCGGCAAAAAACAAGTTCTTAAACTTACTGGTCAAATTTCTTCAAAGTCACGTGTTCCAGCAGTTGCAGATACTCCTCTACAACATTTTTCAAATGATAAATTTCTTAATGCTGTTTCTTATAAGGCATCATCTTTCAAGAGCGATGTAAAGCGTTCAAGTTTCTTAAGAGAAATAAAATCAAATAGATACGCATTTGATATTGAGTCAGGACAGTTTAATGTTCCAACAAGTATTGAAGTAAAATCGCTAGTCAGAAATAGAATTGAAAAAAATACTTCTAATTCTTTTGAGCGTAGGCTTGGACTCAAGATGCTCAAGGTTAGCGAATACGGCTCGGAGCGCATTGCCAAAGGTCTTGAAGAAACTCTTGAGACAAAAGGACTTGGCGTAACTATCGGCGGTTCTGCAGGTACTGGAGCGCGTGCAGGAAGAAGAGCAGGCAAATTTGTAACAGCAAGATTTGACCCCAATGCAGTTGACGCCGATGGAGACAAAATAATCCAAGAAGGAACTTCTTTTGAACGCCCTGCAACACCAAACGTTGTTGGTATGGCTAAAAGAACCGAAGAAGCAGCACGTGGAGTAAAAATACGCACGGAGTCTTCAGGTCTAAAAATGAGATTCAGCGGTGAACAAGGCAAAAAAGCGCTCAAGGACGCAGGTCTGGTCACCTGGGAGAGCGATGGACATACATGGGGATGGAGACTTCCGGAACCAGCAGAAAAATATTTTATGGAAAATGTAATTCCTCTTTTGCCAAAAACAAATAGGAGCGGAAGAACTAGTGCTCATCAAAGCATACTTGATGACCCCCATGGTGGGAAGTTGATGCTCGGCAACATCAGAAAATTTCTCGGTCTTGATATTGATTTAGATACTGTTACCAATGAAAAAAAGAGAAAAGCATTTAAAAAGAAATTACTTAGTGGCGATGAAAGCATTTATAAAGAACTTTTCAAGAATGCTTTAATAATTGACCCTAAAACAAATACGGAAATGAGATTTGGAGATTACGTCATTCAATTAGACGGCGGTAGCGGTCTGGGGTCTCGCAGGTCCGTATCAACAACCCTTAGTTCTCGCGCAAGAAGAGAGCGTGCAACTGTTCAAAATGGTCTTGCTTCACGTAAAGTAAAGAGTAAAAAGCGCGGTGCACCAGGTATTGACAAGGTTGACGCTTCAGACGGAACGGCATGGGAATCTCTAAAACCAGAGCAGCACGACAAGATTAAGAAAAACCTTCAAGTCAGAAGACAAGAGATTCAAGATGCACTAAAGGAATCATCGGATGCATGGAATGCATATCTTCGGAATCCTAGAAATATTCAAAGACATAGAGGCATAAATGCTTCAAGCGACTTGACTGATGACTTCCTTGTTCAACTTCAAAGAATTATTGAAGATAACCTTGATGCTGCTAAGGTCATTGATGATGACAAGAAGAGAACCGCAGCAGTAAATAAAATCATGATGGTGCAGCGTCAGTTTGACGACCTTCGCACAATCAATAATATGAATAAAGAAGGCGGAGACTACAGTCTTCTTGAGCACCTTCACCCGGCGTCTCGTGATGCTGCTCTTGGTAGAGGAACCCGTAAGGCGGGAACTAAGTATGTTTACGAAAAAGCACTTGAAGAAGGTGACAAAGTTCCTTCTCTTGCAAAAACAAAAGAATCAACAATATTTGGTAAAGGCGCTGGAGAAAAAATATACGTTGATGATAAAAAACTTGCTACAGGCGAGCGCGCAATTGTCAAAAAACAAACAGACCAAAAACTTAAAAAACTATCTCGTCGTCTGTTTGATGTAAACCCAGAGCGTGCAGCCAAGCGCGAGCGTCGCAAAGCCAGGAAAGCCGGAGAAGGTCGTGCTGCAGAGCAAGCAAAGCCAGTAGATGCAGCAAAGGCTCGTATTCGTAGGGCACGACGTGCAGTTCAAGCCAAGATACGTGGAGATGAATCGCCAGCAGACGTAGCAAAGCGCTCAGCAGCAACAGCAGCAGTCAATAAACATCCTTTGAAAATTACAGAGGGTGACACCCCGATGGAATCCAAATACACGATTACTAAATCGTGGATTAAAAAGATGGCTGTTATTGCTAATGAAACAGGTGCTGCACTTACTGGAGATAAGAAAAGGAGCCGTTCAACAAGAGACACAGACCTGCTCAACCTATGGGAAAATAATGAGTTCAATGCCCTTCCAACGCCAATTTCTTCAGAAGTTGCAGAAAGACTCATTGGAGCAGGATGGGCTCCAATGAGCAGAGGAGTTGGAGACAACCCAGGTTTTGGTGAAGCGTATCTTTCCGACCCAGACAGGTTTATCCCCGGACAAGGCGGCCGCGTGTATGGTGTTGGTGAATATTGGGCTCCTGAAAACTCAAGCCATACATTTAGTTACGGAAGCGTAAATATTTTTGGATTCTTGTCTCCCTCTGCTCGTCGTATAAAAATGAGCGAATTGCAACAAATAAAAACAGAAGGTATGAAAATCCAGGAAGGAATTAGGGCATTTGATGTTGGACACCCTGGAGACGAAGCATCCAATATGAACCCAGCAGATTATGTTTCTGAATTGCTACGGTCCTTAGGTAGGTCTTTACCGGAAGATAGCCCCGTATGGGATACACCTCTTGGTCAGATTTACAAACAGACATTAGATGCATATGCCCAAACTCCAGACAACACTAGTGACAGAACACGAATAGATACATGGGCTGCATTACAGCAACTAAATAGAACAGTCAGACATACCGACGGTGGCGATGGTGGGGCCGGATATATTGCTCCTTTGCTTGGTTATGACTCTATTGATGCTGGAGGCGGAGTTGAACTTGTCCACAACAGAGGCGCTATAGTGGCAGTTGACCACAGCATGGGCCAAACAGAGGTTCTGCAAATTAGGGCAAATGGCAAAGAAATGCGTACAAAGAAAAAGGCTGCATAAATAATGAACAGAAAATTTAATCACGAGACTGGTGAATATGACGAAGACCCAGTAGTAATAGAAAATAATGCTACTGATGAAGAAAAGAAAATTTTTGTTGATTCTCATAAAGAACTTTCAGACTTAGCGTCTTATCCTCCGTTTTCAACTCACGAAGGCAAAGCGGCAGAACTTGGTTCAGCAATGATGGATGAAGAAAATAGGTTCATGACTGCAGACGACAAATCTCGTCCGCATTCAACTATTCGCGTTAAATTTGCCGACGACCTTGATGAAGCGATGCTTTACAAAAAACGTTACGGCAATCATGCAGATGCCCAAAAAGCGGCAATGGAATTAAACAATATTCCACCAGATAGCCCTCACTTAATGCGTTTTGGGTAAGCGATGGAAGAAAATATAGGCGCTCAATTAAAAGCCTTGAGAGACGCCCAACAAATGGGTTGCTCTGGCGCGCACGTTGCGCACAATGGCGAATGGATGCCGTGTTCTTCTTTCGGCGAATATAAATCAGCCGTTCTAAGAATTGAAGGAAAGTCACGTATTGCAACTGATGAAATAGTTACATGGAATTCGCGTCGCAAGAAAAAGGGAAAGAAAGCGAAGAAGCGCTTTGAAAACCTTCGTGAGCGTGGAGTAAATGGTATTCAATCCATAGAAGGCGGCGGAATGGTTTCTGCACCTGCTTCTGGGCCAATAATGACCAAATCAATCACTGGACCATATTCTCCTCGTGATAACGATGTTGATGTTTTTTCAGATATTGAGTCCGCTCGTGCCAGGTCAAGACAAATTGGTTGCATTGGTGTTTCTAGAAGAGTTTCAAAAAATGGAAAAGTCGTATGGATGCCATGCACCAACATGACCGACTATGCAAACGCTTCTGGCACTACTGCACTTGGTAGACGTCACCAACAAGAGCAAAGAAACTCCGTGGTAAGAACAGTGCTCAGGGATGTTGGAAAACAACGTAAGAAATCACTTGCTTATGAACTTCATGAATACAAATCTATAGGTCGTTCATTATCTAACTCCGCTCGCTCAATGGACAGATTTGACCCCATGGCAGTTGACGCCGATGGAGACATGGTTGTTCAAGAAGGAACTCCTTTCCAAAGACCAGCAACACCAAACGTGAAGCCTGTTGAAAAACTTGTTACAAAACCTTTTAAAGCAGAAAACAACGGTGGACCATCTTGGTTTGCTTCGCTTTCCGAACCTCAAAAAATTGAACAGTTTGGTGCACCATCTGACTTTATAGAACATGCAAAACCTCGTGACAGAGAAAAGATTGCAAAGATATTTACCCCAGCAAGTGGACTTAAAAGTTCATCTATGCCAAAGGTTGATAACTCTAACGCCACTCAAAACAACCCCTACGCCGAACTAGGTGGCAAAACAATGGGTGGATTGATTCTTGGTCAAGTTAAAGCAGAACAAAAAAATAAACCAAAGCGCAAGATGTACTTTATTGGTGGAACAACTGGAGCAGGAAAAGGCGAGACAGTAAAATACCTGCAAGAAATTGGAATTATTCCAAAAGATGATGAGGCTGCACACATAGACCCAGACTTCATTAAACTTGGTTTGCCTGGATACAATGACGGTAAAGGCGCTAGTAGGGTTCATGAAACTTCCCGTGTTGCTACAGACCACGTAATCCGCGATGCGCAAGCAGGCGGGATGGATACCATCATTCAGGGAACTGGAAAAAGAATAGAACATCTGGGAATGGCTAGAAAAAATGGCGACGAAACTGTTGGTCATTTTGTTTACGCTCCAACTGCTATTGCCGAGCAACGTCAAAGTGCTCGTGGCAAAGAGACAGGAAGGGACCTTCCTTCATATTTCCCAGGATTAATTGCTGGAGAAATCCCTGCCTACGTAACCCAAATGTTTGAGCGTGACCTCCTTGACGAGTTCTACCTTTGGGATAATTCTGGCGATATGACCAAGGGTGAAAAACCTAAACTTATTGCTCAGAAATCCCCCGGAAAACCAATGATTGTTCATGATAGAGAAAAATTTGAGTCTTTTGCTCAAAGTAAAAGAACGGCCGATTTATGGGAAAAAATAGCAAATGAGCGAGACGCAGCAATTAAAACAACCTCTTCACAGGCAGCCGACTGAACAAGCAATTTTTAAAGAAGTAAAATAAAGTCTTAAAGGTTGCACAATAAGTAAAAATCATCATCTATCATCGGTACATGGGGCTGGGTGCTTACCTAGACCAGCAAAACAATCCAAACCCACTTAGTCTTTTAAGGAGACAACATGTCCGATACAGGCAGACTAAATGAACTGCAAAGCGCTCTTCGCGCAAAGATGGCTGACAATAAAGCCATTGCAGATTCATTCAAAATTGAGGACGGTACAGTTATCGTTTCTCAGCAACAGAAGACCGCGTTTGATAAAAACATGGGCGACATCAAGGAAATCAAGAGTCTTATTGACGGTCTTGAAGCACTCAACACAGTTGAGCAATGGGGTTCACAGGCACCTGTGGAATCAATTGCTACTGCAGCAGCCGCTGGTTACACAGTAAAAGGCTTGCAGCGCGGAACAACCATTGGTGAAATGTTCCTTGAATCAGCAGAGTTCAAGTCACTTCAAAATGGCAAGAACGGCGCAAACATGACATCGCCATTTGAAGTTAAGGCTTCATTGACGAGCGGTTACCAAGTTAAGGACATCTATTCGGCTATGCCTTCAGGTTTCCCAACACAATTCGGTACCGTCCAGCGTGACCCAATCGTTGTTCCTCCAATGCGTACCAAGCGCGTGCGCGACCTGTTCCCAGTTCGCACCACAACCTCGGCAATCATTGAGTACTTCCGTTTGAGCGGTTTCACACGTAACGCAGCAATGGTTGCTGACCGTAACGGTGATAACACAAACTTTGGTGCTAAGCCACAGTCAACAATGTCATTTGAAGGTGTTCAGACTTCTACCCGTACGCTTGCGCACTGGGAAGCAGCACACCGTAACGTTCTTGCCGATGAGCCACAATTGCGTGCAATCATTGACAATGAATTGATGTACGGTCTACGTCTTCAGGAAGATGCACAAATCCTCAACGGTGACGGAACTGGCGAAAACCTTCATGGTATTCTTCAGACTTCCGGAATCCAGACCTACAACTGGTCAGACGGTGCAGTAACACCGGTCCCCGACAACAAGGCTGATGCGATTCGTCGTGCGGCTACACTGTCGTACCTTGCTTACTACGAACCATCTGGTGTTGTTCTTCACCCGAACGATTGGGAAGACATTGAGTTGACGAAGGATTCCTTCGGTCAGTACCTCATTGCAATCTCAGTTGCACTCGGTGGTGAGCCAAAGGTTTGGCGTTTGCCAATCGTTGAAACCCCAGCAATGACCGAGGGTGTTGCACTCGTTGGTTCATTCGGCCAGGGTGCTCAACTTTATGACCGTGAACAAGCAAGCATCCGTATTTCGGAACAGCATGCAGACTTCTTCATCCGTAACGCAATTGTAATTCTTGCTGAGCAGCGCCTTGCGCTTGCTGTCAAGCGTCCAGAGTCGTTCGTGAAGGTCACATTTGACGCGGCTCCTACAGCCTAATCATAACAACTAATAAAAACCCCCGTACTTTTCCTTAATTGGTTAGTGCGGGGGTTTTTTGTTGTTATGCCCACAGAAACCATAGTAAGGTAAAATATACATATGAGCAACATGACACCCGAAGACCTTTACAATCAACTGCTTTCAGTGCAGGGAAAGATTACTACCCCAATGCCGCAAGAAAGCCCCCGCTCAAACAAGAGTAATATAGAACTGGTACGTTCACTAAACGTCCTGTTAGCAAATACAGCATCTCTTTACCACGAAGCCCATGGGTTTCACTGGAACGTAAAGGGAACCGACTTTGCTCAATATCACGAACTATTTGGCGAAATTTATGAATTCCTTTTTGGAAATATTGACCCGACTGCGGAGAATATCCTCAAATGTGGATTTGATGCACCATTCCACATGTCAGACTTCATCAAGTTGAGAACCATTCCTGAATACGACCCTGAAGATACTCCACAAGCAATGGCAATGAGCCTTTTAAGCGGAATCAACGAACTTTGCATGAACCTCAAAGACTCTTTTGATATCGCAAACGGACTTGACGAGCAAGGTATTAGCAACTTTATTGCTGGATATCTTGATGAGGCTCAAAAGTGGGCATGGCAACTACGTGCATCGCTTGGCCTTCAACGTCCAAACACCCTCTTTTAATAAACATCCGCTACCTTAGGCGGCAGCCCCAGCAATCAGAGATGGTTGCTGGGGCTGTTCATTTATGAAGTAGAATTATTACATGACAATAGAAAACACATTTAGCGCTTTAAGCGAAAAAATCACTAGCGTTAAGTTTTTATTTAACACAGAGGTTTCAACAAAAGACTCTGGGGAGTCTTGCCCCCCAGCAACTCAAAGCATTGCTGTAAACATAAAGAATCGCCAAAATGCGATTGATACCGCAGCCTATGGACCAATGAACCCAATGGAGCCAGATGCTAAGTTTTGGCCAGCAAAAGCAAAGAGATGGAGCGTTTCTGAAGAAGATGCAAAGAAGTCACGATGTGGAAACTGTCTTCTTTTTGTACGCTCTCCACGTATTCTTGACTGCATTGATAAGGCGCTTGGAAATGAATCAGGTGCCGCGTGGGACATCATTGACGCCGGCAAGATAGGTTACTGCGAAGCCTTTGACTTCAAGTGCCATTCTCAACGTACTTGTGACGCTTGGGTAGTTGGTGGACCAACTACTACCGATAAAAAAGTAACATCTAAATAAACTAAGGAATTAAAAAAATGTCCCCTGATGATGACGATTCATTAGACGCATATATTAAGTTTGCATCGCAATCAAGAGGTATTCCAGATGAGTTTGAAGACTGGGTCATAGATAGCGGCAAGAAACTAGTGGCAAAGAAAAAGATGGAAAAAGGAATGCCAGATGACAACGCCTAGTTATGAGATTCTTGATGAACCTGAAGAAATGAAAAAGGTCGCAAAAAAAAGTGGCATGAACGTGTCTCAAATTGAGGCGCTTATTGAACGCAGAAAAAAACAAGGGGACGCAAATGCAAATACCCCCAAGGTATGAAGGCCAAACTGAAGCGCAATGGCAAGAAAAAGCCTTAAAAGCGTACAGTATGTGGAGAGACTGGCAAGAAAATGCCGAAAAATTTGACGTAATAGCAGAGGCTGCCGGGATAGATGTCGCAAATCAAAAGATATACGGCATAGACCCTGAACCAACAGAAGAAGTTAAGAAACTGATGGAAGCATTTATAAAAGCAGAAGAAGAGTTTGACAAGAAGAAATCAAATGGATGAGTTTTCCCTACACGAAAGACAAACCGCAGTATTTGATTACGAATACGCTGTTCAACTAAAGACAATGTTTCCTGAAATATGGGATATGGCTGGCGGTTCATATGGAAATAATGCTTTCTCTGCACTGTCAGAAATAGTGACACAGAACGGCTACGCACTCACCCCAGAGCAAGCAGACATTCTTGAACTCCGTGACTCATGGATTGCCCGTCACAAAAATGACCACACTCTTGCTGGCGTAGTAGCACAAGTTAAATGGCTTGCGGTTGGGCAAATCGGAGAAAAGTCAATGAAGAAACTCATTGCCGCACAGACTGATGTTATTCACCAAAAGAGAGCCAAAAGCCCCTTCAAGAATCCCAAGGGAGGCCTCACAGCGGCCGGTAGAGCGCACTTCAAGAGAACAGAGGGGGCGAACCTCAAACCAGGAGTTATGGGCGCTGCTGACACGCCACAGAAGATGCGTCGCAAGGGTTCATTTCTGACCAGGTTCTTCACCAATCCATCGGGTCCCATGAAGGACGAAAACGGCAAGCCAACACGCCTAGCGCTATCTGCTGCCGCATGGGGTGAACCAGTTCCCCAAAACGCCGAAGATGCTGCAGCGCTGGCAGCCAAAGGTCGCCGAATGCTTGACAGATACCAAGCGAGCAAAAAGAAAAAAGACGACCTGCAAGAAGAGATTGAAACAAAAGCAGGGGATAAGCCTTTTTGGGAAAAACCGTTAAATTCTAACGATGATTCTCACGGGCTTTCAGATGAGCAAAAAGCAAAAGCAAAGGCTCGTGCAAAAAAGGCTGGTCGTAGATACCCGAATCTCATAGACAATGCATGGGCAGCGAGGCAATAAAATGAATGCTGAAGAACTAATCAAATTAATGTTTCCCGGAATGTCTGTGCATATTTCGCAGGAAGAAAAACCTGTCCTTGTTCCTGAAGAACGTGAACTTGCAGAAGCACTTTCAGCAATTGCTCAAAAGTATGGGAAATTTAATGAAGATTATTCCGGAATCTGGGCAGGGTATGAAAAGCCAGAAGACAACGAAGACGCCGGCATTGGCGTAAAGTGCTCAAATTGTGTCCTGTATCAGGGCGGTACGAATTGCAAGATTATCGCAGCGGAAGTACACCCAGATGGAATATGCAGATTTGCGGTTATTCCGGACGGTCTTGTAAAAAAGTAAAGCCCCACACTGCATCAAACAACATGGGGCTTCCTCTTTAAGAGTTTTTAATTGCCGTAGAAGTCTACGTATGCAGTCTTTGGTGTTGCATCGCTTACGCCGGAGATTGCCAAGGAAACCGTAAGGTCCTTGCCTGCGTAGGAACTACCAATTTGCTGAACGGTGACAGCAATAATGTCGCCCTTAGCAAATGTGCAATTTGCTTCAGTAAGCGTTGCTTCGTCATTTTCTGCGCCAATAGCAATGGAGAAAACTCCAGCAATAGCACTGCCTTTAACAAGGCGGAAGTTCAGAGCGGCACCAGTAGGGGCTGTTGAAACGTTAGCGTAAGCAGCAACAATCTTTCCAGCGTAAGGAAGTGCTACCTTTGCTACCAGACTGGTAGAGAGAACGCCTTCCATCTCTAACGTGACGGTTGATGGGGGGGTAATTGCGGACATGTGGTCTCCTATTTTACTTTGTACTGCACACAACGCCGTACCAATACATAATACAACATGTCCGATTACGTCCTAATAACTTTTATGTCAATTGTTACTTTATTTAATTGGGCAAGCGCCAGTAGCACAATCATCAAGATTAATTTCATCTTTTGTTGCCTTAGAAACATAAAGAGGAATCGTAAAGTCAATTTTGCTAAGCAACTTCTTGTACATTTCTTCGTCAATCTCCTCATATGGAGGAAGTGGGAAGTTGTGGTCAGCATGCAGCAAGAATGAAACAGACTTTACGCTGTCGTCATAGTTAGCAGCGAGCCAATCTTTAATTAGTCCCAATTCTTCCTTGCGGTAATAAACAGTTACAGAAACAGCATTATCTGCCCAGTCTGTTTGCATCTTCTTTACCCACTCAAGTTGTTCTACTGCAGTCATGTCTTTTGCAAGAATTGCTTTTTCTGGAGACTCACAAGGAAACTCAACTACATAACGTGTGTGGTCTTCGCGTCCATCAATTCCAATATCCCACTGGACCTTGTATCCACGCTTGCGGCACGACTCCACAAGAGGGTCAGCAGCACCAAAACGCACACGGCGAATATAGAAACGAGCAAACGCTGGATGGATTCCTGGAGTTACTCCAGGAAGAAGAGAAAGAGTTCCCGAAGGCTGAACAGTTGTAAGACGAATTGACTTACTAAACTTCTTCATGTTTGACCAAGAAGCATCAGCAGCACGCAAGGCAATGTATGCATCTTCAAGCCATGACAACTGCTCCTCGCTTGACTGAAGAACACCAGTTACGGACTGTCCAAGACGAGCGTTCTTCTTTACGATGTTTGTCGTCTTTTCATATGGATAATCAAGTTGAGTGATTTGCTTCTGAACTCGGTAGAGAAGATAGGAGATTTCAAGCAACTGCTCTTTTGACGCAATGTTCGGCAAGAAGATTGTTGAAAGGTTGCAGGACTCACCGTCTCCAAGAGCAATCTCTGCACATGGGTTAAAGCCTTCAATTGAATTGTCTTGGTTCTTTTCGCCAAGGCGACCATAAGTACGAGCAAGACGGCGATTCAATAAACCGTAAGGTTCACCAGAGCCGTCATAACCCTTCCATAGTTCTGGCATGATTTCATCAAAATGGTCTGCGTAAATGCTGTTATTTGAGTTTGCGCGCCATGCTGGAACATTGCCTGATGCCCAGTTTTTGGCACGAAGGAAAAGAACGTCATCTGGGTCACCCATCGCTATTTGTGCTGAACGACGTGATGAACCGGAAACAACAATTTTTCCAATGATGTTACATATATCTAAAACATCAATAGACCTAAGTTTTTTTCCTTCGCGGTTTTTCAAAACTTTAGAAATGTCTTCAATGCCGTCAATGAGTGCACCAGGTCCGCTCGCTGTTCCACCAAAAGTTTTTAGTGGTGCTCCAAATTCACGAACCAAAATTGTGGAATACGTAAAAGACTTGCCAGTCTCAAAGTATGACTTCAATACGCTATGAAGAAGACGACGCCAACCAGTACGAGAGTCGGGAACAATGATGTCAGCATCATTTGTGCGCTCATGAGTAACAGATACATTCATTTTAACTTTTGGAAGGTCGTGAATCTTTGAACGCTCAACAGAGAAACCGACTCCGCCACCAAGCATGAGGTAGTCAAATAAAATTTCAAAGTCTTCAATTTTTTCAATATTTGTGAAGTAACAGTTGTTAAGAGAGGTTGCATTGAACTTCTTTACAAGAGGTGTACCGAGTTGCCAAAGCGAACGACCAGACAAAGAACAACGCAAGTTGTAGCAATGGTCAAAAAGTTTTTCTGCTTCTTCACGAGTAAGTTCTGCACCAATTTCATTAGCACCATTAATTACTCGCTCAAGAGTTTCTGCCCAGGTTTCGTTGTCGCCATCTTCTTTAGGACGACTATAAGTGCGGAGATAAACAATCTCTCCCATTCCGTTAAAACCCCAAGGAACCGGTGTTTGGGAATAGGAACTTACAAATTCAGGGCTCAAGATGGTAGCCATCTGTCCAACTTTCTTATCTATTTTTTAAGGTGAGTAGTAGATGATACCGTATCAACAAATAGTGAAAGCGTCTAAAGTAGTCCTAAATTTTTAGCCTGCTCAACAGTGATGTAAGAACCCTTAGGGTGAAGCAAAACACGTGTTTTGAAATAAGGATTTATTTGTCTTTCCTCAAAAATATCTTTTTCAACAAGCATTGTTGCAATTTCTTTTTGGGACTCATAAACTCCACCCATGCCAGAAATATGTGACGGAGGTGCAGAAGTACCAATACAATCACCATTCGCTTGTCCACAGACAGGGCAAGGCTGTCTTGTTGCCCTAAGGAGCGTAACGCCATCAAATAGTCTTACTGGCTCGTCTCCGTACATACTTTGATTTTATCACGCCCTCGTCGTCTACTGGTTAAGACGCGACTCTTATAAGGTCGTTAAGGTGGTTCAATTCCACCCGGGGGTACTAGGCAAATTCTTGCGTGAAAATTCCTTTGTCTTGAAAGTCAAGAATTACATCATCAATTAAATTTCTTGGGACGTTATCCACAACCTCTGCCATCAAGCACTTAATCATCATTGCGGGAAATTTTTTATCTCTAATAATCTTGACGGCACCATCCCGGTAGTAAACAACATCTTTGAAATTTACTTTTCTTCCCAATTCGTATTCGTATGGGCAAGCCAGTAATTGAACTGAAGTCTCGCCATCTTCATCAAGTTCAGCGTGAGTAATAGTGATGCACTCCCTTACTTCGCTGTCTTTTTTAGCAAAAGCCTTCTGAAGGTCTAAACCCTTGGTCTTTTCGGGGTCTTTTGAAATCCAGCCCTCTGCGACCATAGAAATGGCATCCACCCCCCAATATGTCCGCATAGCCATGCATAGGTCAGCACAGACGCCAAACCTCTGTTCTGGCTTGAGACTCATTAAAGGCCTGTTTAACTGCGCTATAAGCGCAATTCTGTTGTTCTGCCATCCAAAAAAGTTGAAAGCAATATCTTCACCGATGCCCATATCCGATACAAAGGCTCTTTTTGCCAATTGCGCCGAAGTCAATGTTAATGCTAATTTTTGAAGGTCATCAATATAAATGTCTTCCATAAAAAAATCCTAGTATAAGGACTCGTAAAAATATGGAAGTTCCGCCGATGGTTACAACAATGTATTAGTATTTCCGCCATGGCAAAAGAACCACAAAAAAAGAAGACAAAAGCGAAGAAGGCTCCTGCAAAAAAGGCTCCTGCAAAGAAAAAAGCAGCAGCAAAGAAGGCTCCCGTTAAGAAGAAGACCGCACCAAAGAAGGCCGCATCAAAGAAGGCTGCACCAAAGGCAGTCAAGGACGTCGCCGACTTGCTTGGTTTTGACGATAATACTGTTGAGCAAAACGTTGAGCACGTTCTTGCGTTTGCGGAAGACTTTTTTGACAAGAATGTCAATGAAGCCAAAAAGGGAATTATTGCCCGTATTCGCGCTTTTATTCGCAGTTAATCGTTTTCTTCTGTTCCTAGAAGATTAAACAACTCTTCATTAAACAGTTGTTCGTACTCATCGCTATGGCGATGTTGTAAAACAATATGCGCACGACGCCTCGCCTCTTGACGAATAGCATTTGTACGCTTGCGCTCTGCTTTGTCTTCATCAGAAAGTCGCGGTCGTCCACGTCCTAGCCCTGAGCGCTTGAGTTCGTTGTAGTTAGTCATAATTAGCAATCCTTTGCAGGTAGACAATAGGTGTAAGACCAATATACGGAGTCTTTAAAAAATCACCAACCCTCACTTTGAATTTTATTTCAACAATAGGTTGTCAAAATTGCCAATTACGGGTATCTTTCTCTTATACCCCATAAGCGGGTATTACTAATAAGGAGAAGCACCCAAATGGCACGTGCCCACGGAAGCAAAGAAGTAAAAAACCTTCTAAGAGAGATAGAGAAACTTGGTTTCTCTGTTCGTCACGTTAACAACACCTTCAAAATAACGCCACCAAAACACATTCCTGGTAGAATTTACTCAACTCACGGAACGCCCAAATCAATAAAGGCTATTTACTCCGATTTTCGCAAGTTGTACGGTGTTGAACTTGACCCTCTTTGGAAGGAAAAATAATGTTTCAAAGATTCTATCTATATTTTGCCGGGATTCTAATTGGGTTTTTTGTTGGATTCTTTGCCGGCCTCATTAAAGGCAAGAATGATTGCTCCTGAACACCTAAAGCCAATAACGCTCCCTCTTGAGCCCGTTATTGAACTATTTGCAGATGCAGACATTGGATGGGAACATATCGCAGCAATGTGTGGATGCGGCAGGAGAGCACTGATAACTTGGCGCACCTCTGGAGTACCCATTCATAGGGCGGAAGATATGTCTGACTCCCTCGGGCTACACCCCTCTGCTATCTGGGGGATGGAGTACTACTTCGCTTGTGATGCTGAGTTCTTACGCAAGCGCGAATACGACAGAACAAAGACTGCAAACCTACGAAAGAAGAAGAAAAGTGAAACCGCCTAAACACACTTACGACTTTGACAAGGAAGTAAAGAAGACTGTTTCTTTCATCTCCTCCTACATAACTGAAAAGGGTTATCCACCGTCTATCAGAAATATTTCAGATGCGCTTGATTTACGGTCATCTGCTACAGCCTATAAAGTATTAAACAAATGCGTGATAGCAGGTTTTATTGAAGTTGACCCCAAAATACCTAGAGCGATACGTATCACTACTCAAGGAAAAAAATTTTCCACTCAGCGCCCTCGGTTGGATTTGAACCAACGACCTGCGGATTAGAAGTCCGTTGCGCTATCCACTGCGCCACGAGGGCTTATATTGGTTTAATCTAGCCCGACTATCTCAAACATGCAAGAAGGGTAACAATGAGTTACGACTATGTGAAGGCTTTTACAGAAGGTCACTCCTACAACAAAATAGTTGCGCAATATCTGATTGATAACGGCATACCGTGCACTGTCCCAGAACTTCAGATAGCCAAAAACAGTAGCGAGCGTCGCCATATGACCCTTACAGAAAAAGACATCGTTCTGGACTTAATTCCACATGTTCTAGAGGTGAAGAACGTCAGCATAGAGTTTGGATGGGACCCAAAAGACTTTCCTTTCCCTACAACCATCGTTGATACCGTAAACAGTTACGAAGACAAACAACAAAAGCCGCTTGCTTATATTCTGCGAAGCAAAAAAACAGGAGCAATGCTGGCTGTCGGACCGTCTTCAAAAGATAGATGGGGGCAGAAGAATCTTTACGACAAAAAACAGGAGTTAACAGACAACTTCTATATTGTCAACAAACGTGACCTGCGAAGCATGGATGAACTTATTGCCTACATCGCCGGCAAGTCCTAGTTTCCCCAAAGACTATTAACTTCCCTAGCAACAATCCTTGCGCGATTCTGAGAACCGAGCATATTGTAGTGAACTCCATCTGGATTCAACCATTTCCTATGTTTTGATGCTATTTTTGCCCAGTCTAGGACCATCATATTTTCGTAATTACCCGAAATTGTGTCAAGCGCATCGTTCCACTCAGTAGCACTAGGGCCATTGTGCTTGCTACTGCTCTTCCAAATATTTATCCACAGTATGTTGGCGTTCGGTATCTCATGAACTATCGCCATAATTGCCGACTTGGCGCTCCAGTACTTAATCAGTCCTGAGTCGTTTGTTCCAAGAGCAATAACCCAGCATGTATTTTTATCCGAATGCTTTTTATAATGTTTTACGGCTTCTAAACCAGTGAAGTTGTCATTCGGCATTTTTGTAAAAATAGACCGACTTCCGGCAGCAGAAATAACCGCCTTCTTGTATCCAATTTTTTTATATTCCAAATACTGGTACTTCATGGAGTGAAGAGTCACCGAATCTCCTACATGAACAATGTTTGAGCATGCCGTATGTGAAGAGGCGGGGAATAAAGAGAGCAGTGCAACTGTTAGTAACTTATACACAATACTTATTGTTCTTTTCTAGTGAGTTCCAGCCCCATTGAGTGAGCGAACGCCCGTGCCTCGTCTGGAGACACAAACGATGCAGCCTTATAAGAGATTCCGTTGCGAAGACGAAGCAGAATCCACTCGTCTACGTCAGTCAACTTCATTACATGGAAAGAGTCGTCGCCCTTAATCTTGATTCCGTCTGATGAAAAATCGTAAGACATTTATATTCCTTGTTTTGGCGAAGTGTCGCGTTTGTTGAAGTTTGCCTGTTTGCGATAAGGGTTTTTTTCTGGGGGCGGAACATATTTTCCGAAAATTTCAGAGACATCTCCGCCTGTGCGGTAGTGCCAGTCAATGAGGGCTACTATTGAGTTGTGCCATTCTCGCGTTGCTTCTAGTAACGGGTCTCTAATTAATATTGGGTCTTTGGAGTTTTGATGTACATAGCAGAAATAGCCGCCACCTAATGCATTTCCTTTACAGGGGTTTCCGTCTTTCTTTTTTGATTGGCATATACGGGGTTTCATTTGTATTCCTTAATTAATTACTTTGTGTAAGCGCCATATAGGCAACCGCAAGTACAGCAATGCACATTCCCGTTACTGACAATAGTGAGATTAAATATAACGTGCTTAGAGACATTGCTTAACCTTTCGGGTTCCCGATATCCATGAAGTTTAGATAAATCTATCTGCACAACAGGACGACTATTTGTGTATTTACACCTCGTACCGATACGCTAGTAGCGAATAACGACAATCGCAACAACCAATTAGTTAAATCTAACTAGAAAGCAAAGACGTGATTATTAATCTAGAGCCCTGGGAATATGTGCACGCATCACATGTAGGTATTGCCCGCTTTGCAGCCAACTGGGGAAAACAAGACGCGCCTCACTACAAAAAAGAACTAATGGAAGACGACCGAACCGCAACTGTTGCAGCAGCAATCTGCGAATTAGCCGTAGCGAAAGCGACAAACCGCTTTTGGAGTGGCCATGTATGGCCTAAAGAGGACCATAAGAAGTACAAAGACGTCCCTGATGTAGGCAGCAATATAGAAGTCCGCCGAATCCGCAAGGGGGAAACAGTCGCAGTACGCAAACACCAACTAGGTAAAGGGTTAGTACTATTCGCCGCACAACCAGAACCGCCCGAGTTCACGACAGTAGACATCTGGGGATGGATAAACTACGACGCCGCTTGGGACTTGGCACAACCAGCACATTACGCACCAGACACGACACGACTCCTCCACCGGTCGCAGTTGACGACGAACTGGTAACGCATACGAAGGGGTTGGATAAATCTATTTGAAGAGTGGGGAAACTTCATTTATTAGTATGTTGCTCCCCACAGCCCTGAGACCCCTGTGGAAAAAGCCCCGAGAAATGACTATGGATAGTGGTTTTTGACCCCTTTTGACCACTTTTAGTGGTTATCCACACCCTTTATCCACAGGCCGAACACCTGTTCTGTTAGGCTGACCTATCACGAACACCTGTTCTGTTAGGCATGCCTACCCCTCGCCTCATAGGGCACCCCTTGACAGCACCCCATAGAGAGACCACATCATGACCCATGTCCTCTTAGAGGCTCTCAGAGGCTCTCTCATGACCCCTAATGCCACCTCATGATGACCTTAGTGTCTCACTCAATGAATGCCAATGCGATAGTGTCTCATCACACATCACCCTTCACTTACAATAGTTATCATGCCATTCACTTTCCACATCAACCCTGATGACTCTGCTCGCTCTCTAAGACGACGCAAAGAGTCACCCTTAGAGGTCAAGACCCTTGATGGTCAAGAGGTCAAGGGACTCGGTATGCGCATAGCAAAGGAAAGGTTTGACCCCAAGGCCTTTGATGGTGATGGTGATGGTCTAGTCCAAGACGCATCCGAGTTTGAGAGACCATCAGTACCTCTCAATGTCGGCATCCCCTATGGTCTCAGGAGCGTCACGGGTGACTATTCGGGTAGAGGCTATGCCAACCTGACACCTAAAGAGGTAGCAGAGAAGGCAGTACCTGACTCACCACAGAGGTTCGTAGAGCAACTACTACAGCACAAGAGGCGTGATGACCTCACCAATGCACAGTACCTAGAGTCCTTCTCAAAGGACCTCTTAGACAACTTAGGTAGCACTGAACCCTTTGACTTCTCACCTCAAGCCGTAAAGGTGCTACGGGTAGCACTAGAGAAGGCACTCACTGATAGCCCATCATTCCATGATGAGGTAGGTCGCTTCGGTATGCCACCTGTCGTGATGTTTAAGAAAGGTGCCATGACACGCCTAGTAGGTGCTGCCTATGAGTATGAACATAACTGGATGTCATTCAATCCCAATACATTCTCTACTGGTGCAATACAGAACATCAAGAAGAGAATGAACACAAGTAAGTTCTTTGTCAATGGCTTTGGTGCCAAAGGTACTAAGAAACAATTGGCAGGTGTAGAGGTATCTGATTACTTCCGTCATGAGTTTGGTCACTACCTCAATGACATTGCCTTAGAGACAGCACCACTAGGTAGCCGTCAGATGGCACTCGCTTCTTACTATGCACTAGATGATTGGGAGTCCACTGAATTCCTAATGAACACACTAGGCATAGATGATGAAGAACTCAAGAGACTCAGTGGTCAATGGAAAGACTTAGTAGATGCCATTGAGAACAACAAGGACATGCCTGATGGTGCACCCTTTGTAGGTACACAGTACGGTCAGACCAACCCATCAGAGATGTTCGCAGAAGGTGTAAGTGCATACCTTAGTGATGACGAGGACATACACAACCTACTGAACCCTGTACTCAAAGCGCATATCCAAGAGGTACTAGGACACCCCATACGCACTGTCACCCCACGCAAGAGAGCGGAGGAGCGCAATGCGATAGGACTACGCTCATCACAGAAGCCAACAACACCCACGGGTGGCAATGTACAGATGCCATCATTCTTTCTGACACCCAACCTAAGCGACCCTAACAACCCATACGAAACACGCCATACCAACATAGGTATTGCACCCACCTCACCAGACTGGCTTAAAGATGCCTCTGATGATGAGATAGCAGAGTTGGTAGTAGTTCGTTCCGCAATGGATTGGGCAACATACATTGCACAGTTAGCAATAGGTGAGGACTGGAATAAACTCTCACGGGCTGAACAGCACATGGAATCACAGGCAATGCTACCTCACACCCTGACACTACTACAAGCAGATGGTATTGACTTTTCACCAGAAGGAATCAAAGAAGCACAGGACATAGTAAGAGAAGCACTGAAGGACCCAGCATTCGCATGGTATGTACGCACGTTTGGTTTGCCTCCGATTACTGTTACCACTAGTAAGTCAGCAAGTGAAGCAAGGCTTAGAGGTAATGTTACTGGCACTATAGGTGGAGCCCCTGGTGAGAGCCAAGCGGGCGCATGGTTTCGTCCATTAGGTGAGGAACTAACAAGCGGCATAACGTTCAACCTTGAACTAAGAGATTATTTAAAAAAGTACAAGCCTGATTCAAAACCAGGAGAGATAACGTTATGGAAGGTTTTTCAAAATGCAGACGAAGAACTAAACCTTCCATGGGGTGTACAAGGAGACATGTCATCTACTCTTAGACATGAGTACGGGCACTTCCTTTACTGGAAACTAACAAGACGCTCTGCAAGGACACAATTACAAACACTAGGAATGACAGAAAGTCAGATACTGGCAAACAAGGCAGAATTAAGAGACCTGTTTAATGCCAAAAAAGGGTGGGCTCTTGGTGACCCATTAGTAAGTAAGCCTATTTCTTCCATGTATGACAGCGTGACAAGAGGCAGGTTAGTAGAAAACAAACACTTTGACCCGTTTCATTTCTTTGACCTTGCTGGTCAAGGTTATCCAGTTGTCTTTTCGGGTTATGCATTGTCAGACCCACAGGAGACATTTGCAGAAGGCTTTGCTGCTGTTACTTCACCTCACGCAAACGTAAACAACATGCTTGTTAGTGACGCTTTTAGGAGCACTCTTGCTCGTTTGTCAGGCATAACAGTCACGGGTGAGACCAGAGGCAAACACACCAGTACCGGTGGCACTCCTGATAAACCATGGGAACGCAACGTAAGTGGTCTTGCCTCTCGTTCAGCAACCATCATGGGTAAAGACTTTGGTCAGATATCAAAAGAATTAGAACTATCAGATAAAGAAGTATCCATAGCAGAGGACGAACTTACTCAACGTATGGATGAAGTGACTAGTGGAGAACTAGCAAAGAGACCAATACATTCAGCAATAGAACAATTCAAGAAGCGTCTATTGGATTCCATTCGTGTTGAAGTTGATGATGATGGCATCCCAATGATGATGGCGGACCCGAACCCACTCATGTTTCAATTCATTCCAGACAAACGAGACTGGTCTAAGGTACGGGTACCTAAGCGTGCGACAGTCAAAGCAGCAGCAAAACACATAAAAGAAAACCAATCCGAAGCAATTTTTAATGATGAGGATACTAGGCAGAGTCTCTTCGGCAGAAACTATGAGCGCCTAGAAGAAAGATTCAGCAACAGATTAATAGGACTAGTTGAATCACTAACAGAAGGTGCACCAAAAGAAGATATCGGTGATTCGGTGGGCTCTGGTTGGTTGAGTCTCTACCTATCAGGCTTGTCTAACCCTATCAGAAGTTCCTTCGCTGATGGTTCCGGCAGTGTGGAATCAGGCGTACATGATGCTTTTGGTCATGCGGGTATTGGTAGAGGGTTTGATAGACATGGCGAATGGGCTAACCCATTAGCAGTAATTACAATGCTTGATAATCCAATATTTGACGACTTCACCCCTGACGAAAAAGAAGCCGTTAAGAGAAGCGTGCTTACTAGATTTGCGATGTCACGTATTGAACAAACTTATGGCACTGGTTTCGGTGATAAATACGATGAAGACATGGATGGAGGACAGTGGAACAACTGGATTTATGGATACACGGGTGACATTCAAACTGTCATTGACATGCTTGACGACTCCGACAGAACACAGGTACTTAACAATGATGGTTCACCAATTAGTGGATTGCGTTCAGGTAAACCATTAAATGGTGCAACTAGGACAGACGTACAAGCAGTTGCTAAACAGGACGCCATACACACGCATGGTCTTGCCTCTCAACAAGCAGCAATAGAAGTAATTGACGCTCTAGTAAAAGACCCATCTCTGTATGATTTGGCTCCCGAAAAAATACCTGAAGTCATATTTAAGTTGGCAGGCGGAGACCCTGAACTATTCAGTCGCATGCGCAATAGAAACGTAACACCACAAGGCATGTGGACAGAAGAAAGAATAAGAGAACTTGTTAACCAGATTCGCATAGAGCCATCACCGGATGGCATATTCACCATGATTGCTCCACCGGTTCCAGAATTTCAAAAGATTATTGGCTTTGATGGAGACTTCTCTCATGTGAGAATTCCATCTTCTGAAGCAAGAATCAGAATGTATCAATCCATTCTAGACAACTTGAGAGAGCCAACACCCGGACTGGGATACACGGATTATTCCGAAACATTCGGAGAAAAACTAAGTGACGCCGCTGATTCCTTATTAATCTCTCGTAGCGCATATAACAACTTGCGTGAATCTCTTGGCGCAGAGTACACCCCAGGAGGCTCTATGGACTCATTTGACACCCTGTACGAGAGGTTCTTAAGGGTTCCATCCGATGCGATGATGATTCAGGAGCAAGACCAGGGTTCCTATATACAGGTCATGCATGACATTATTGGTCATCTTGGAACGGGTCGTGGGTTTGACAGACACGGAGAGTGGGCAAACTTTTTAGCAATGGTTCATACGAGTCAAAACATTTATGCAGACAATCCTGAATATAAGGACGCTCTTCCTTTTGATTTATTTCGTAGAATCATGATAATGCAACTTAGGACTTGGGAAGAGGCTGATGAGAAGCGAGGAATCTCAACAGCAAAAGAGGCTTTAAGACTGTTGGAAAAAATACATAAAGCATCTGACAACATGACCATAGACGTGGAAACAATGAGGCAAATCCTACAACTGGATAACCCTGACACTTATAGCCCTGTTCAAAACAAATCCCTACTTCAAGAACCCCCTAAAACGAGAGCGACTGCGTATATACATTCGCTCATAGACAACAACATCACGAAGACACGCAAGGCACACTCCTCGTTCGTAGGATACGTCAGAGGAAAACCAATAAAACAGCCTGATACAAAGACCCTCCCATGGGTTGCTGTTGTTACTAAGAGTTTCTTAGACAACGCCCCACAACAGAAGTCACTAGAACAAGACTCTCCTGAACTATGGAAAGAGATGAGAAAGAACATTCTCAAAGGTGAAGATGGTGGCAAGGCCGGCGAGTGGACAGCGCGCAAACAACAGATACTTATCAAGATGTATAAGGATGCTGGTGGAGGCTTCCGTGGCACACTACGCTCTACCAATAGGTCAATTAAGAGATGGAGCCGTGAGAGGTATGCACGTTCACAAGAGACTAGTAACGGTAGTCGCCGTTATTCTGACGCCGGTATTAACGGTATTAGCAATCGTTCGCAAGCAAAAAAGAATAAAAGAACAGTCATCGGGCGTAGTAGAAGCGATAAAGAATCTACAAAGAGAAAGCCTCGTACAATGGGAAAAAACCTCAGAGGTTCTTGAGCCTCACCATTTACCAATCGGGCATGACTGAGACTTTGACTTAACTTTTAGGGCTAAGAAGCAGCCACACTCTTTACACTGACGAGTTGGTGCGTAGAAGTGTTCACACTCTCTACAGATGAGATACCTATCTACGGGTGAGAAGGAGTCATCTTCCTTCTTCTTGGGCTTCCACATTGTTAGCCACGCAAACGTACGTCACACGCCAAGCAGAACTCTGCCCACGGGTAGTAACGACGTTGATTGATTGGGTGATTGCAGTCAAGCGTCCCTGCAGCAGCATCGTTAAGCACTCCCCTGATGAAGTCAGACATAGTTAGCCCTTTTACTTCAGCAGCACGCTTCCATCTCTCTTTGTCTGTCTCTGTAGCACGAATCAAAACTTGCTTATCTGCGGGTCCATCCCCATCGGATAGCGCCGTTGATACAGCCATGTCTTTCAGAGTTGTTTCTACTTCTTTGTCCATGGCAGCCCTTAGGTTGTCCTGAGGCTGGTACATAATAGAGTCTGCGAGATTCTTAAGTTCTTTTTCTTCATTCATCTTGTTCTGTCTCCACGACTTCAGCATCTACGATTTCCCCTTGTCCGAGGATTGCTCTCACAGTATCAGAAGGAAGCACTCCAGAAGAGCCCATAATCTCAAGAAGTTGTCTAGCCTCTCCCTCGGCATCAAAGTCCGAAAGAGCCCTAGCCGTGCTTGCTTCACCAGCAAGAGTTGCCTTGATTGGGTTCATGTCACGAACATCCATGTTGACATTCACTGTCTGCTGCTCCATACCCAAGAGTTTGGAACGCCTGTCCATAATTGACAAAACCTGTTGGATTGCCTTCAAGTCTGGTTCAACCGCTACTTCAGTCCCGTCGTCCATAGTCACCTTGCGATGCTGAGTCATGGGCCAAATAGCCTGCTGTAGATTGTCCAGTCTCTCCAGTTCCATACGAAGCACCTCGGGATAAGCCAACAATGCTTCGCTGTTCAGTCTAGACAACTGCCTCTGTACAGCCCTATTCACCACGCTTGACGTGATACCAAAGCGTCTTGCTATTTCAGTAGTTGAGACACCAGCCTGACGCATCTTGAAAATACGAAGGTCACGTTCTGCAAGGAACTCCCTTGACACCGCCTTGTTATTTCTATCATCGCTCATGTGGAGACTTTCATGAATTCCAAGACTTCAAACGGAAGCCTACTACCACGCTTCATTTTAGTAGGCCATTGACGCTCATCACGTGCACCTCTGAAGTGTTTAACATCGTAAACATATTGTCCCACAGCAGAGGGGTCTGGAGTGAGAGAGATACCGAACTCTGGCCAACGGGACCACACAGCAGAACCAAACGGACGAAGGTCTCGGGTAGACATTGTTGTTCCAAGAGGAGCGTGATGCTCTAACCACAGGGCGCACTGATAGGTGGTACGGATATCGTCAAGATACTTTGCTACCTCTACAGCAATCGCTTCCGATGTACGACCACCTGGGTCTACGAAAGACTTGTAGAGGGGACCCATCACCAGCAACTCGGGCTTTGATTCCTCTATCGCCTTCTCTAAGACCATCCTGTCTGCTGAGGTGAGTAGGTTCAAACCATTTGGTTTAATCAGGACTTGAGCATTGATGGGTGCGTTGCCGTTAAGTCGCTTTACTTCACCAATTATATTACGAGATGTTTTCCTGATGATTCGTTCAGGGTTTTCAAGGTCAACAGTAAGTGTGCGCACTGGCTTCATGCGTTGATATGTGAATGGATGTATGCCACCAGCAGAACAGATTGCTACTTGTCGTGCAAGCATCGTCTTACCAACACCCTCAGCAGCAACAACGATAACACGTTCCCCTTTTTCAATCAAGCCTTCAATTACCCACTCGTATGTGTCTTTGTCAACTTCTCTAATGAAGTCCTCCCACACAACAAGACGACCGAAGTCAACAGGACGACCAGCGCTTATGTTTGTGATGATTTGGGATGACTTGAGAACTATTTGTTCAGCAGTCAGGTCACTACGGGTTAGTAGTTCTGCAATCTTTGACTTTGCATCCGAGAACTGATTTGCCGGTGTGTCTTCGGCCCCGACTGCTTCTGGTTCATCATGCACTTCAACCTTTACATCGGGCGTATCAAGCGCTGTTAAGTCAGAGAAAGTTAGTCCACCTGCAAGATGGTCTGTAATGTCTTTAAACTTAGGCGACACCCACACTGCAACATCACACTTCACCTTCATTAGTTCCTGTGCGACCATTAGTGCGTGTTCACGACCTGGCTCATCGTTGTCGGCAATGATGTCTACTGTCGCTCCAGCGAGAACGCTTGTGTGTATTGGTAACCACTTACCAGCACCATTAGGAGGAGTGGTTGCAACGTACCCCAACTCGGTAAGAGTGTCTGAGTCTTTCTCGCCTTCAACAATCCATATTGGATGACCGGCATTAACGGCTTTGACAACCATTGGAAGGTTGTAAAGAACCTTTGGAGTGTCCTCTAGTTTGTAATCCCACTTGCCGTTACCTACTGGTCGGCGTTGGAGAAACTTCTTCTTATTGTCCTGATTGACATACCGGCACTTTTGGAAGAGAAGAGTTCCATCTACGTCTGTGTAGTCGTACGCTTTAACGAGTGTGAGTTTGTCCTTTTCTTTCTCGCCCTGCTTTGGGGGAAACAGAGAAGCCATGGTTGTCCCCATCGCTTCGCAGATTTCTTTTGCGTTACACGGACTACCACGATGACAAGTAACAAGAATATTGCCGTTGCTGTCATCTTCCGAGATAGCAAGTGATGGGTTTTCATCATCGTTGCGACATGGGCATCGGGCTTCCCATCCATTGGGGGTCTCTTTAACACCATTTAGTTTTGCCAAGAAGGCGTCTGTGTGACTATGGGATGCTATTGCCATTAGACGCATCCTTTACTGAGTTGCCATTTGCATTACGTAGTCCTATGCCGGCGAAGTTGATGCGGCCATCACGGGACAGCGAGATGCTCTTCTTGGAGCGCAAGCGAGCACGTTCTTCTTCATTGAGTCCACCCCAAATACCCCAAGGCTCGTGTCGCAGTGAATACTCAAGACACTCTTTAATACATTCACAAGTATTGCAAATATCTATAGCCATTTTAATGTTTGCACGGGCTTTGATTAGGTCTGCACGATTGAGTCCATACAGGTTTGGAAACCACCAATCAACTGGATGACCCTTGCATGAACCGTTATCTGGTGCTAACTCAAAGTTCCCCATGCGACCTCCTCAGGCTGACTGCCCCGCAATCCTACGTGCTTCAGACGCAGAAAGAAATACCCTGACGTTAATTATTTCTAGACGACCACCAGTATCACGAACTACCACATCAACTGCTTCCGAAGAAACATTTAGTCTCTTAGCAATAGCACCACGAATCATCTGCACTTCCTGTTCTTCGTTGGAAAACTCTATGTCGTCAATAATGCGTGGAGGCTGTTGTGCTAATGCAATCATTTCTATTTGCTTGTCCTCTGCCCGCAAACACCAAGCACATGCAAGTTTCGGGGCTCTGGATGCACGTGGACGAATCTCTATGTGACCACATGACAAAATATGGCGGTACTCAATGTTTCCCCATGTTCCGACCTTTTGTATCTCTTTTATCTGCCTTCTTGGCGCTCGTCTATGTTCTGTTGAGCCTGACATTTTTCTTACCTAATGTTGTAATTGTTACTAATAACGGATACAGTGATACACATGAAGAACAAAAAGACCACTCACTCACCTATCTACTTCGCAATTCGTTCTACAGTTCGCTTCGCATTTTGGGGATGTATTCTCTCTGCTCTAACAATCGGAGTCATAAAAGTTTCAGAGATGGGTGATAAGCCCGAGTGCGATGTGCACCTTAACTTTAACTTCACATGGAACGCAGATGACTTTGCTTCACTTAACCCTAACATGACACTTAACGACTGTCGTCAGCCTGACGATGTCATCCTTTCAATGGATGGCACATGGGATTGGGTTCAGGGGGAATAGAAAAGCCCACCCCTAATGGGATGGGCTCTCTATCTTTGAGGCTATGTTCGGACACTGCCTCTAGGGCTTGCTCAGAAAGGCTCGTCCTCGGGTGCCATTGCTGCTGCTGGTGCAGTGCGCTTCGGGGCTGAAGACTTACCGGCATCTCCGTCTTTGCGTGCTTTACGAGCAAATGACTCAATTGAACGAGTTTGGATACCAATAGAGTCAGCGATGAGTTCAACAGTGGTGCGCTTCTCGCCTTCCTTGTCCTCCCATGAACGCTGTTCCAAGCGACCTGAGACCATTACTCCTACGCCCTTTTCAAGGACAGCGGCTGTGTCCTCTGCAAGAAAGCGCCATGCGACAACGTTGAAGTATGAAACCTTCTCCTGCCATTCTCCTGCGGCATCCTTGAAGCCGTAGTTGCTGGCAATGCTGAATGACAACTTTGCGGTTCCACCAGTTGTGTACTGGAGTTCTGGGTCCCGCGTTACGTTACCGATGATTGTTGACTGGGATTGTGACATCTAGTTACCTCTATCTCTTTTAGTTTCCCGAGGTTGAACTCTACATGCCCGTCTGATAGATTGCAACACATGGCTGACACATTTGAAACACGCATCGGAATCATCAATCACATGGCGGAGATGTTGCTCAACATGACCGACCCTGACGATGTTAAAGGTATTCCTGACGAAGAACTTATTGGAGACTTTAAGGTCATGGCTATGCATCTCCTCGGATGTTTAGACCTGAACGTACTTAATACTGATGAAAATGGGCTAATCACGGCTACATTGCGCCTTGCAGACATCAATGAATATATGGATAAAATTATTGGCGAATAGCCGTTTTTAAACCCTTACCGCACAAGGGTTTCCCGAGGTGCTTTCATAAACCCCTTATGTACCAAGCATTTCCAAGTGGTTGACAACGAGTGACCGTTTGATAAACTTGTATTACCCAGTTAAAACAACTGTTATGACATAGGCAGGCGCTACTACTAAGCCTGTTGACCTATCCGCCTAACACAGGAGTCACCCTTGAGAAACCACTTGCGCCTTCGGGCTACCGCTTTATCTTTATTGCCATTACTAACAATATTCATGTTGTTGGGGGTGAGCAAAAGTAAAGCATCGCCCGAGGTGCCTGCTTCAGTTGCACCCGCACAAGAAGCCAAGACGGTTCCAACTCTTGCTGACAAAAACAATCTCCCCCGGACTGACAAGCCCCGTGCGTTCGGAATCTTCTGGGACAAACTCGCTAGGTGTGAAACAAATAGCAACTGGCAAAACGGTGGCAAGTTTGCAGGTGGTTTAGGCATCTATCAAGGTACTTGGGAAAACTGGGGAGGAAAAGAGTTTGCTCCTACTCCTGACAAAGCAACCAAGGAAGAACAAATCATAGTTGCTCAGCGTGTGTCAACGCTTGGTTATTCAACGACGATAACCCGGGACCCCGAATGGGCCAGAATCCACGGAGTGCCTGCAACCTACTTACACAAAAAAGACCCAGTTGGTTTCAATGGATGGGGAGCATTGCATTGCGCTGGTGGCAGACCCAATACCTACTACTACAACCCTGCTCTGATTCTTGACATGCCTTACTCTTTCAATGAGAAGAGTGTCATGGTGGGCGACTTGCAAAAGTATCTCCGAATAACATCTGACGGTCATTACGGGATGAAAACACGAGGAGCACATCTTGCTTATCTAAAGAAGCACAACATTCACACAGCAAATGTTCCGATGCTTCCATCATATCTCACGGGTGTGCCAAGCGACAAATCAAAGCGATGCTCCAAGTGGGAACCAAAGTTTCGCTTTTATGGGCTTCCTGTTGAGCAGTTTTCTTACATCGCATGGAGAGAGTCCCGCTGCAACGAAAAGATTGTGTCAAAGCCGAACGCCAATGGTTCACGAGACTATGGGCTGGTACAAATCAATAGTTCTTGGAAGGCAGTCACATCAGATGTGTGCAAGTCAAAGTACGGCGATATGACTGCTCTACTCAATGTTAACTGCAACCTGAAGGTCGCTAAATACCTTATGGATAACACGGATGATGGCATTAAAAACTGGAGTACCTCTAGCGGGAAAGGCTGATATTCGCTATGCTCTTCTCATGAAGAGTTACGAACATTTCTACGCAGATATTGGTAATGGTTTTATTAGGCTTGACGGCTGTTTAGCAGACGACCTTTCCGTGGTCAACTCTGCACGGGTGTCCTTTGGTAAAAAATCTGAGGAACTTGACGAGTCAGGTATCGGCCTAATTAACTTCTTGATGCGTGAGCGTCATGGAACTCCGTTTGAGCACAACGCCTTTCGCTTTCATGTGAAGTGTCCAATCTTTGTAGCCCGTGAATGGTTTCGTCACCGCATCGGCTCCTTCAACGAATTCTCCGCACGTTATTCAGAGGCCCCGAATACGTTTTTTGTTCCAGAGTACAAAGATGTCCGAACACAGATTGGCAAGCCTGGTTCTTACTCCTTTGAACCTATGTATGAAACTGATTCTGAGTTGGCTGAGTCGGCTATCAAGGTCATTAAAGATGCCAACGAGCATGCTTATGCCTCTTATCTATCCCTGCTTCAGATGGGCGTAGCAAAAGAACTGGCTAGAACAGTGCTCCCTGTCGGCATGTACACCGAGTTTTACTGGACAGTCAATGCGAGGTCGCTACTGAACTTTCTGTCTCTGCGTACGGATAACTCTGCTCAGTACGACATCCGTCAGTATGTCCATGAGATTGAGAATGTTTTTGCTGAAATAATGCCAATCACCTACGAAGCGTGGGTAGTAAACGGCAAAGTCTGCCCTTGATGTGGTGGTCGTGGCTACTTAGTGGTCTGGGTGTCACGGGACTCTGGCTTGTCGGAAAGAAGCACTGGTGGGCTTGGGGCATTGCTTTCACTAACGAGTGCTTGTGGATGGTCTACGCAATCGTCACCAAGCAGTATGGATTCATCTTCGGAGCACTTGCTTACGGTTGTGTTCACGCAAAAAATGGAATACAATGGCGTAATGATTCTACATTCAAAGAAAAAACTTGACATTATTGCTCGCTCACTGACTCGTTGCGGTATCCCTTTATGGCACGGCATGCCTGAAATGATTATCAAAGACCTCAAAGCAAATGGCTATGTAATTAAAAAGAAGCGTAAGTGAGTCGCAAGTCTCTTGCTGACACATGGGGTGTTGAAGTAATACTTTCCTGCCAGTGCGGAGAAGTGCCATCACACGCATTGGACTGGCGGCCGCCGAGATGCCCCGTTTGCAAAGAGACCATGGAAACACTCATGACAAACCACGACAAATACTACGGAGTAAATAATGGAAATGCCTGACCTGCCACCAGCAGAAAAATCAGCAGAGCAACGCAAGGCTCTAAAATGGTGGATTCAACACAGTCACCATCAGGAAGAACAAATTGGACAACTCCGTGCGAGCCTGCGTGAACTACTCCCTATCGCTATGAAGTTTCACTCGCAGGAGTTTTGGGCAGCATCTTGGATGCAGAACCTAGAAGACTTGCTTACTAACGAAAATCGCTCCACCAACTTTGGAGATATTGCACGTGCAGCGGGACTTCTTGGAGAGATTCCCTTCTGGGACGATGATGCGCCCGATGATGAGGATGGAATGCCCATCGGTTGGCGAAAATATCCTCTTGTATAAGGTTGCAATTACCCTTAATAAGGGATAGATTGAAGATATGAAAACAGCATATAAAGGCACACCAGTACATGTTCAAGCGATTGGACAGCAAGTAGAAGTGTGGGTATCATCCCCCACGGGAGACGCATCAGACTCCTTCACCTACACAATCCCCTGCCTAGACGAGACTCAGGCTCAAAACCTCGCAAACATTTGGTGCGAGACATGGGGACTTCCAGTACATATCCCACTACAAACGGTCTAACCGATAGGGAGCCAGCCTCGTAATGGGGGCTGGCTTTTCTATTTGGGGAGTTCTGACTCTCTGCCAAGTTCTTTCATTCGTGAGGCGTACTCCGAGTAAGAAACCTTTGGCGGGATAGTCCCGCACGGATACTTCTGGGACTCATCGCTAGTAACGGCGGTGCAGTTCTTGCAGGCTGTGTAGAAAGGGACAAAAGTAGCCTTTGGGTTGCTGGTTATGTACCGCTTCTCCCACTCGTGACTGAGGAAGTTCTTCATCTCCTCTTCCACCCGCTTGCTAAATGGGGGAACCCAATCTTGATGTATCCACCAGCGAATGCTCATTGCGGCTTCGGGACTCCAGATTCGCCGGCAATGATTTCATCAACAATCAACTTGGCATACTTCTTACGTAACCGCCACATCTTGACGTTCATCTCTTGCATTGCTTTTGTATTGCGTGCCTTAATGGTGATGTCGTCATCGTATACGCCGTACTTATTGAAGGCAATGTCCTCTAGGTCTGGCGACTCAAACAGAATGTCTGAAATCCACGAGCCCCGTTTATCCAGTGAAATCATCAGGTCACAAAGACCTTCTGCACCAAAGTCGTGGTAAATGCGACCAGCAACAACATCGCAAAACGCCCTGCGGTAAAGCCCTTCAGCGAGGGATGCCGAACTCATGAAGGTGCTAATAAACTCAGCCAACACTTCGGGTGGAACGTTATTTTCTAATCCAAAGAAAAAATCTTCATCATCGGGTTCCATAACCCCTCCTTACTAGGACAATACCATTGTCCCACTTGAGCCCGTTATGCGAGCGCAAGGATACGGCTTTGCGCTTCCAACTTCTTCTTTGACACCCACGAGTTGAGGTCCATTGAAGACATTGCTCTATCTTTAACCGGGGCTTCTCGGTAGTGGTCAAGGTATTCACCAACTGCATTGTATGCCGACCAACCGTTAAACCCGTAACCACCAGCATTTTTATTGCTGAGGAACAAGCCACGAACTGCAAGGTGTACTTCTTCTCGGTTCTTGCGTTGACGTTCTGTCTCGCTTGGCTTCTCGGGGAATATCCCGAAAATCAGTTTATCAAGTTGTGGTGAACCTGTCAATACGGGAATAGAAAGCATCTGCTCTGCCATTTTTTGAAACTCTAAAGCCCATTCAACGGAGATGTTTAATACCGTGTGTGCGTCTTCCAGTGCTGATTCGGCATTACGAGTGTGTCTGGCTGTGAACACACGTGACGAGGCCCCGAGACCGGAGATAACGGTGTTCTTGCAAACGGCACGGATAGACGTGTTTGCGTAGGTGATTGCTGTCTTGCCGTCATGACCGTTGCGAACGAGGATGTATCGCTCAATCTTGTCGTTCACACCCTTGGGGTCAATAACCAAAGCACCGAGGTCAAGGCAGGCGAAGAACTCACGACCGCCGTTGAGTACACCGCAAGTGTCTACGAGAGCATCGCCCTTGGATGCGCCAACGATAGACAATGCTCGCTCTAAACACTCCTTGTTTTGCTGAACAACGAAACGTGTTCCAACTGTGGCTAAACCATCAAACGTTCCATCTTGATTAACCCTGACCGTTGCACGGCTGTCTTCAACAATGACGGGACTACCATCTGGGTTCCGAATGAAGTTCCCATTTTCGTCTACTGATGCAACCTTTGTGAGCACAACATCAAAGTCGGCTTCGGCGGCTTCTAGCATCGCCTCTGCTGTCTGCAAGCCTTTCATCGGCTTCCCCAGTCTGTGCCAAGGAACCTCTCGGTCTGCATATGCTATCTTTGCAGCCCCGCTGCTGGTCATCTCAAGTTCGTGTGCCATATCTTTGCCTCTCGGTTAAATCTATCTAACGAGCATAGCACCGCACCCGTCACTTATTGCAACTCTCGGCACTAGACCGCCGTCACTCTTCCTCTTCCGTTGTGAGCGCTGATGCGTAGTGGAGAGCGTTGGAGACCAGCGTGTCCGACCAAGGGAGCGCCGTGTCCGACCAGCCCGTTGGGTGTGGGTTCCAGTAGGAAGGGAGAGCCCCTTCGGGGTTTAGCGCCTTGAGTGCCTGAGTAAGGGCTTCTGCGGCTTGGACTACTTGCTTTACTGCTTCTTTCATACCTTCAAGTTATCTGTTATTAAGGGTAATTGCAACCTTTATTCAAAAAAATTATCCACAGATTTATCAACAGAACGTATGTTCGCTTTAGGGTATAAAAGCATTAAATTAAATATTAAAAGCAAAAGCCCCGGAGGAGAACCCCAGAATAGTTTTTCCTGAAGTGGCAACGGTGGCGGAAAGGAATTCCTTAATCGTTAATTTCCTTAAACAATCTACTCATAACCAAGTCAGACACAGCATCTGACTCTGTGTATGCAACACCATCAACTGCTTGGTTTACTACGCCCCGCTTACGTTCAATCAGCGAGTAGATTTCTTCATCAATCGTTCCAGCACATAACATGTATGTAGCCGTGACTGACGACTTCTGCCCCAATCTATGACATCTACTGTAAGTCTGGTCTACATCAGCAGGCGTCCATGGGAGTTCCACGAACAGCACATCCTGAGCCACCTGAAGGTTGTGACCAGTCTTGGCTGCTTGGATGCTCAGCACGATGCACGGGGCCTCTGCGGCCGGCAAAGTCATGAACAGGTTCTTCTGCTTCTCAATCTCCTCAATGTCCATGCCGCCTTGGATTCGCAAGTTGCCGAACTTCTTGGCTAACTCATCAACTACATCTCTGTGGTGAGCGGCGATTACGACTTTGCGGCCCTCCGCCACACGGGACTCTACCCAGTCAATAATTGCTGGCATCTTCGCTTTTGCTGACAAGCGACGCAAAACTGAGAGACGAACGAGGTGTTGATTTGATTCGGCTTTGATTCTCGCTACGACCGCTGCCGAGTTAGGAGACTTACCAAGTTCCAACGCAATCTCTTTAGCGCGCTGTACCAAGTATTCAACAATGTCATCTTCTGCCTTTTTGTACTCACGTAGGCCGGCAGCAGTCCCGTCAACGACGATGGGGTCGTGCATCACGGGTGGCAAATCAGTAAGAACCTGCTCTTTTGTACGCCTGATGTAACAAGTAGAACGCAGTCGTTCGTTGAGTTCATCAAGATGAGAGTGACCCTCAAGATGCCATTGTCCCCATTTGTCTTTGAACGCAGCGCAGTATCTCCTGTAGAAACCCCACTCCCCACCGAACTTGTCTAACTGACCAATGATTCTAAGTTGGCTTGCATATTCTGCTGGTCGGTTGGTTACTGGTGTCCCCGTCAAACACAAGACAATTCCCGCCGCCGGGGCTGTCCGTGCAATCTTCACGGCTGACTTCGTTCGCTGTGCTGTTGGGGTCTTGCAGTAATGACTTTCATCAAAAACATAAGATTGGTGATTTAGAAGTTGCTTTTCCCAGTGATTAAGGTTAGAATAACTTATAACAACTACATCATATTCTGTCGGAAATTCCTTGCGGTCAGTTACTACTGCGACCTTGCGAGAAGGAAGCCACCTGTTGTATTCGGCTTTCCAGTTAAGAACGAGCGTTGCAGGACACACGACAACTGCTGGGTAGGAATCATAAACATACTCCAGTGTCGCAATCGCCTGTAGAGTTTTCCCCAATCCCATTTCATCGGCAATGAATGTGCGCCGTGCGTTAGATGCGTATGCAACTCCAGCCCTCTGGTACGGCAGCAGCGGTAGTCCCGCCACTTCAAGTTCAGCATCAACCATTCGTGATGCGTCCTTTAGTTCTGTAAGAGAACTCTCTATTTGGTTGAGCATGTCAGTAACATTGCTTTCAATAGGCTGCTTGAAGGTGGTTGCCCAACCCACTACCTCGGAGATGCTCGCCATCGGGGCTCTCCACGCCTTGGTCTTCGCATGCCAAGTGATGCCAGCAATTTGTTTTACTGAACGAACACGTACTGGGTCGTAGTCAAAAGCAAGATATACCCAATCGCCCTTGATATATACGCCGTTGGTTTCGGAGTTGTTGTGCTTGGGCAGCGTAAAAAGCATGACTTCTGAGGAGATGACGAAGTTGTGGCGGCCGGCGAAGCCCCGACTCTCCTCCAACGCCGTGATGGGCAAGCGCCAAACTCGGGCAACCTTGTCCCATTTAGCCCCTTTGATGCGCTTTATCTCTGCAACCTGCTCTGCGTCATACGGGAAGTCAAACACAAGGTGGTCGTCCGACAGATAGAGATGAATCATGATGCTCTCAGTCTATCGCGGGGCCCCAGATACGACGTGAATCAGGGCAAACAAAAACCCGTCTGCGGAGGGCACAGACGGGTTATTTTGTTGTGGGTGACTATTTAGTCTTCCCACACGTGCACTTTATCGTCAATGCACTCAACGTCGTAAACTAGCCACGTTTGGTAAGTAATACCACACTTGCAAGTTTCTTCGCAATCAATTCCCATATTCACCTCCTCACCACTCATAAGAACACTCTATCCTTTATTAGTAACAATTACAACATTATGAGCAAGAAAGTTTTGAGGGGTTTTATGGGGGCGTGTCCCCCGACGTTGAGTCCCGCTGCGTGTAGTCTGAGGAAATGAGCGAACAGAACGACAACCCTGAACTTCCTGACGAACTGCACGAACAGCGCATCAAGCGACTGGAGGGGCGCTTGCGTCTCCTTGAACAAATGCTTGAAGACATCAGGCGTCAACTTAAGTTGATGGAAACCGGGGCTAAGGAAATCAAATGGGAAGGCGGAGCGAACACGCTCGGCTCAATGGCTAAGCGGCTAGGCAACTGGAATGGCACCCCCTGGGAGAACTGAGCCCCGCCCGTACCCCTAGCCTGTCCTGTCGGAGGGCTTTGGGGGGTTGGAAGGCTAGAGTAGTGCTTCTAGCGCCTGCTCCGCTTCGCAGGCAGGGCAAGTACCCGCAGGCTCGGCCCCGCCCTCGGGCAGTTCCGCAGAACCTTGGATTGGGCACAGTACGCCGCAAAACCAGCAAGTCGTGGTTGTCATCATTTTTTCACCCCCTCTCCACTCATAAGAACACTCTAACCGTTATTAAGGGTAAACACAACCTTAAATAGAAACTTTTTATTTGCCTTTTTTGCCCCCCGTTTGACTCATTATCTGAAGATGGCGCGCGGGACCGGCAGCAGCCGGAACAAATGTTTACTCAAGTAGTGACGGTGGCGGAAAGCAAACCCATAATGCGAAAAAGCCAGGACCCCGAAGAGTCCCGGCTTTCGCTCTGAGTGGAGATGGTTTATTCGTTTACGAAAATGCGAGGTGGTTCCTCACCGCACGGATAACTGGCTGTTATGTGCCATGGTTTGCAGTCGCACTGACCACATCTAAAGTCGTCGTCGTTACTAAAACGATGAGTTGCAAAGTTTGCTTTCGCTTGTTCTGCTGTACCTTTAAATGGTGCTGGTATGTTCATGACTTCAGTGTAACCCTTATTAGCAACAATGGCAACCTTACCAACGAGACTCTACGACACTGCGTGTTGCGTCTGATACGCCCTCTTTGTAGAACGGGTCTAGTGCCCCGCCTTGTAACGCTTTAGCGATTTCAGGGCGACACTTTGTAAGCATGTTGAAGTACAACTGTCCGTAACGCAATGTACATGATGGGTGTCCGTAAGCAGACTTAACCGCTTCCTCAAACTCCTCGGCTGATGCGAATTCTTTGAACAACGGGGCCACGGTCATTCTTCTTCCCCAGAGGCTTCAATCATTTGTTGCATCATTTCTAGTGACATTGCTTTTCCTTTAGCAGTCGGCTGGTACAGCCAGTCCCCGTCTTCGTCAATGCCGGCGACTTCTATGAGCCCAGCACCGACGAGGAACTTCATGTCGTTCTCTAAGTCTGCACGAAAGTATGAGTGCTCAGACATCTGACTGCTTCCAATGGTTGCGCCACTGCGAGGGTGAGTGACCCTCTTCTGCCTCAGCCTTATCTTCGGGTGAGTCAAACAGGCGAATCACATGAATACATGGGTCGCCACCTTCTTCCCACTGCTCTTCTTCGGCTTTAGTTTGCGGGACCCCGTCGTGGGTTTCACACAACGGTGGGCTACACCAACCGCTGTTCATGCCGATGACAATCCACTCGTCAAATGACATCGGCTGTGTGAGCCTATCCATCATTGGCTGTGGGTCAAAGTTGGGTGCGTTTTTGCCGACCATTATTCTGTTTCCTCAAGCAATCCTACAGCAAGAAAGTGATGACAAGCCGTTCCAATTTCAGGAGTTGGGCAATCGCCTTTTTGACCCATAGCCCAGCGAACCCACTTTAGTGCTTTATCCATCTCTACATCGCCTGCAATTTCTTCAGGCAAATAGGTGAGGGCTGACTTTAGTGTCTTAATGCCGAGTCTATCCATTAGACCAGCGAGTGTGATGAATAAGGAACCGAAGCCATCGTTAGCGTTGGCTACAACTTCCATATCGTCGTCTGTAAGTATTTTCATATCTTCAATCTATCCTTAATAAAGAACAATGACAACCTCTGACAAAAAAAGATTTTTTACCAAGGTGCCCACAGTATGTTTTTCTTGATGTGTCTGTTCATTTGCTTGTGGAACAAGAAATCAGCCCCGAACATATCGCCCATGTTGCAACCGACAGTTTGTTTTGGAGAAGCAACCAGTTCACCCGTTGCGTTGCATACTTCGCAATCTCGGGACTCCCACCAGTAGTCTTCGCAGTTCTGACACACCCACAAAGAGGTTGTCTCGGGGATGCGGTTCAGAACAAAGATGGGGACTATCATACGGGTGGTCTCCCACAGCATTTATTACTTCCCCAAACTCGTTGGACGAAGCGTGGTCTTTCCTGCTTCTTGGGCTTTTCTTGCTTCTTGTCAGCCCCGTCGTCGTCTTTCTTAGTCATAACTACCCTCTCGTGTCGTTGTACCAAGATGATACCTCAACACAAGAGGGAGAACGACTCTAGGCGACTGCCCACATACGGGTTGGGCGACCACGAAGTCCGTTGTTGTAAGCGTTATCTGTGAGCACAATGCGCCCCGCTTCTTCCAACTCAGCCAAGCGACGAAGGCAGTTTGACTTATCCTGTCCAGTAAAGTCAGCAATGTCTGTCGTGCGAGACTCTCCCATCATTGCGAGAGCCAAATAAACAGCCTCGGTTGGTGGGAGTGTTTTTAGGAGTGTGTCACGAAGAAGGATAAATGAAGCCTTTGAGGTTATTTTTGCAACCACACGACCATCTATCTTTAGGTTTTCGTTGTCAAGTGAAATGTTCATATCTTCAATCTATCCATTATTAGTCGTTATTACAACGTCAAAATGAAAGAAATAAATCTTCTTTCCTGCCACCCAAATCCTGACTCTCAGTCTGGGGCCCCTAGCCCCGCCGCAGCGGAGTGTTGTTGTTTCCTGAAGCAGTGACGGTGGCGGAAAGGCTATGAAAAACTAGACCCAAGAAGACAACGACGGGGCTGCGGCCGGTAGGGGACAAAAAAGAACCCCAACACAATCGCCAGACTGTGATGGGGTTCTAGTTCTCTGTGATTCACCATTGACGCTCTGAGAGAAGAACGAGGTTATTAGTCGTGAAACAATCCAGCAGGTAGGGCTTCTCTGCATATTTGTGGCACTCCCAATCGCCGAGTTGCCTTAGGAGATTACTCAGTCTTTGGTTTCCACTCGGTGTCCTTTACCGATACTTACACTCTATCCCTTATTAGGGCTTATCACAACCTGCATGTTTGGTTTGTTTGTGCGGCCGGCCAGGGGTCCCGATGCACTACAGTAAAAGCATGCCATCATCTTGGGGAACAGAAGAAAAGAAACTCGCCACATCAGGGAACGACATCGCCCAGTTTACGAAGTGGTTTGACCTAATGAACCTTGACTTTGAAATACTCCGGCAAGCGGGGCGTTGGAACGTCACGTGTTGGACAAGAGCCGACATGAAGTTCGTTGCTTCTGACAACAACAAAGAACTCAACGATGCCATGATGTCTGTCTACAGTCAAGTAATGAAGATACGTCGTTCTTCCGGCAGTCCCGCGGCGGACTGAGTTCGGGCAATAAAAAACCCCCACCCGAAGGCAGGGGTAATTCTTGTGACGTTACTGTTTAACCCACAGCAACTCTCTACGGGCAATTTCGTTCTTCTCCATGAAGGCTCTACACTGCGCAAGCGACCCTGTGAACAGCACTTCTTTTCCTGCGTTCTGAACATGGAAGGAAACCTTTAGTTCTAGTTCGTCTTGGGAGAGGCAGTAGGCGCACTCTCCGTTGCTACTACAATGGCAGTAGTCGGGCATTTCTGGTATTTCGTATTCACTCATACCTTCAGACTATCCGTTATTAAGGGTAATGACAACCCTTAGTCGTTAATTTTTTTCCAGCCACCATCAGCCGTAGCAAAGTATGTCTCGTACTGACCAGCGTTCGGTGCGCCAGCGGGGCTACGTTTCCACGTCCACGCCCACTGACAGCAGGGTGGAGTCAAGGTTCCATCGTCTGCATCGTGTTCGTTGATGTTCGGGTGACCCCCACCTTCTTGTGGGAAAATCAACTTTGCGAGTCCCGGCAGCACGTTCAGGAGTTTAATACAGCAGTCGTGACAGAGATGAGCGAGGTAACGAGGACTATCTACTTCGTAGTCTCGTTCGGGAACACAGTCCGTAAAACCACCGTAGTGACCGAGTGCAAGCCAGTTCAACGACCAGCCGTAGTCAATATAGCCTCCCTGTTGTTGGGAGTCCGGGGCTTCAACCCCGCAGTTATCACAGCATTTCAAGTTCTTCTTCTTCCTCGTCAAACGGAGAGTTTAACCATTCACGGAACTCATCGTAGGTGGGCAACTTATCCCACTCGTGTTGTTCGGAGTCCTTCTTCTCGCCCCATGCTAGACCAGCAAGCCAAGCGTCTTGGTGAAGTGCGTCAAAGCCAGCCATGAGAGAGGGTGGGTCTACGACAACAGTGTTGGGGTTATAGCCGGCGAGAGCCCCGTCAACGAACTCCATGATGAGGTCAGAGTCGTCAAAGGCGTTCTCTCCAGCAATGAGGGCTAACTCTACAAACACACGAGATGGGTGGAAGTCTCCGTACCTATGGTTCGCTAGGACATAGCCAAACAAACGAGAGCGACACTCGGCAGGCGTCATTTGTCACCCCCTGCAAGAACGACAGCCATGAAGACTACAGCCCCGAGAGGCAGGCTAAGGATAATTGCGAGCAGTGTTTTCATTAGTCCACCTTTGTTACTTCGTAGTTCGGCTTAACTTCCGTGTTAAGGAAGCGACCAACGCTATCTGTTGCCAAGAGACGAGCGATAACAGAGAACGGCACACCCGAATAGATGTACTTTGTCTGCCCCCAAGTCACATGGAGATAATCATATTTAGGAAAGAAAGACCAACGAGTGACAGCCTCGGAGTTTGGAGTAGAGGTCATGTAACCGTCTGTCTGGTCAATGGTTACTATGCCTGATGGGGTGGTGATGTCTGTGAACTTCATACCTTCAAGTTATCCGTTATTAGGCATAATGCCAACCTCGCCAACAAGAAAACTTATCCACAGAATTATCCACAGGTTGTGGAAAAAGAGACAGACATAAACACATAACAAAGTCAAAATGCGACGCGTGAGCCCCGGGGGCTTGGGTGTGCGCTTTTCTCAAGTAGCGACGGTGGCGGATAGCAAATGCACGGGGCCACCAATGTGCTGTGAGGGGCAGGTATCCCCACCCCTCGTAGCGAACACTTAGGCTGTTGCCTTGTTTTCCCACGCTTCGGTGATTGCCTCTGCGAGTGAGCCAGTAGCACTACCTTCATCTGTGATTACATCTTCGGGTTCGTCTGCGAAAGACATAGCCGAGCCAGCACCGTTGTCGTTTATGACCGATACCAACTTCACACGACGGCGTTGAGCGTGCTTAGAAGGTGCGCCTTCCATTGTGCCATCTGCGTTGAGTGGCGCAGCCCAGCCAGTCGTGACTACGCCGAACGCAACCATGTAGGTAGGGATTGTGACTTCGTCAATGGCTTCATAAATGTCGGCAATGTCAGAAGAAAGAAGTTGGAACTCACCTGCGTCTGTAACTCCGTACAAAAGTGGCGTAGGGATTTCCCAAGTGTCACCTGATTTAGTTAGTAATTCTGTTGCGTATTGGATAGGGGTCATGAGATTTCCTCTCGGTAGTAGTTGATAGTTACACTCTATCTGTTATTAGGCGTAATGCCAACCTTCAGAAGAAGTTTTAGTGCGTGGTATGCGTGGTATGCGCTAAACGCCATCGGCACGACGAACAGCAGCCCCGAGGGTAGCAGTAGCATCAGGTAGGCGTTCCACAACATCAGCATCAGGTGCTTGAAACATTGCTTGTCAATAGCCGGGGCTTGTCCCATCACTTCACCCCTACGACTACGTTAAGTACGTTTTCGGAAGCCCACTTAACAGCGAGACGGTTCACGGTCATCAGGAACTCGGCTTCGGTGACTTCTTGTTCTAAGAAGAACTCCACGAGACGACCTTGGTTCAGGTCGTCAAGCATGTTCACGAGGGCTTCTGCGCCCGTCACGCCAATAGAGTAATACTCGCTATCAAGCAAGCCTTGGAATGTTTCAAAATATGTCATACCTTCAAGTTATCCATTATTAGTAACAATGACAACCTTGAGCAAAAGATTATTTGACTACAAACAATTTCAGCAACGAAAAAGCAAAAACCAGAACGGCGTACATCTGGAGCCCCGGCGGAAGCAGGAACATTAAAGGTGCGGATATTAGAGCCGCCCAAGCGGTAATTATTTTACTCATCCGAACAGTGACTCCTGTTGTCCGTTATCGTCAGGTCTAGCGCAACACACTTCGTGGCGATAGCGATAAGTTCTATCTTCAATAGAGAACAGCGCACGTGAGCCGCCCCGTATCCAAGCGTTCACTAGTTGAACCGTGCTTTTGCCTTTGGGGTCTACTGTGTTCCCGCAGATTTCGCAACTAAAGAGAGACACGGGGCTTCCTGTTTCCCTCAAAGTAACCAGCACAGAAAGTGTCGCATAACTCATGGTAAAACTGTTCTACTTCACCACCACTAAGCAGTTCGTCAATAATTTGATAGGCGGTCTTACCTTCCCATGAACTGTTGAGTGGTTCGTAGTTAGAAATGTCCAAAGACCTATCTTGTTTCCCGAGACGGGAGCCCCGAAGAAAAGCCTCCGTGAGACTTGGTTGAATAATCATTTATTCCTCTCCGTAGTAATGGGGTGAGTTTCCCCACCCCACACTATCGTTTTGTTCTTGGTTTGCCTACTTAATGAGGCGAGCCACACCCTTATAGGTAGAAGTGGATACATACTCCTCGTCTGTCATTTTAAGCAGAGCGATAGCGTTTTCTAGTTCCTCAATGTCGGACTTAATAGCCCAGTCATTATGGTTCTGTTCAGGTTCTACTGGCGACTTTATGGAAGCAGGGAACTCAACGGTGATTTGGTACTTGTTCTTTTCGTCATCGTGACGATAGGTGTTGTACTTAGAAACATCTGTTACTTTTCCTTTACCTGAACGAAACAACTCAGCAAGAGTGTCTTGGAAGTCTTTAACTTCCTTTTGGTATTCCTTTTTCGCTTTTGCGTAGTCGGCGATTTCCGTCTGGCGGTCAGCGAGAGCCTTTTCTAAGGCGGTGATGACTTTAGATGTAGTCACCTTTACATTTATGGACTTGCTAGTATTAGCCACTTGATTTCCCCTTTCGGTGGGAATTAGTATTTGGTAGTATCACTCTATCCGTTATTAGTGATAATGACAACCTTAGTCATCATCTTTTCCCCAACCTTTATCGGCAGGAAAAAACCGTGCGACCAGTCCGAGCAGAAGCCCAGCAAGCATGACGAGAATAAATATCATGCGAAGCGAACCTGACGACAAGCGTTGCGAGACTGTTGCTTTTTTTTGTCAGGTATGCGTTGCGCTTTTAGAATGTTGCGGTCAGCAAATGCCTGACGGTCTTCATCAGACCATGAGGTTATTGTGCGTTTCTTCATATGTTCATACTATCCTTTATTAGACGCAATAACAACATTAGAACAAACAAACTTTTAGTCGTACATGAAGTCGTCGTCGGGGTGCGGGGCTCGCTCAGTCCATGAGTCCTCACCTTTCACGAGTGAGAGCGTTGAGCCACTATCCCACGCTACGTCTATGACTTCACCCCAAGGGTCTTGGCGACGACGAACGAGCAGTCCTCTATCGCCGGCTTTTAGCCCCGTGTGCGGGTCTGAGGTATTTATGAGTTCAACGATTACGGTCATGTGGGTCACGCCCTTCCTTGCGTTCTGCGTCTTCCCAATCAAGCAATGCCCACGCCCAAGTTTCACACTCGTTGCAGGGGCACTTGCTTTCGTGGTCCCGGGGCTGTTCAGGGCGCATCATACGACCGAGAACCATGTCATCACCGTGGCGAGCAGATTATCGTAATCACCTGCTGTGGCTTCGGCGTGGAACTCGTCCCACTTGTTTGTGTAGATTCCGTTGCGTCGCATGGCTCGCATGACCCGACCAAGAATAGAGAAGGCGTTACCGTCTTCCCCAAATAGGGGGACTGTTATATCGGGATACTTTGGTTCTTTCATACTTTCAATCTATCCTTTATTAGGGACAATGACAACCTGCTAGGCAGGAAGTTTTGCCATCTCGTTTTGTACCAAGTTAAGTGCCTCAACGATGCCTTGCCACAAGTCCTTTTTAACTTGTGCAGGGATTAGGTCGGGCAACATTTTATAAGCCTCAATGGCTTTGCGGATGTCTAGGTGGGTTTGGATAATGTACTCTTCGTAACTCATAACTCCAATGTATCCTTTATTAGGCACAATGACAACCTCATCAAGGAATGTTTCACGTGAAACAATTAGGTATGCCTAACATTCGGACTGGGTACAGAGAACGTTTTTCTGAACGTGTTTACTAGCCCCGGGGGGCGGGGGTCAAAAGTGTTTCTGAAGTGGCGACGGTGGCGGAAGACTCAGAGAGTTACTTCGTCCATCGTGTCTTGGTTGTAGACAGCATCACAGCGCAAGCATAGGTAGTGAATACCGTCCCACGCTTTTACGATTGGCTCAACAACCTTGCCATCGGGGCTGCAGGTTTCAAACCCATCGCTTGCAGGGCTGTTGCCACACAGGCACACAAACCAGTCACAAGCACTTGCTTTCAGGTCTAGAGGCATTACTTGTCCATTCCACAGACGAAACAATGGTCGTCACGCCACGCATGAGTGCAGTCAATTTCGTCTTGCCACAGGTCAGACCAGTCGTGTTTAGCGATGTAGAAGCCCAGCACGAACGCTAATAAAGCCAACATTAGATTGTCTCCTTCATGCCGACACGGAAGTTTTCAGGCTGTGTCTCCCATAGGAAGTTAAAGTGATTAGCCATTACAACAACAGAGGGGTCAATGGTGTGTTCGTAACCGTCATACTCGCCCTGTGCGTTACACGAGCCGAACACGATGCAGTCGCCTGCGAGTATCTGTCCGAACATGATAGAGGCAACGGGGTTGAGTTCAAGACCGATAAGTAGTCCTTCATCGTTTACATAGCCATGAAATGTCTCAGAGCGAACACAGTCAAACCAACCACCTACGGTCTTGTTGATGAAGTCGCCTTCGGGGTGAGCAACCATAGTCGTGTATGGCGTACCTTTTGCTGGAATAATAAGTGCTTTGTTCATACCTTCAATGTATCCTTTATTAGTAGCAATGACAACCTCGGTAAAAAAGATTTCACTCCTCGTAACACTCGTAACACACCCACTCGGTGAGCGTGCCAGTTGTTAGGAACACTTGGTTCCAGTCGCCTTCGTCATCATGGAACGGCTTGGCACAGTAGGTGCAGGTCACGCCAGCCCCGGCAGCAGCCAGTTTCTCAACTTCTTTTGCTATGAGTTCAGATATCAGTTGCACCTAGAGTCCTTTTCTTGTAGTTTTTTAGAGCCTCTTCGTAAGTTTTGTAATACTCTCCACCAGCGAACGACCAACCATCGGGGCGGGCTACAAGTGTCCACACGATGAAGGGGTGGAGAACGAGTTCGTCTTTGCTGTAGTGGTCTCGTTCACACAAGACTTCCCAAGTGGCGTAGGTGTCGCCCTTCACTCGTTCACGGATTTTGTGGTATCTACGAACTCGGACAAACTCGTCCTCGCCGTATTCCATTGGCAGACCCTCGCAAATAACCTGATACTCAGGCTCCGTCTTTGCGTTGCTATCTGCTACTGCTTCTACTTGTGATGTCATACCTTCAAGTTATCCTTTATTAGCGACAATGACAACCTCTACTCCCCGTTTTCACAGAGAGCGAGGATTGCGTCAGCGAGAGTACCGTTACCTTCACCTTGTTCGTCATAGAGAACATGGTCAGTATCGTCCATGAAGCGAACAACCGACGAGCGAGCCCCGTTGCGAGACACAGCAACAAGTAGGCGTACACGAACTGGCGGTGCTTTGTGGTCAGTCATGTCTTGCGCCCAACCGTGCGAAACGATAGCCACATGACCGAACAGGTCAAGAGTCATCGGGGTCATCGGGTCGTCTAGTAAGTCGTAGACATCTGCACACTCTGCCATCATCACCGGGACTTCGGCACCGTCGGAAAGTCCGAAAGCGTACGAGTCCTCTAACATCATGTCGTGAGCAAGTGCGCCCTCTACCCTCTTAGCGAGTTCTGCGATTTCGTGTTGTTCCATTGGGTTCCTTCCCTAAGAGGCGACAGCGACAGCAACCGCTTCAACCTCTAGGGTTGTAATGCGAGTGTACGATGTGCCTGTAACGACTTGTGCTTCTACTTCGGGGGCGATTGTGCCAGCCTTAATAGCCTTATCAAATGCCTTCGGCTCAACCGAGGTCTTAGTGACTGCCTCAAACGCTGTAGCGACAATGAGACCCTTTAGAGCCTCTGTATCAAAGTTGCGACGAGTTGCCTCAACGATTGCGACCTTAACCCCGTCAATGACGACATCAGTCACGCCCATTTCGGCGTAGGTCTCTTCAAGCAACTGCTTGGCTGTTGCCATTGCTTTATCTGCCATTTCAACTGCCTGCTTTGCGGCGAGGTACTGAATGGCTACCTTTTCTTGGATTGTGGACATTGTGTTTCTCCTAACACTTGCGATACCTTCAAGTTATCCGTTATTAGGAACAATGACAACTCGCCCCCAAAGATTATTTTTAGACCCTTTTACCCCTATTTGCAAGGTTCAAATAACCATGACACACCCATTTGTGAAATCACAAAACGCAAGAGGTGTATGGTGTTTCTCAAGCAGTGACGGTGGCGGAAAGGAAATACAAAACAAAGGTTGTGTCTATTGCTAATAACGGATAGAGTTTCTATCACTACTAACAAAGGAGTACACCCACTATGGGATTAGACCAATACCTCTATGCCAAGTGCTACACAAGTTCTGGCGATTGGCTCGGAAAAGAGCGAACAGAACTGTTTGAAAAAGTTGTGGAAGCAACTGGCGCACAGAAGTTCATGACCAAAGAGATGCCTAGCGCACAAATACAAATCAAGGTCGGACAATGGCGCAAGTCAAACCAAGTTCACCAATGGTTTGTAGATAACTGCCAAGACGGCGTAGACGATTGTCGTGAGGCTTATGTGTCTCGTGACCATCTAATTGCACTTCGTGACATCTGTCAGAAGGTTCTCGCCGACCACGGGCTCGCTGATGAGTTACTACCAACCGCTAGTGGTTTCTTTTTTGGAAGCACACAGTATGACGAGTTCTACTTCGGTGACCTAGAAGATACGGTGCTCATGATAAATGAGGCACTAGTGAACGTCCCAACCGACTACGACTTTACATATCAAAGTTCTTGGTAACAACATGGCATTAGAAATCGTCCCCACCCCAGCAGTCGCTAGTCCCGGATATCGTATCCGCAACCTAGTAAACGAACTTTCAGAACAACCGAAAGGGACGTGGGCGGTATCCCACCGTTTCAAAGACGGAGAATACAAGACTTACGTGAGTGCTAGTTCAGTTGTCCACCGCCTTCGCTATCGCTACTCACATTTAGAGTGGCGCATTAGCAAGGACGAAAACGGACACTATTTCATAGCAGGGTGTTTCCCAGCCGAGTAGGCCCCGTCGCTCTGAGTGTGACCAAGTTTGGCGTTGTGATTATGGATAATAACCGCTACGCTGAAAACAAACCCCCTACAAAGAAAGTTATTCACCATGTTGGTAGATACACCCAAACCAGATAAAAGCCGTTACGCACTTACAAGTGACGGGAAAATTGACTATGAGATTTACAAAGGTCTCACGGCGTCCGTAGAAGAAACGGGACTCGTCGTTGATGTGCGCATTGTAGATACACGCCGTCGTTATGGACACTTGGACTTCCTTGTCGTTCCTGTTTCAGGTAGTGGCGAGCGATGGACAGAGTTCAAGAATGTAACTCTTCACAGCGACCCAGTCGCGGGACTGCCGGCAGCACACATCGCCGACACCTACGCAAAGACATTTGCTACTCACTGGAGTGAACAAAAACTTTAGAGTAAGGTTGTCACTATCCCTAATAACGGATAGAGTTTTACTTATCGGATTTACTATCACCGAAAGAAGGTAATCATGCCCAACTGGGTTCATACATCAGCGTCAATCACTGGAGACGAGCAGGAACTACAAAGGTTCCTAACTGCCTCTACTGTAAAAGACGAAAACGGTAATGAAAAACTAAACATCATCCCGTCTCTTTTGCCTTGCCCTGAGGAACTCAAAATCCTTTCAGGGTCAATGTCTTCAGATAACCCTGAGCACGAGACATGGCTAAAACAAAAGGAAGAGAACATCGCTAAGTTCGGTTACTCGGACTGGTACGAGTGGGAGTACGACACTTGGGGCACCAAGTGGGGCGACTGCGACACTGAACTTCTTGACCGTGCCGATGGCACTGCGCTCATAAACTTCACTACTGCATGGGGACCAGCCGATAAGGCATGGCTAAAAATCTCAGAGTTGTTTCCTGAACTGTCCTTTCAGTTCTCTTACGATGAAGAGGCTGGCTTCTTTGCTGGATACCATGTCTTTCGTAACGGCTCCATCGTCTTTGAGGCGATGTACGAACCGTGTGAAAACCCATTTGACTACGATGAGCAAGAAGCAGAGCACGAAAACTGGAACGAACAAGAGCAAGACAAGGTGGAAGCACTGCTTCTAAAGTTTTGGGCAGAGGAGATGGCGAAATGACGAAAGTTATTATTGACTCCCAGTCTGGGACGGTAGTCCCGCTGGATTACTGCTATGTCGTAGATTTATCTGAACTAGATGAAAACGACGCACATTTTTTAGATGTTGCGAGCGACTCTGAAATATCTCAGATGGCAGTTCGCACAGGCAAGAGCGTTCTCAAAATCATGGAAGACACTCTGTACGGAGAAGTAACACGCTTTACATCTGTGTCATATTCTCCCGGGGCTCTGCGCGACGAGGCTGAGGTTCTTCTAGAACTTGAGTACGACACGACAGAAGAACGTCTGATGGGTTGGCTCAAGTGGGTTACTACCGAAGCCACCGACGAAGAGTTGAAGACAATCGGAGAACTATGCATCGGGACTGACGACGCATGGAACGGATATCGCACCATCTTCACAAGCAATCTTTTTTATTACTTCACTGAGGTTGTCATTAAGGGTAATAAGGGATAACTTGAAGGTATGAGTATTTCAGATAAATATAAAGGGGTTGAGTGTGCCGTTACTTGGACAGACTCACCTGACGGCTACAACGATGTTTTCATCTCGTTTCAACCTGAGGAGTTTGACACTCCATCAGACCTAGAAACTTTCTACTACTTCACTGATGATGAAGCGAAAGGTCTTCTAAAGGCTATTGAGGAGTCTCGTGACGTCTATTCCGTAAACAAGGAATGGTTTATTGACTTGGTTGAATCACTAGAATTTATGGAGCAGTAATGACTTACCGTGTACAAGTACAAGTTGGCGTTGATGTAGACGCCCTCACAGATGGTGAAGCCATGACTAAAGCACTCATTAAGGTTCGTGAAGCAATCGGGGAAGACCCTGAGGCTCCACACCCTAAACCTTTCTGGGTCACTGGCATCTGTCGTGACATGGACGGCGACTACATGGCGTGGGAGCAGGCTGAATGAAAGTCTCACAACTACGCCACCTCGTTGAGGGTATGAACCCAGACGACGAACTGATGGTTCTGTTCTGGGAAAAACCAGAAGTATTCTGGAACGACGAACTTGAACTCACCAACGAAGGCTGGGCTCGCGTCGTAAAAGAGTTTGAAGAATGGGAAGGCTCTGACCGTGACATCTGCAACTGGCTCGCTGATGCAATCATTGACCACTCAGAGGTTGTCATTGACCCTAATAACGGTTAGGTTGAATGTATGAACTACCGCACCTGCACAGAACTTCGCTATCCCAAGATGATTGGCGAGATGCCCCTGAAATGGGATTACTTCTCGGTCCCCGACACATCGGTGCTCCCTGAAAACTGGGTAGACCTAACTTGGAACGACAAGTACGACTTCCTAAACGACAACGGCTACTGGACCAAAGGTTTCTTTGAAATCACTAATGACCAAGACATGTTCATTGACGGTAACGCTCTCGCTGGGATGCATGACGAAATCGTCGTTGAATTCACAGAGGAAGCCGATGCCTGAGATGAACGCACTGGAAGATTGCTTCACTTGCAAGAAGACTGGATGGGTTAACGAAGATGAACAGTGTCCCTCCTGTGCTGAGGCGTCCCCGATTCAAATCGTCTGGGGGCGGGACTCCGGATACTGCGCTTGGTGCGTAGACGAGTTTGTAGACGATGAGCCCATCTGGGAATATGCAATTGACTCTCAAGATGTACCGGTCAAATACGCATGTTGTTTAAAATGCGCTGACGAGCGCGACGTAACTTACTAAAACAAAAAGCAGGGCCCTTGGCCCCGTCTGCTGCTCATTGAAAGCGGCGACGGTGGCGGAAGACCCTGCCTTTTTACGTTTATTTATTCAGCAGCGGGTTCTGCTGCTGCTTCTACTACTTCTGCGACTGGCTCTGCAACAACTTCTGCTGCTGCTTCAACCACTGGCTCTACCACTGCTTCGGCTACTGGTTCTTCAACCTTCTTTGGCTTCTTCTTTGGCTCTTCTGCCGCCGGTGCCGCCGGGGCTCCCATTTGAACTCCTTCAACAATCGGAGAAGGCTCCAAGAGATATGAGATTGCTTCTACTGGTGCGTGAAGTTGGCTTTTCTTTTTCATGACGAGTCCCGTTCTGGTGAAAGATTGTCTTAAAATTCTAACATTATCTCGGGGCTCAGGTTGCAGCCGGCCCTAATAAAGGGTTGAATGATGCCTCACTTGCTGCCAGAGTGTAAAAAAATATGCGAATATTTAATACTGCGGGTTGTCATTATGGTTAATAACGGATAGGTTAAAGGTATGGCATTAAAGAAAATGATTACAGATACAGAGATACTAGAGACACATAAGTCTTTGTGGGACGAAGCAAAACAAGAGTACGGAGACGTGTTCTCCGTGCCCCGCACTGTCACGTTCTCCATATCTAGTCGTGTTCGTGCCCTCTATTGTTTACAGGTATGGGACGGTCGTGGCAAGGCTTCTCGCTTCCTTGGGTCGTATGGGATACCTACAGACATCATTGAAGAACTGGTACCTCAGTTTTGTGACGAGACCCTTGAAGATGGCGTAGTCATAACCCCGATTCCGAAACGTGCAGATAAGTACGACGCCTTCTTGGAGTGGACTAAAGACCACTTGTTTGAACAGTTCACTACAGAACAACTGACAGAAATTGCTGGCTTCTCTTATCAGACGACACTTAAGTTTGTTTCCGAGTCACAGACATTCCGCAAAGTTAAAAAAGGCTTGTGGGAAATTCGTGACGAGAAGGCTGATAGAAAAGCAGAAAAAAAATAACTAACCAAGGTTGTCGTTGTTCTTAATAACGGATAACTTGGTACATGTAATAAACAACCACATCCGAAAGGGATTACTACCGTGGAAAACTCAACATCAACCCCATTGCCCGACTGTTGGCAAGAAGTACAAGACTGCATGGACGCTGGCATTGACCGTGTCATCCTGTTCGGTCCTCCAGGAACTGGCAAGACATTCGCTGGTCTCACTACTGGAGATACACAAGGCGGTGCGTTTCGCATGGTCTGCACAGAAGATATGACCAACATGGACGTCACTGGCGCTTTCATGCCTGACGGAGAAGGTAAATTCTCTTGGGTCGCTGGAGCCGCTTTAAAGGCTTGGGAAGGCAACGGCATCATTGGTGGTCGTCTCGTCGCTGACGAAATTGACAAGGCGTCGGGCGATGTGTCGTCAACGCTCTTAGCAATGATGGACTCTCCTGAATCAGCATCATGGGAAAACCCTGAGACTGGTCGTATGCATCGTCCTCGCCAAGGCTTCTCTGTTGTTATGACGACTAATGTGGAAAACATGGAAGAGTTGCCAACTGCGCTGACTGACCGTTTCCCAATTCGTGTTCGCATTAATCAGCCTCACCCGAACGCTCTCGCTCGTTTGTCTCCTGACCTTCGTGACTACGCTGTGAAAATGGCTGACGCTGGCGCTCGTCGCTTGTCGCTTCGTGCCTTCATGGCGTTTGACCAAATGCGCAAGACGCTCGGTAAAGAACGTGCTGCTCAAATCGTCTTTCGTGACCGTGCAGAATCAATCCTTGACGCAATCGCAATCAACGGAGTGTCGTAATGACTGATATCCAAATCATTGCGGAGCCTGAATGGCTTTCTCGCAAGGACACGGAACACGGACAGTGGCTCGTTGAATCGTGTGAGCCACGCCGTGGTATTCCAGCGACTTCAATCGTCGGTCGTGCAATGCGTGTACCGACTGCGAACAACGAAATGGAACGCTGTGTTCGTGCGCACGAAATGATGCATGCAAAAGTTTCTCCTGCTGGAGAGTGGGAGCAATGGCAGAAGCGTGGAATCGCTTCCATCCAAGCGCTCACTGTTGTAGAAGAACTTCGTGTCAACTTTCTGTGTGGTAAGGCTGGCTTTCCAGTAATGGAACATCTTACGGACGGTGGAGAAACTGCTGACGGAGAACGCATCACTGCACAAAACAACTGGCAGACTGCTGTTCATATGGCAATCACCACTGCTGGCACTGCGTCTAACAAGGCATACCTTAATGGCGTTCGTCGTCATAATCGTTTGTGGGGCAAAGTACTTGCTGATATCTCTAAGCGAGCAGTAAAGGAAATGGAAAAGGCATACCGTACTGGTCGTCTCGCTTCAACTAGCGTTCACACTCAAATTAAACTTGCTCCATCAGGCTTTGTCTATACAGAAAAAATTGCTGAATGGGTAGACCGTCTTGCAGGAATGCCTGCACCTGACGAACAAGAAGAACAAGAATCTTCATCGGAAGAATCATCACTCGCAACAAAGGGTGAAGATAAATCTTCTAAGCGTGAACACTCCAACAAAGGCGTGTCACCAAAGACAGAGGCAGAAGAGTCTGAACGCTTTAAGAACATCACCCCCGATTCAATGCATAGCAACGTCCCTTATTGGGCTGAACTAGTAATTGAAAAGTTGCCAATGCCAAAACAGACTCGTGGGAACATCGGTAAGAAGCGTGTTGCTTCTAATGTTGGTCGCTCTCCTCGTCGTTTACATCGCATGCTCACCGACCCTGACAAGCGCATCTTTGACAAGGTGTCTCGTGGTCTCGGTGGCGTTGTTGTTATTGACGGTTCAGGTTCAATGTCATTTACTCATGACCAAATTCGTCAAATCGTTGAAGCCTCCCCCGGTGCAACTGTCGCAATTTACGCCGACATGGATTACTCGGCTGGTGGTACGAACATGTGGATAGTCGCTGATAAAGGCAAAATGGTTGACGAACTCCCAGCAGTGGGTGGTGGCAACTCCGTTGACTTCCCTGCACTTGAATGGGCAGTGAAGCATCGGCAACGCTCTAACGCTCCAGTGGTGTGGGTGACCGATGGTGGCGTCTGCGGACCTAACCAAGGGTTCTCTGAAATGCTGGCGATGCAATGCATCAACTACTGCAAGAAAAACCGCATCATCGTTCTTCCTCATGTTGAAGAAGCACTAGTTCAGTTGAAGGCTCTCCAGCGTGGACAGTCTGCTCGTCGCCAGTGGGGACATATGTTTAAGCGCACTTGGCAAGATAAGCAAGGTGTTTCACTAGCCGACGATGAGGTGCGCTAAAGTGAAAAACGTTCGCACACGTGAACTGCCCCCCAGCATGTGTGTAGCCAGCCCTTTGGTTGTGAGTTCTTTCGGCTCACGGCCAAGGGGCACTGGCTTTTCTCCCCCAGACCTCCAGGGGTCATCAAAAAAAATGAAAAAAACAACAGCGCCGCTGCGCTACGTGGTAAGTGTTTACAACGTGCGACGGTGGCGGAAGAGGTTGGCAAAACTAATTGCCGGCGATAAACTTAAACCACTTACTAAAGGAGAAGACTTATGAACGTCCCTCACATTTGTCCACGTTGCGCTGACTCGTGGATTCCAAATAATGAACAGCCAGCGGAATACCCTGGAGCGATATCGCGTTCCGATAATAAAACTGAGATTTGCTCAGCGTGCGGTGTTGAAGAAGCAATGATTAACTTCGCCGGCACAGCGTGTGAACCGGTAGACCAGTGGCCTGTCCGCAATAGAGTTAATTAATCTCAGCGACGACGCCAGAAGACACGGTCAAAAAGTCGCAAAATATTCAGTGACAAGACCGCTACGTAGCAAGCCCGCCATCCCGGAGCACCAGATATAACATCTGCATTATGCAAAATTTTAAAAATTGCAAAAGCGCCGGCCGCCTGGAAGAACGTTCCAATTAAAAAGAAATACAAACCCGTGCGTACAGCAGTAAAATCTAAATCATCCACATCGCCGAAGTCTTCATCCCAATCGGGAGGTCCCCAGTCAGGCATTAGTTTTCTTCACAATCTGGTGAATGCGCTGACGGCTCAAGTCAAACGAATCTGCAATTTGACGAAGCGTCATCCCCTGGCTGCGCATCCCAAGAATCTCAGAATTTCTATTATTATTGGTCGCCGGCCCTGGCTTCAGAGGGCCCCACGTCCATTCACGCAAATTTTCAAGTTTTTGGATTCGTTCCGCGGGAAGGAATCCCTTCTTGCGACGCTGTCTAGTGTAACCCACCCAAGCCCCGACATGCACATCAGTGCCGTCAACGTTCTCAACGTGAACGGCCGGGACTCTGGTATGACCCTCACGTCCGGCGAATTGTTCCAAGGCTCGGATATAAAGTTCAAAACGTGTAGTGTTATCCATGGAGTGAACTTTATTACAACAAAATACAACGAGCGCGAAGGAAATAGGATTTTTTAAAAAATCTTTTTCTTCAGCACTTGACAAAACACTCCCCAAGCCGCTACGGTGGCGGAAAGCAATCATGACAGACGAACCCTACGAAATTTCTGAATATGAAACAGCGGAACAGGCCCTTGAGGCGCTGCGCGAATTCTCAAAAAAATACCCTGCCACGTCTAAGGCCATCAGAGAAATAACTCCTGACGAAATGGGTTCCTTACTCTTCGTAGGTGCCGGACCAGATGTCGTCATCCAGGGAATGCATTATAAAGACAGCGCGTTGGACATGACGGTTTGCCCCAACCTTTTCCCAGGAACTGAAAAAGGACAAATAATCGCAGCGTTCCCAGATTCTCTGGTAACAGCCATCATGGAAAAATTAGAAAACAACTACGAAAAAGACTACAGAGATTACATCTGGCAAAAGATTCTAGGCAGGATGCTGGAAACTGTTGTGGAAATGTTGGAGGGCAACCCTCTACCGAAGATTAACTGGGAGAAATGGCTATGAAAACTTGGAACGAGGCAGCGCGCTTTGCGGTGCAGAAGATTTATTGGCGCGCGGCAGAGATGGCTGAAGAAGTAAAACTCTACGACGTGCGAGAATGTTTAGATAAATTTATTGACATAATCATGCAGCCTCAAGGGCCGGCGGCCATGTCTAAAGAAAATCGTGAAAAATGTTGGATTGAACTGGGGGCCCTGGGGATGCACGCGGGGCATACGCAATCCGATTGCCAATTTGAAAACTACCTCCAGGAAGACGACCTGCTACTCAAGACACTGATTCGTAAGCAGTCAGACTATGGTCCAGAGAACATCGCGAGATTCGGGACTACCGGCCTCGTCGTCCGAATGCACGACAAGATTGCACGCCTGGAGAACTTGACATCAAATCTCAAGAACCCCTGGAACGAATCCATGATTGACAACTTTATGGACGTCATCGGTTACGCGGCTGTTGGAATTTTGTGGGAAACAGATACGTTCCTACTACCGCTGGAGGATTTTGAATCGCCGGCGTCGGCGTAAAATTTATCGTAAGCAGCGACGGTGGTGGAAAGGAATGCGAAAGTGTTCCCGGGCGGAGACGGATGAGCCACCTACTTCTACATCTGCTACACACCCGGGAACGTAGCCGGTACGAAAGGAGGAAATGCCCCGGCTGCCGACTAGACTACACTACAAGTAGTTATCCACAGGGTACTGTTCCCCACACGGAATAAAAATATTTTTCTCCTTGACTTGCGTCTCGGGACTTTTGATGGTAACTTCGGAGACACAACAGATGGCGCGCCAAGCATCTACAAAAAACATTCCTGAAAAATGGAATCCTTTTTGTGCTGCGCGGAATTCAAATTGAATTTCGTAAAGTTTCCCCCGGACCCCCTTCAAAGGGGTTAGTGACACTAAATTGTTAGTAACGTTATTTCTTTAAGACATTGCTCTAATTACCGATTGAACGGTATAGTGAAACTATGACAGAACCTACTAAGAGGGGTAGACGTAAGTCTGCTCACAAAATGTCTCAAGCCTCAAAGACTGCAGCGGTGGCGGAAGAAGACATCATCAACGCGTTTAACTTCTGGACCAACATGCTGGAGAAGTCGCGGCCAATTCTTGATGATAAACGTCGGCAATGTATAGGAGCCGCAATTCATGACTATGGATTAGAGAGAGTACAAAACGCCATAGAGGGCTGTACCTTCTCTGACTTCCACATGGGACGCAACCGCGCAAACAAGAAGTACGACGATGTTAGTCTCATCCTTAGGGATGCAGAACACATAGAGCGCTTTCTGGACTTATACGACAAACGTGAGAAGGGAACAGACTGGTGACCAAGCCTGAACTAGAAGAACTGGTAATGCAAGTATTTGCATCATACAACCAAACTCTTTACGAGACAGATAAGAAGGTTGTCTTACGCGCATGGTTTGACATCCTCCATGATGTGGAGTACCGAGACGCCAAGCAAGCATTCCTGCGAATCGTAGCGACTGACAAGTTCATGCCGAAGCCAGCAGACATCCGACGTACCTATATGGATACCCTGAATAAAGTTGGGGAACAACCGTTACCCCAAGTTGCTTGGGCAATTTTAGTTGGGGTCGTGAAGAAGGTTAATTCCGGAGTAGCAAACGAAGCCCCAATTCCAGTTGGGGTACAAGAGACGATTAATCTACTTGGGGACGCTGCGTGGAACATAGACGGATGGGAAGCGCAGAAGAACTTTATCCGAGTTTACGAATCCGTAGTCGCCGGCCTACAACGACAACTCTACGAAATTCCAGAAAAGAAAGCACAGGAGCAAGCAAAATGACCGAAAATACCAAATACGAACCGCAAGTAGAGGATGTATCAAAAAGCATCTCTCCTTACCCAGTAAAGACTTCCAATCCTGCTCGGATAGAGGTCACGTGGACTGACTGGACTAAGCCTTCCCGTAACTGCCCAGAGTGTGTCTACTACGACGCTATCCCTGGAACTGACTCTGGTATCTGTCACCGCTTCCCTAAAGAAGAAGTAGTAGAGTCTGATTATTGGTGTGGCGAGTTCGCCCGTAACCGAATGGAGACCAAGTGAAGAACAATACAGGTAGACCGCCTTCTCTTCCTACGAAACCAGTAGTCACCTTGACTCTGCGTATCCCTGCAGCCTTCAAAATCCGCCTTATGAATCAGTCCGAAGCCATCGGTATGACCCTTACCGAATATATAACTCTTCTGGTGGAACGCGATGGGGCGTAAACCTAAACAATCAAGAACCCCAAAGGCTATTCACGTCATCACCGTAAAGGTGACCGGAGCCCAAAAGAATCTCTTAATAAAAGCAGCAGAGTCTCAAGGAATGACGCTCTCGGCTTTCTTAGACTGGACCATTTTTGACTATTGCCAGCAAGCAAAGGGTCTCCCAGCGGGTCCTGCTCCTCATCCCAAACCCACACCCGATGAGTATCTGCGTAGTTACCTTCTAGGTGAAAAGATTCTGATGCCCTGTGGCAAGGAAGAGTGCGATATGAAGATAGTGACTTTTGATAACGCCGAGTTCTGTCGCACCTGTTCATTCCGAATCGGCTAGATACTCCACAGTTGACTAAGGGTTGGCCTTACTGGCTTAACTCCCCTACGTCTTTGCTCTGCGGCTAGTTGTCTTGATGTAAGCCCTGCCCATACTCCATGCATATCTGCAGGTGGAAACTCTAATGCGTACTCTAAACAGTGGTCTCTTACTGGGCATCCTTTGCAGATGGCTCTTGCCTGTGCGATGTAGGTAATATCCTTATGTTCTTTGGGGAACATTAGTAGGGTCTTTCCTTTGCATGCTGCGTGGTCAAACCAGTCCTTTTTGGGTATATCCAGTAATCCTTCTGGTTGGGCAACTTTTTTCTGGGTATTGTTATTAACGGTCATAAGAAGCCTTCCTGAGCCTTACAGGGAGCAAACAGATAGTCTCTCCGTCCCTTGTTAGTTGTCTCTTCCCCTACGGTGTTCTTTACACCTTGTTCGGGAACATGGCTCACATATAAGCGCGCGTCGTTCATTCAGGAGTAGTTTTCTTCTTAGGAACTTCCTGTGTAAACGTCTGAAACGGTGCGCCGGTATAGGCGTCAAACTTGCCGGCGATACTCAACGCCTTTAGGCATGTGGTCTTAGCCTGTTGAATGGTTAGTTTCTTGCCAGAAGCAAGGGCTTGCATCGCCCCTAGTGCGTATGAAGACCCAGACCCAGTTGCGTACATGCAATTAGCCTCGGAAGTCCAACTGTAGTCATGCTCTACTAGGTAGATAGAAGCATTAATAACTACAACAATTGACGAGCCCTGCTCTGCTGAGTGTTCTTTATCCTTACCGTCTGGAGGTGAGTATCCCTGAGAATCAAAACACGCTCTTAAAGACGGGATAAATTTAGCAGTAATGAATGCATCTAGTTTCTTTCCTCTTAAACCAGGAGTAGGAATAGGTGGCTGGAATACGTGATGAAGGATGTTAATTGCCCTCATGTCCCCAGCAGCACCTAGCAAATACTTGCTGTTAATGGCAATCTTTGCTGAGCCTGTTCCTAGTGTGGAAATCTGATAGGAACTTCCAGAGTCGTCAAAAGACGATATCTGAGTATCGCAGCCGATAACTGCGTACCCGTCTCCCTGTATTCCTACCAGTGTTGTCACTATGCTACGTATTCCTTGCCACGGAACATTGCCCAACCGTTATAGATGGTGGCGACTTCGTAGGAGAACTTGTGGTCTCCGTCGTCTTCGTAAGTAACTACGCCAACACCTTGCTGCCAGTTTTCAATACGAGTCAAAGGGCGACCGTCTAGGTCTACCCCACCTCTTGTACTAGGTATAGCGCCATCAATACGAGCAAGACACCCAGGAGATGCAGCCATGATTGTCCGAGCACCATCGTAGTCTTCACGTGTTTTAAACGCCGTCTCAATGCGGTGAATGTGTCCATAGATTACCGAAGCCTTTTCATTGTTGAGATATACATGTGCGGTTGAGCCAGAAGACTTAACGCGGTCACCGTGAATAATCTTGAGTTTATTATTAATCCAAAGGTCTGCCGCAGGGTATCCAGGCTTGTATTCAACGCCATACTCGTCCATTCGGCAAAGATATGGCACTGATAGCACCGGCCAGGATTCTGGGGTGTTTCCTTTACGCAACCCATAGGCAGCGCCGGCGTTGGTCAAAAGATACTTAGGCATGCGCTCTTCATGGTTTCCGGCAAGCCAAACAATCTTGGCATTAGGGGCAGCAGCACGCATTTCTGCACAAAATACAGTGGCTCTGTCAATAGATGCCTGAGTAGTTTGAGCGTATGCTGGGTAAGTGAGGTACTTTCCCATCTCCGGAAGGTCTAAGTTATCCCCAACACAAGCCACAACATCTGGTTTTAACTGCTTAATCATCGCTAAACAGATAGAAATAGCCTTTTCATCGTGGGTTGGTTCTAGTGTTCCGTCTTGATTTCGGTAGAAACCTATCTGTATATCAGGCACTACGACGCACGTTTTGAACTGTTTTGGCTCGGATGCTTTTGTCGTTAACTTTGGTAGTTGTACGGAAGGCCCTTGTTGCACTACTGGCCATTCTGGACCAGACTCCCAACTAGGAGAGAACTGGATAGCCGCAAGGTCATGAATCTGAGCCTCGCCTTGGTCGTCTTTAATCATTGACTGATAGAGAGAGATACGCTTGATGTCACCAATCTCCGTAATGTCAATATTTTTTCGCTCTAGCATGTCCGCTAGAGTTCCAAGCATTTTCTTCTTTATTTCGCCTTTTGCTTCAGCAGACGAAACTTCAGTAAGTTTTTCAACAAGTGTTTTTTTATCAGACATTATTTTCTCCAGTTAAACATCCAGCAATAAGTCCATCAGCAAAGCAGGTCTTGCGTACACGGTTAATAGTGTTTTCACTAACGCGCAATCCTTCTGAGGTTAACAGGACAGCAATGCGGCGATTTGATATTGTTGTACCAGTCATAATGCTTGCAAAAGCGGCCTTTGTCTCGGTATCCATTGCTTCATAATAGGTACACACAGTGCACTTCTTTCCTGCGGATGGCTTGTTTAGTTCAAGTAGTTTTTCTTTGAGCATTAGGCTTTCCTCCCTAGTGGTTGTGGATAACTTACATGCAATTTCCACAGCATGCAAGAATGCTAGTCTTTCGTCTGTGTCTATCGGAGGAACCTGTGAAGAATGAAAGTAAATCAGCAGAAGTACATCTAGCGTTGAGCGGGCTTGAGGGTGTCAAAGGAAATAAGAATTTAGTTGAAGAAGTTATGAGGCTTCTAGATACTCAAAGACTCCTTCATTATTCAACGGCCGGCGAGGTTGATTTGTTCTCTACTCCAGGAAGGGTTCTTTACACCTTGATGGAAGACCCAACAATTACCCATCGCGCACTTGCTGTCTATTTAGATTTAAGTGAAAATATGATTGAGCGAACGATTAAAACCCTTATAGAACAAGGGTTAATTACAAAGACAAAATACGAACGCAAAAACGTCTACGCCTTCAATGCTTCAAAAATAAAAAACCACCCTGATATACGTCGTCTTCAGAGTGTTATCAGTGCGGTAAACAGGCTTAACGTGCCGGTGGTCACCGAGGAAGATGAGCCATTTTAGATAGACTCTAATGATGCCTAGTAGACACATAGCCAAAGCCAAGATGAAGCCAGTAATGAAGGCTCCTACCTTTAAATATGGTGGAAGTTCGTATGTAGTCCTGGCTTACGCAAAGATAAAAAAAGCACCTTTTACGGTGGAAAACGTTTTAGGGTTCACATCAAAGATAAGTAATAGTCGTGACGTTAATAGGGCAATAGAGGTTTTGTTAAAAAACGGCTCTATTAAAAAAGTTACCGAAACATCTTGGATAGTCACTCCAGTAGGACTACAGCAGATTTATGACTTTGCGTCTAGACGCTCAGTCCTTGCCCAAGATTAATTATTCAGGTTTCACCCTGCTTATAAACCAAGCATTAAAAACTTCGTCAGCAAGAGGCATAAACCACAGTTGACCAGTTTCTATCTCGCGCCCATCTCCAGACATTGTCCAACAAATTTCCATTTCTGGTAAAGCAGGGCATGAGCCAACGTTGCACTCCATGCCAAAACTGTCAATAAACCACTTAACGACACAGCCGTACCATTCATTTTTGCATTCGCCGACATCTTCATTCGGACAAAAAACTTCAACTACTTCTAGTTCAGATTTGTTGATTTTTAAATGGATTACGTGGCCGTCGTTGTGCCAGACCATTTCATTTGTGAGGCTCATGGATTCACACTATCTCAATCCCAATCTGATTATTGGATAGATTTAGATTTAGTGGCTTATCTCTATACAGGGAAAATGCAATTCCCGCTATGTATATTTTACTATTTTTCAGCCAGCCTTCTTGTCAACCTTGTTGAAAACTTCATTGATTTCTTGCAGGGATAATTTTCCATCATCAAGAAAAGCCCTAGAAAGTCCTTCAATAACTGTTGCTACTCCGGCTATCCCTGCCATCATACATGCTTTCCATAACTCAACGCCGGCGATTGCTCCAGCACCAATAACGCTTAATCCAGACGCAGCAAAAACTGCAAGAATTCTAAGTAACAATGTTTTCATGAATGCCCCCCAGCATGATTTATTTATTTACTAACGCAAACCAAAGAACAGTAGAAAAGGTCGTTCTTGATACGAACCATCCCTTTGATTGTTTCTTTACCGCATGAAGGGCATTTTGCCGATGCGCCCTTGGTTCCGTAATATCTAATTTGAGTTCCATAAACAGAAGGGTCAAGGATTGCTTGCTTAGTTTGTCCTGCCATTGGTTTTGCTGGTTTTTTGCCGGCCATCAGGCATCTCCCTTTACGTGGTCACGAATGTGTTGGTCAAGTTTTACTTCATTACGAATAACTGTTTCTTCAACGCGGTCAATAGAGCGGCCAAGGCTCTTTCCAATAAGGTCTAATTTGCCTGAAACAACGCCGTGGTCTGCTTTGTTCTCGCGTCGCCCTTTTTCAACAAGAGCAACAATGACTGCACCAACCATAGTGATGATGGCAACTGTAATTGCTTCCACGAACTATGCACCAGGCTTAGGAAGTGCACGCCATGCTGCTTCAAACTTTGCAGCATCTTTTGCCATCTCTGGAGAAAGTTCTACATGCAACCACTTGCCGCCAAAACTTCCAGCATTGTCATCAACAGTAAACAATTTTACCCCTGCAGAATTTTCACCTCTTGAACAGCGGAAGCCTCTTCCATAGCCAGGCTTGCCGTCTTTGGCATCTTTGTCAAATGAGTAATCGTGAATTTCTTCAATACCGAGTTCGGCTGTGTGTGCCAATAACCAATCCCACATTTCAACTCCAACTTTGCGGTCTTCGTATCCAAGGTCAACAGCAGCACCGGTGGCATGAACGGACATCCACTTTTCCATACCAGGGTCGCCAATCTTCTTACCTTCGGTGTGAGAGTTTCGCATCAATCTGGCCTGGTAAATCCCCATATTAGAGGCTTTCCATCTCTTGTTGCAGAGTTCTGCGAGTTTTTCAGTTCCAGGCTTTGCACCTTTTCCGTCAAAACTGGGGTAATAAGAATATTTTCTGGCCATGACAATTCCTTTTAAAAGCGAATAGTCAATTTTATCATTCTTCGTTATTGGGAGTAAGCAGAATACCTAATAGATGGATGGTTAATGTGACGCCACTAATCCAGATACCAATCTTCTTTACGTCTCCAGAAAGAGTAATCAGAACAAGCGCCGTACCGGCAAGAGTCCACGCAAGATTATGCGCTTCTTTCAACAACTTCTTTACTAGTCTTAAAATCACTTTGCCCCCCGGCGTCTTCTATTGCTTGAACCATCGCTGGAATCTCCTCCACCGCTCGGACCACCGCCACCACCGGTGGAACCACCAGAAGAAGGCATTGAACCAGAACCTGCAAGAGTCGGTAAACTAGATAATACAGCACCAACGGCTACCACAACACGACGTTGGCCAACATTGACAGCAGACCCAAGTGGTTGATATGTGTCAACTGCTCCATCAAATACGTTAATTTGTTCTTCAAATGCGCTTCTTACTTCGGTTGGTGCATCTTGAACCGCGTTAACAAGTTGAGCCGCCTCTTCTGGAGTTACGTTGGTAATGTCAACCGCATCAAAGATTTCTGTTGCCTGGTCGCCGTCAATGCTCTGCAAAACCTTTGCACTAGTAGCAAGGCTTACTGCTTGGTCTTCTGTAACGCCTTTTTCAATAACTGAATCAACTGCTGCCGCCACTTGGTCTTCGGTGACTGTTTCTGATTCCAAGACATTGACAAGTTCATCAAACTGCTCATTAGAAAGAGGAGTATCCAAAACCGCAGAGATAATGGCATCAAACTTCTCATCTGAAATTGGCTCATCAAATACCGCTTCAATAGCGGCACTGAATTGTTCGGTTGAAAGAGGTTCAGCAAATACCGCCTGAACAGCGGCATCAAACTGGTCATTGCTTAATGAACCAGCGTCAGCAAAGACCGCATCAACAGCAGCAGAGAAATTCTCATCAGACAAAGGTTCCGAAAACACTGAATCAATAACAGTTGCAAACTGAGCGTCTGTCAGGTCTTGGTCAAGAAGGGAATTAACTACCGCAGTTAGTTCTTCAGGAGTTCCAGCGTCTGCTACTAAGTTGCCAACAGCATCTGCAAGTTTTGCATCAGATATTGGTGTATCAAAAATATCAGCAACAGCAGCGTCTGCTGCATCCTGAGTGTCTTTAGGAACAACTATCGGCGCTTCATCCGTTGTTGTCTCTTGTTCTGGGGCATATTGTGGTACCGAGGTGGCGGGTTCTTCGCTTTGGGTATCACTTTTGCTCGGGGGTGTCTCAACTTTATCCTCCACTGGTTCAAATATTGTTTCAATAACGGTTGTTGTAGTTGGCGAAACTGTAATTACTATTTCGGGTTCAGGTTCAGTAGTCGTAGTAGTTTCAGGTTCAGTAGTCGTAGTAGTTGTAGGTTCAGTAGTCGTAGTAGTTGTAGTGCTAGTTGTCGTACTTGGAGGAAGAGTACTAGTAGTAGTAGTTGTTGTTGTTGTTGTTGTTGTTGTTGTTGTTGTTGTTGTTGTTGTACTCGTGCTGGTGGTTGTTGTTACTACCGTGTTTCCATCCTCAACAAACCCTGAACCACCATAAATTGTTGTGTTTTCGCTAAAACTATTAGAACGGGCAGTGGAAAAAGAGTTAGCGTTATTACCATTTATTACTCGTGCACCATTGCTGAAGTAGTTATTAAAATTTATAACATTTGAGTTATTGGAAAAAGTGTTTCCTTCTATAACTTGATTATCTGCGCCAGGAACCCAAGACGTTGGTATCCATGAAAAAATATAAATAGCAGTTCCGTTGTTATTAAAAGTTGAATCGTATACCTGAATCCGGTTAAGTCCCTGCATTTGTGCAGCAACAACGTTGTTAGAAAATACAGAATTTTCAATTTTTACAAATCTTTCAGTTGCCAGACCATATGTATTGTTTAAGAACTGAGAATTTTTAATATATATACGGTCTCCATATGCGGAGTCGTCGCTCTTTACAGAAGGCGTTGAACCGTAGTCAGAACGAATACCATAAACAAGATTTGCAAACTGGCACGACTCAAAAGTGGTTACCGTATTGTTTTGCTGGTACCAAGTGTAGTTTTGAGACTCGGTAAACCTTACGTTAGTAATAGTAAAAGTTCCGTTGTTTGACCAGACAATTCCCCCGGTAGCGTTTGCTCCTTTTTTAAAAGTCATATCACTGATGGATATATTGCGCGTACCATTGTTATATATAGAGCGATACTGGTTATTTCCATCAATTATTGTTTTAGTCATTCCGGCACCAGTGATTGAGATGCTTTGCGTGATGGCTGGAAGACTGGACGTAAGAGTAACCGTACCTTCTGCTGCAAAAGTAATAGAGTCGTATATTCCTCCAGAAGTTGCATTTGCCTGATTGATTGCCCAACGAAATGTTCCTTCTGAGCCGTCATCGGCGAGACTTGTCACAACCAAAGATGTAGCAGCAGGAGTTATTTTTGCTGAGACATTGTCAACCACGGGTCCATATGTTCCAGCCCAGTAACCATTATCCATTCCACTAAAGTTCAAAGTTGCAGAAGAAACTCCGACAGGGACAATTAATGACAATGTAAATGTTTCTTCATTGTGAGCCGTTGACCTGCCGGTACTAGATACCGTTCCGCCAGAGGTAAGTGACGCGTTCCAAGTATCGGCGATTGCTCCCCGACCAACACTGTTGGTAATTGAGTTGTCTACAGTAAAAGAAACTTCTACAGTGTCTCCTGAGTTTACCGAAAAGGACTGATTTACTTCGCCAGTCATATATGAAAAACGAAGAGCACTATTGAAAGCCATTCCGCTTCCACCATTTTGAACTATTGTCCACCCGTTGGAACCGTCAAAGCCTCCATTTGTTATTGGTGATACTGCGCGAGCATGTGAAATAGGGGGTAAAAAAAGAGCAAGTAAAGCAATCGGTATAAAAATTAACGCTCTTGTAAAACGTACAAACGTGTGCATGCGACCCCCCGCATGACAATTTTACCATAAGGGAAAAGCGGTGTTACCACTTATTTACTGGACACACCGCATGAAGTAGTTTTGTCTTTAAAGGCATGAAACAGCCACATTGTGAACATTGTTTTGTTGCAAGGTAGTGTTCGCAGCCTTCACAGAGTTCCATTCTGCTTTGTGCTTCTTCAACCGATGCGTATTCTGTCTCGGGGTTAATGAAATCCAAAGGGGATACTATTCCTGCCTGCTGTTTATCTGCGTTGCGTTTTTTCCACTCTTGCCATGCCGTACTCATTTTGAGATTATATCAAAACAGTAATTCATAATGGTATGATTCTGTTGATTACTTCCGAAGCATTGCAACCAATAGTAATTAGAATAAACCTTTACAACAGTTGTTTTGGTTTTCAACACAACAGGATGGACAAAGATGCCTTTAGGTGATTTTTTAAACGCAGAAGACAAGACGGCCGCACTAGAAGAACTTAGAAATGAAACTTTCAGGGAGTTGTTTGGGTTTTGTATCAAAGCACAAATTGACCCCGATTTAATGGATTACGAAACATGGGAACTCCCAGTGCTGTCAAACGACAATGTGGGTATTTATCATCTTTACAAAGTGATAGACAGATATTGTAATTCTTTAAAAATAATTGACGAAAAAATAGGAAAAGCATCCTAAATGACAGAATACAATTATCTCCCCGAAAGTTTAGTGCTTCGCCCAACATTGCCTGCCAATGAAGGCGTATTCATACTTCATAAATCTATGTTTATAGTTGACGGCAAGAACGTGCCAAGAACGTACAGATGCGACAACCTGTCTTACAATGTTGACCTTCCGGTTCACGGAACCCCCTATGAGGATGAAGGCATTTATGTTGGGTCCAAATCTAAGTGGGATGATTTTAGCCTAGGGATTAGCAGTGTCTATGATTGGGCTGTCATTTTAGATTTTACTCCATATTTTTGTTTTACATATTTAAAGTTTGTACACAAGAATACAGATGGTGGCGAATATGAATATGCTCCAGATATTCATCATAGTAATTCTCCATCCATATTGTGGTTTGGTAAAACCTTAATAGAACTTTTAAAGAACATGAGAGAATGGACGTTCATGTTGGAGGAACCATTTAACTCGGACCATCCGATGGCAATTTACTCAAAACTTGCTTTTGATAAACTAGAAACTCCACAATGGGTGTTTGACGAACTTGACGCTTTCCCCGACATGCATCTTGCTAGGTTTCTAAAAGGTGACGAAGACCATAGAAATAGTCAAATTGAATTACCACAAATGTCTGATGAAATAAAAAATTGGATTAAAGAGAAATTACTAGAAAATCCATTTAAGTCTACAAATGACAGATTAATGGAATTACAAATCTAACTGCCGCCGCCGCCGCAAGAACTAGTGCTTCTGTAGTATTTACACCCGCCTGTATAGGTAGCCCTGTACTTGTCATCAACGTAGCAATACTCTGCGGTATATGAGATATGTTCATAACATCCACATCCAAAGTACTGGTCTACTGCTTGACTTATGTAGTAATAGAAATTTCCTGTTCCATTTCCTGCACTGTTGGTTTCTGCAAATTTAGTGTACGTATTCCCGTCGTAAACAAACGAATTAGTATATGTGGTAGGGGTCCATGAACCAGAACAACCCGAACAGGACCCACCCGTACATGCCGAACAAGCAGCAGTACATGCATCCGTGCTGTTTGAATTGTAACTGTAGCCAGTTGTAAAATTGTCTCTTGTCCACCTGTAGCAAGTTTTAGAACTCGTATCTCCGCTATACGTGGCAGTACCACACGAACAAGGGCAAGCCGTATCGTTAGCACAAGAACAAGGAACAGCGCCAGACTGAGACGTCCAACCGCCATAACCGACCGCCGATATTTCGCTGTACGGACCAGTACCAAGACTGTTAACCGCTGCTACTCTTACTTTAGTTGTGGTACTTGTATAGCCAGGGTCAAAAGTTTTATAAACGGCAGTAGAGCCTGTTGACACAGCACCTGCAAAAGTAGAACCATCATTAGTTGTTGTCTGATAAACGTATCCAGTAATTGCGCTACCACCATTTGCTGTAGGAGCGGTCCATGCCAGTGTGTCCTCGGTGACACTGTCCTCGGTACCATGAGTCATGGCTCCTATGGTTGGAGCGGCAGGAACAATGTTTGTAACTACGACTCCGGATTCACCCGCTGTGTCACCATAACCGTTTTCATTCTTTGCTGTAATTTTAAACTTGTACGACCCACCGTTGGTTAATCCAGTTACCAATATTGAAGTATTAGTATTTCCGGTGTCAGCATTAAAAACTACATAATCTGTATAAGGCGATGGAGCGTATGCAACGTTATAACCAGTTATCGCTGAGCCTCCATCTGGAAGCGGAGAACCTGTATTTGCTGGGGCAGTCCATGACACGGTTGATGATGTCACTCCGTTTGCTGTCCCAGAAACACCTGTCGGCGCATTTGGAACAGTAGAAGGTGTTACTGCGGTTGCGGCGCTTGATGCAGTTCCAGCACCAAGAGCGTTCACTGCTCTTAGTTTAACTCCGTAAGAAGTTCCGTTTGATAAGCCAGTTATAACTAAAGGAGAAGCAGTAGTCCCTGTAGCCCGAGTTGTCCATGTTGCGTACGAGTCTGTAGAAAGGGCGTACTGGTAGGTTGTTATTTCTAGTCCACCATTAAAGGCTGGAGCAGAAAACGCTACAGATATTTGTCCGTTGCCTTTTGTGGACACAAGAGAAGTCGGTGCGTCAGGCGTCGTTCCTCCTCCAAAATAACCTCTAGAGGACTGACCTCTTCCAGCAAGAAATGGCATTATGCAAACTTTGACTGGCTAGCGAATACCGTGTACTGAGCACCATTTCTAAATACCGTAACCGTGTACGCGTCTACCGCTCCAGAACTTGAGCCAGCAGGATAAGCGTTTCCACCAAACCATTTAATAGCAAAAGGTGTGGCATTGTTTACTTTTATGAGAGATATTTTTCCAGCGGCAGACCCTGAAGTGATAGCCACCAAAACAGTTACAGCACTTTGGTCGGCCATTCCTGTTGTTGTTATGTCTAACGTAATGTTGGTTGTTGTGGAAGCGGTGTAATAGTAAACAGCGCCGTCAGTGATTGCAACTGTCAGTGGTGAACTAAGCGATGCGTTGGATATGCTCGCTTTTTCAAATATTTCTTCAATTTTTGTTGTGCCCGTGAGCGATAAGTTACTTCCAAGTTTGTCAGAACTTACAGCGCCGTCTTCAATATCTTCTGTCTTGAGCGTAAGGTTTGTGATGTTTGTAGAAGCAACAGTGATTCCAGAAGGCAATGCACCGGTTGCTAGTTTGCTTAGAGCAATAGAAGCAGACGCACTAATGTCACCATCAACAATAGTTAAGTTTTTAATCTTGTCTGAAGTGACAGCCTCTGTGCCAATTTTGTTTTCAGTTACAGCACCAGTTCCAATTTTGGTTGCGGTTACAGCGCCAGTGCCAAGTTTGGTTGCGGTTATGCTGCCATCAGCAATGATTGCCGTTTGTTCGTTCCAGTTGGCTCCGTCATAAATCCAAATAGAGTTCGTATCTCTGAGGTACGTCAAGCGTCCTTCAAAAAGAAGGGCTGGGTTTGCTCCAAAGAAGGCGCTTCTTGCTACTGCGTCGTCATAGTGTCCAACTGATTGGGCCATGAAGTAGCCATTTACATCGGCTGCTGTGAGGATGTCGCCTGCACTGAAATTTTTAACGCCGAGTCCGGCCATGACAACCTCTTATAATAGAAAGATACATTTACTAAGTAATTTTACTGTGCTTGTGGGTATTGCACTGTAAAGGATTAGTTAGAAAGTTCGTAAAAACCTTTGCCCCAAAGAGTCAAAAGACGCTTGAAGTACTTGTCGTATAGTAAAGCGTTTGCATCTAATCCAAAACGTTCAACTGCGTACTCTCTAATTGCTTTGCGGTCAAGGTTCGGAGCATCTCGTGCGGCATCAATAAATTGTTGCAATGTGCGGCAACGAAAACCATTTACTCCCTGGATTACGTTTTCAGGAAAAGCGCCCCAGTCTGTCGTGATTACAGGAGTTCCACACGCCATCGCTTCGGCTACGACCAACCCAAATGGCTCTGTGTAAATAGTTGGGACAAATGATGCGATTGCGCCACCCATCAGTCTGGCTCGCTCTTCTGTTCCAACGACTCCTACGTACTCGCCGTAATCGGGCACAGTTCCTTGTCCAGCCACTATGAGACGCTTTCCTAGGTGTCTACAGACATCTACGGCCACCTGATAGCCCTTACGGTCAATAAGCCGTCCTATGAAGAGATAGTAGTCATCGGGTGTCTCTCTAAAAGGGAAGTCCTTTATGTCTACATGGCCTGGAATTACATCGTCATAAAACTGACCGTCTACGTCGTTGGGATTGCCAGCCGCTGCCCCATAAACAACATGCATCCATGCATAGGATTCAAATACCTTGTACTTGGCAAAAGTTCCGCCATATCCAACCTCAAACTCCACAGTCATGTTCTCTGGGAATGCGTCAGCGATTACCTTGTGTGCTCGTCCACCAATTACACAAATGAAGTCTTTAGGCTGAATTCGCTTAGCCATTTCTTCAATAGCGGTGTTGTTGAACTTTACCCAATGAGGTAGGGCGTAATCAAAAGAAGCAAGGGAGTAATGCTTGCCTTCTAGGGAGTCAAGGCGCTCTTGTTCTGAGATGCACATGATGTTCTCATCACAGGGAGCGTCAGTAAATTCCCCACCATAAAGAAAAACCTCATGATTGAGGGATTTCATCATTATTGCAAATTTACGAACATTTTCAGTAAAAGCGCAAGCGGTGAAATCTAGGGTTGTATTTGCGTGAGGAAGACCTACAACATGAAATCTCATGCTGGAATACTATCAGGGCTATTGATTGGTTTTGGCCCACTGAATGACTTTTTTGCTTGTGTGTTGCGCAATGCAGTTGTCGGCAATTGAGGTGATGCTGTACCCAAGCGATTCAACATAGGTAAGAATTTCCTTACGCCGTTCTTGGTACCAGTCCATAATGCTCCAAGTCTCAAAAATAATGGGTGGATAGTTGTTTGCCTTGAGGGTTTCTAGACCGCCCTTAATGACGGCCAACTCAAGACCTTCAACATCTATCTTGATGAGTCTGATGTTCTGGAATCCGTAATCGTCCAGTCGGTCAATCTGTATCTTTTCTAGCCTGCCCTGACTAGCGCACTGATTATTGTTTTCGTGGACTCCAGCATCAAGACTGAATGCGCCGATATTTACTTCAACCGAATAATCAGGGGTAAATATTTCAATCTCGGTTGCAGTCTCCCCGAGACCTTTGTTGGTTAAATAAACATTCTCTAAGCCGTTCAAAACAACATTGGCGCACAACTGATAGAAAACTATCCTCTGTGGTTCAAAACCGTAGAACTCAATACCGGGGAATCGTTTAGCCAAAGGAACAATATAGGTTCCGACATTGCTTCCGATATCTAGAATTACCCCGTCCTTGTTATCTCCAACCAAGATTGTTGAATAATATTCAAGCCATGTATCGTGACCAACACCTGACCTAAGTCCGTCGCTAATAACGTCAGGCTTATCAAAGATGAGGAACTGATTCCCCCTGCATTGAACTATAAGCGTGTTAGGAAGCATATAAATTTATTCTAAACCCAAAAAGGACTAAAACCACCAGAAGTGCTTAATGATTGAAAGACTAGCCAGAATCACCCAAGCCATATTGAAGAGAATGATTGTGGGGAGCGTCTTTTCAGTAGATGACCAAATGAGAGCAATGCTTGAGGCGATAGCGAAGATGTAAACCCACCACCACTGGTAGCCCAAAAGCAAACCGGGAAAGATGATAGCGATTTTGGTGGCAAATCCCCACGCCTCTACGATGTTTGGTTTAGTCCAATACCCCTTGTGAGACATTGTCTTCGTTGCTTGAATTACTTTTTTCAGCATCTCTCCGTGCTTTCTTTTCATTTGCTAGTAAATGATGAACAAATCGTATAGATGCTCCACCAAGAAAATGAAGTTTCCAATGAAATGCTTCCCACTCTTTAAGCGTATTTGGAAGGGTTAAATTATCTGTTTTACCCATATATTCTTCAAACATACTAGTTGTACGCTATGTAAGCAAGAAGAGCCTTTTTTGCTTTAATTTGTTCCGAGTATCTAAGGCTCGGTTGTGGCAAAGAAGGGTCAGATTGATTATTAACAAATTGAATTACTTCTTTTGCTGTCAAGTTTTTGCTATTTAACTCTAGTTTTTCGCATACTTCATAAATTACAGTTTCTATTATTGTTTTTTCTGTTGCCAAAACTTCTGAATCAATATTTATATTTTCTGGGTGATTAGCGACTAAAGCATTCAATGAAACATACCGTAATTTTTTACAAAGCCACGCAAACAATAACGGGCCGACTGTTGTTGTCTCATCAAAGTCCGTCCGAGCGTTGTTTACATTTTTAAGATATCTGTATACGGGCATATCTTCTTGATGTTCATTAATTTCATTAACAATATCTTGTCCAAGTTCTAATGACTCCATAAAATTCTTAGAGTCAACAACAATCTCATCATTAATATTAAAAGGTTCATTGTTAAGAGAAGCCCACTCAATAATAAGTTTCATTGCCCCCATTAAAGTTTTTGCAACACCAGATACGGCGGGCCAATCTTTATAAGAAGAACCAAGCCCGTCTACCTTAAAATACTCAATATGTGAAGCACCGCAAACATTTATGAATGGAACTATTGACTTTATTGTTTGGCCGTTAAATTTTTCACTGTCAACGGGCGCTGGTTTTTGCCCATCAGTTAATGCGTATGGTGTGACGCCGTATGTATTGGTGTCGCAGCGTGATTCATAAGATAAAAGAGGGTCATAGTTTGTAGCCATTAAATTTGGCATAGAAACAGAGTTTAAAATACAATATGCATCAGAAGGGTCAATTGAATCTTGATGAAGTTGGTCATAAACAAACTCATAGCATGACCACTGGATGATTGATTCTTTTTGATTAGAAATCAAAACATAGTTGTAGTCAACTTTTGATACATTAAAGTCTTTAAAAGCAATGATTGTTTTATCATCTGCAATAAATGAATCATATTCGGTATATTCAATGTCACCATCTGGATATCTCAAATAAAGTTTAAAGTCGTATAGTGATTCATAAACATAGTAACAACCGTATAAAGATGGATTTATTTCTGATGTATTGTTCATTTTTATCTTCTATTAATAATTTTTTTAATAAAACTGGTACTAGGAATAATGGAGTCCTGCAATGCTTTATCTACTACCAATTTGTGGCGGCGATAGGGTCCTGCCGTTCCATCGTGTGGAGCAACATGGCCCATTCCAAACCCAGTACTAGCAACATACTTAAAGTGCGACTCGTCATTAAATTCAATTTCGGTAAAGTCAGAATCACGTTTAAAAGGAATAAACTGCGCAATTGGGGTTCCATATTTAATTGTAAAAGGAGAATCACCAGTAATATTTAAAACAATATTAGCCAGGTGATAAAAATCTGTATGAACAATTGCTGGAATTACTGAGTAGTTTTCATTGGGTTCCCAATACATGGGCAAGAGAAGAGTTGACCAACCTGGTGCAGTCTCAAAGCGCCAAGGATTTACAATCTTTGGATATTGTCCATTTTCAATTTTTCTGATGTCCGTCATTGGGCATTGACCAGTTGAGTCAAAATTAAACCCCATAACAGCATTTACACCAGCCTGTGGACTAAAATCATCTCCACCAGTTTCCCACCCACCTTGCGGGTTTGGGCGAAAACGATAGTTTGTCCACATTGGTAATGTCACACCAGCAGCCAGCAAATCTATAGTTCCAGCGCACTTGCGAAGAGAGCCTTCACCTTTTTTAATGCGCTGAAACCATGTTGGAGGATTTGTGATGGCATTTACGAATGGGGGAGATTCCATTAGCCTATTATCTGACGGCGTGAACCTTATATTACCCGGTTTTACTTTTGGTAATTTTTTCATCTTGCTATCCATTCATTGTCAATTTGCGAAATCTCTCGCAATGCTGCTGCGTGGTCAACAAGTTCGCCAGCATGACGGTTATGTCTATATGTATCAATTTCTTTAAATACTGATTCACGAATAACAAGAGAATCTAATGCCTGAGTGCATGCTTTAGGATTAATAATTCCTTGTCCTTGTCCAACATGGGCAAGGTGAGGTGTTAGAAATAATTCACCTGAATTACCTTCAAAGTCATAACGGGAAGGAGGCCGCTCAGACCAAAGTTCAATTAGGTCCTGAAGTTCTTCATTCAGCGGCATGTTTGACATTGCCTTCCAAAAAGGAGTGTCTTGCCTATCTGAATAATAATGAAGACGAATCATTGTTAAAATATTGCGCATTACCTTGGTAAATCCATTATTAAAATGCTTTTGTGATGCAGTATTGGATGGTTGATATGACGCGATATAGGGAACAATTTGTTTTATCTGTTGGATTGTTGAACCAATGCTCGTTGCCTCTAAAGGCTCAACAAATGCTGAAGCCAATCCAATGGCGCAGCAGTTTTTTACCCAAACATTTTTTAAATATCCAGCATCAAATTTAATTACACGCGGATTATCAATCTTGTATCCAGACATTTCTTCTGCTTCATGAACTGCTTCATCTTGACTAATGAATTGAGAAGAAAAAACATAACCATTGCCACGTCGCTCTTGTGTTGGTATTTCCCAAATCCATCCAGCAGATGCAGCCCGAGCACGGGTGTATCCGTGAATTTTGCCATTTGGGTCTGATTCGGTAGGGAAGGGAATGGCAGTATCACACAATAGGTGATTATCAAAGGATACCCAATCATTGGCATCCAGTTTATTCATTAATACCCGATTAAAACCGCTTGCATCAAACCAGAAGTCTGCAACAATAATATCTTCCGCTTTGGTAGTTACAGATTCTATAATTCCGTTCTCGGAGTTTATTCCTATTGTTTCTACAATTCCGTCAACAAACTTGACTGTTCTATTAAATGCTAGAGACATAAAATATTCGTTAAGTTTGTTTGTATCAAAATGAAATTGATTAGTTCCCTTATGCATGTGCTCACGCCTGATTTTGTCTCTTACGAGGCCCACGCTAGATGTTTGCGTAGTAAACAATTTTCCTTGTTCAACCCAGCCCATGTATGAAGCAAAAAGACCAAAGGCATAAATATCATCTGGTTGTCCAACGCTATGAAAGTAATCTGGTGTATGTGTTGTCCAGTTTTCATAACGGATACCGTATTTATGTGTAGCGGCAGTTGCTACAAGCATTTCTTCCAAAGGAACATCGCATAGGTCCATAAATTGTTTCCAATGCTCAGTACTTCCCTCTCCAACGCCAATAATTCCTATTTGCGAAGATGAAATAACAGTAATGTCAGAATGAGGAAATGCTTTTCTTAAAATAAGAGCAGCAATAAGCCCTGCTGTTCCTGAACCAACAATCCCAAACGATATTGGTTTTTGTGATTTAACTTGACGAAATTCAATTAAGTCTTTATCTGTTTGCATGCTGAATAGTCTATCCTTCTTATGAGTACCATGTCACCATAGAAAATTTAATTCCCTTAGATACGGGGTGAGCAATATGGATATAGGGAAAGTTAGATGGAAACAAAATAACTGAACCCACTTTGGGTGGAACTGTTAATCCTATCGTAGGGAACTCTAATTCTCCACCTTCTTCAGGTTCTTTCAATGTTCCAACCATACTAAAAACCCTTGCATTATCTCTAAAGTGGTCGTAGTGCGCATGATACTCTGACTCTGGTAGATATTTTAATACGCCAAACGGTTCTTGAAAAGCGTTGGGAAGCATATTCTCATTGCGGTAATCCTCTACTACGGCATCTACATGCTCGCGAATATTAAGATTAAAAAATTCAGATAGTTCCGTTGGAGGATATGGCTTCATTAGGGGAATAAGAGAGCATGATAATGATGTCCTATAGTCAGTTACGGTTCCTTGGTTGCCTACACCAGAATTTGACCAAGTTAAATCATTCCACTCATCTTTTATATCTTCTTCTAGTTTTTGTAAAAAATACTCTGCGTCTTCAGGGTTAAATACATCTTCGTAAAGAGAAACACATGTTGCTAATTTTTTAATTTTCATATAACTTCTATTACTCCTGAATAAATTACTTTAGTGTCATTTTCAATCAAATATAACTTTTTGCCTAAAGAATCAAACCTGGACCTAAATTTTAATACATGCTTTTCTCTTAGACTTGGTTGAATTATTTGCTCGCTCAAGTCCGCATTTTTTATTTTTAAAACAGCACTTTTGTCAAAATCTACAAAATCGTTGGTTAAATCAATTGAATGTATAAACCCTAGTTTTACTGTCTGCCTACATTGAATAATATTCTTTTCTGGAAAAGAAGCAATGTGTATTTCTTTTCTATTTATCCCATCATTAGGCTCTTGCATTCTAATGCTGAGTGTTGATTCTAGAGATAAATCTAATGCTTCTTTTGGAATATCGCCGTTTACTAATGAGTCAACGGGGACATAGACAAATCGCTTCACGATAGTTCGGCTAATTTACTTTCAATAAGATTCAACGACTCAAGCAAGTATGAAAGCCGTGTTAGTTCACCAACAAATGAATCGTTTGAAGCCAATGGTGCGGTTGGGTCAAAATCGTCTGGGTCAACGTTCATGCGTACAAGCAAGTTATAAACTTCTCCTTGTATGCCAACTTTTTGACCCCGAAGAGCCGCTGTTTTTTGTTCATTTGTAAGACCAAGGTCCATTATTTTCTCCTATGTATTAATGAGAACATATGCGGCACCAGATGATGCCGAGTAGTTATCTGAATCTGCAGTTAATCCTGCACGAGTATCGTAAGTAATAGTACCAGCAATAGAATCGGTAACGACAAGGATAGCGCCACCGCCACCTGCGCCGCCGCGTTTACCGCTTGAACCAGAACTACTTCCACCTGCTCCGCCTGAACCGCCTGCTCCACCTGCACCGCCTGCACCGCCTGCTCCAC
>Ga0214919_10000359_pt1 | contig 77899 bp, 67 predicted proteins | sample LL1503_MetaG_FD_177994 | JGI IMG/M metagenome (GOLD analysis project Ga0214919, IMG submission 177994) | Freshwater microbial communities from Lake Lanier, Atlanta, Georgia, United States - LL-1503 | ecosystem: Environmental > Aquatic > Freshwater > Lake | place: USA: Georgia | collected... | reverse complement strand
AGTTATAGTGTCTCTGCATGTATAGCTTGATGGCCTCATCTGCCCCACTTGCAGTAACTCACCGGGTTTCGCCGCCACCAACCGAAATCGGCGGGGACTTTTCCCAGCTTGCCTGCCCGCGCGTTGGAGAACGCTTGGGCGCTACAAGAGGTTCCGTGCTTTCACCAACACTCTTTCCTGGCATGTCATCCTGTCCGCCCCCAGAACATCAGCAAGCTGCACTTGTCCAGTTCTTCGCTTGCTGCAATGGCCTTCGCCTTGTTTGAAAAGGCTCGGCACGTTCCCGCTCCTTGCGATCCGTTAACCACAAGGTCCACGTCGGGCTTAAAGGTTCGCTCACGCTACAACCTGTCAGTTCGCCCGCCCCCCGTACGAACTCACGGAGGGCTTTTCAGCCGGCATCTGCCTACGAGGTTACCCGTGCAGGCAGCGGCCACGACTACGGTGGCATCTGGACGATTCCACCGGCGGGACTCTCACCCGCCAGAGTGTTTGGCTAGCATCGCTGCATTCCAAACACACAAATGAGTAATGCACTTGGTGTGCCAAAAAAATGACGGGGCAGGACCAATGCTACAGTCCTGCCCCATCGTTTTACACGCCCCACATGACCGGACGAGGTCAAACAACGGTTCCGGCGCTATCCCTTCTACGCCAGGACCGCGGGGCAACGCGGTCTTATCACCGCGCCATACGTCGCCGGGCCATCTCAAATTTAAGGATGTCCTCGGCGTCTACTGGCTCAGATTCAATGTCAAAGTCACGCGGCGCGCTGAATGCATAATTCTTGTCCATTGGATCAAGAAGACGCAACTGACGCTTTGACTTGTGACCCTTAAGCTTCTCCTTGTGGCGCTTTAATTGTGACGTCATTTTGTCCATCATGTGGTCGATGGAACCGTACATGTCTCCGCAGGCATGCTCGACCTCGAGATTGAAGCCGTCGCCCCCGGTCAGGGTGCAACGAACAGAGTGATTCAGGTTGTCCACCGTAAATGTCACATGGGCCTCAACGGGCTTGGTAACGAACTTGGTGACACGTTCAGTGATCTTCTCCTCGGCATATCGGGTTAGTGCTGGGGACGTGTCCATGTGCTTGAAAGCAAAGCGGAAATGCATCAAAAACCTCCTTCAGATCCGTGACAACTTCACGTGTAATTCATTGCTACCAAAGACTCTTCGGCTGCCTTTTCCGAGGCATTAGTAAATTTATTGGGACTTGCCAAAACAGCCCATTTTCAATAATCGTTTCGAGTAGATACCTTTGCCTGTCTTGTTATTTTTCAGGGGTTTTTCAGGACGTGACTGCCTTCGACAGCCAAAACCGTCACTCGCAAAACGAGGCCCGCTCCGACGCGGAGTTGCGTGCCGAGGCTGGTGCTGCGTCCACCCTGCGCGGCGAAGTGGAGCGTGTCACTTACTCCAATGCGGAAAATGGCTACAGCGTCCTGCGCATTCGTGACACCGCTACCAATGTCACCGTCACCGCGACGGGAGTTTTTGTCGACATCAAAGCCGGCGAGCTGTTCCAGTTCACTGGCACGTGGAGTTCTCACGCGCAGTACGGCCGGCAATTCAAAATCGACCGGGCTTTACCGGTGAGACCGACATCTAAACCAGCAATGATCCGCTACCTTTCCTCCGGCCTGATCAAGGGTATCGGCGAAAAAACTGCAGGACGGATCGTTGCTCACTTCGGTGAAAAAACTTTCAAAATCCTGGATGAAAATCCAGCCTGTTTGATGCAGGTGAAAAGCATCGCGCGTAAAAAGGCTCAAGTCATCATCGAAGCGTGGCAATCCCAACGGGCCGGCGCCGACATCATGATGTTTCTCAACCAGCATGGAATCACGCCAAACTTTGCGCGCAAAATATTCAAACTTTACGGCGCCGGAACCATAGAAGTTGTCACGACCGACCCGTATCGTCTGGCGGAAGACCTCCATGGGATCGGTTTTCTCAAAGCCGATGCGATTGCCTTGAATGTCGGCATCACCAAAGACTCACCCCAACGGGTGCGGGCCGCCATCCTGTATCAGTTGCAGCAAGCCGAAGACAAAGGCCATTGCTACCTGACCAGCCCACAATTGACGGCTGGCCTTTCTGCGACGCTTGATTTACCCGAAGCCCAATTGTCGACACGCCTGGACGGGGAACTTCGGGCCCTTCAAAATTCAGGCGCGGTCATCACAGAAAAAGTTCACACCCAAATGGGCGAGTCGGGCGAAGGCCACTACAGGGGCGAGCTGAGGGCTGCCGAGGCTGATGTCGCCGAGGGAATCGCACGCCTGTTGAGCCAACCCGTTGATGTCGATAACGAGCGCGTGGCCAACTGGATTGATCGCTACGTTTCTGCTTCTGGCACGACCCTGAGCGACGGCCAGCTGCAGTCATTGAAATTTGCCGTACAAAGTGGGGTCTTTGTTCTGACCGGCGGACCTGGCGTTGGTAAAACGACCACCGCCAATGTGATCATCCGGCTGTTTAAGGCGATGGGAAAAAAAGTCGCCCTTGGCGCGCCGACGGGTCGCGCGGCCCAGAGGTTGAGCGAAGTCGCTGCTGAAAAGGCCAAGACCATCCACCGCCTCCTGGAATGGGCGCCGGCGGTTGGAGGATTCACCAGGACGGATGAAAATCCTCTGGACGCTCAAGTTACCATCATCGACGAAGCCTCGATGATCGATATCCGATTGATGGCAAATCTGATCAAGGCACTTCCAAATAAATCCCAACTCATCTTGATCGGTGACGTTGACCAGCTGCCGTCGGTTGGCCCAGGAAACGTTTTGCGCGACCTGATTGAGTCGCGTCAAATACCCTTCATCAAGCTGGATCAAATTTTCCGACAGGCCCATCAATCCCACATCATCCGCACCGCCCACACCATCAACAAGGGGCAGGAACCGGAGTTTTCAAAAAACCAGGACGAATCCAGTGACTGCCAATTTATCGAGGTTGAAACTTCAGAAGACGTCATGGAGACCATCAAGAAACTCGTGGCTTCTGATATTCCTGAAAAACTTGGCCTCGATCCCGTGCGGGACATTCAAATCCTGACACCAATGAATCGCGGCGATCTTGGGACACAAACCTTCAACGAAGAGTTGCAGCGCCTGTTGAATCCGGACCGCGGCCAGGGAGAGTCCGGTACGGGTAGTCGCAGCGAAAAATCGCGCCGCATGTTTCGCCAGAGCGACAAGGTGATTCAGCTGGTCAACAACTATGATCTTGGTGTTTTCAACGGAGACATCGGATTTGTGCGCGAGGCCGGGGTTGAAGGCGGAAAGGTCCTGGTGGCCTTTCCCGACGGTCGCCTTGTCACCTATGGGGCCGAAGAAATTGGCGATCTCCGCTTGGCGTATGCAATCACCATCCACAAATCCCAGGGCAGTGAATTCCCCGCCGTTGTGATCCCAGTATCGATGCAGCATTACATCATGCTGCAACGAAACCTGATTTATACTGCACTCACCAGGGCCCGGAAATTCGCCATTTTTGTTGGCTCCAAAAAGGCCCTTGGTTATTCTGTGCGCAATCAGGTTTCAGCCAAACGCCAGACCCAACTCATTGAACGGATCCGCTGGGCCCTGAAGATGTCCTAGTTAATAGCGGACTAGATCAATTGACTCACTTGCCAATCGTTGACGGACCAGTGGAGAGCATGCCGCTTCCATCTCCGAAACCCACTGAACATCTGTGTAGGCCCAAGGCATCTTCTGACGCAAAGCCAAGTCATCAAAAGCAGGGTGCAGCATCAACTCGGTAACACCCTCAGAAAATTGACTGATCATCTTCTGGATCGATTCGACGTCCTGATGGCCGCAACGAAAAAATCCTGCAAAATGATCCGCATGACCGATGCCAGCCCGACGGCATAAAACCCTGAAACGGACACCCAGCAATCGATAGGGGATCCCGATCAAACGCCGCAACAGTCCACTCGATTCCGGCACCATGCTGGATGGAACCCGGACGTTCTTAATCTGGTATTTTTTGCACAAGCGAATCACGATTTCTGAAACCCCAGGCAAGATATGCAGATGCTGGGTTGAATTTAGAAATGGAATCGAAGGAAAAAATGTCATAAATTTCTGAATCTGAACTTCAAACTCCTGCTCGATTTCACGCAAATCAAGCACACCCGACAAATACCGTGCAAGAAACGGCTGCCAATGGCGATGGAGGCAAATTTTATCATCGCCAAAATAAGAATTTGAATCCGTGATGGATGAATGCCTGCCCAATAGCGAGTGCCCCTCGACAACTCCCAAATGAAGGCCAATCTGTAAATCCGGATATGCATGGATCTTTGCCACAGCATCGTCTGTCCCAGGCGCATTTACGAGCAACGCAGCAGCGGTGACGATTCCTTCCCGATGGGCGCGAAAAATTCCGTCGGTGATCAGGGGCGACAACCCAAGATCGTCGGCTGTGACAATCAGTTTACGACGGGGACTAATGTTCATCGATTCTGGTCAGACATCAGGCGTTTCTCCGATGGCCTTGTCGATAAAGTAGGCTGGACGACGCTTGACCTCATGATAAATCTTGCCAACATAGAGCCCCACAATTCCGGTGAACAACACTTGAAGGGCAAACAGCATCAACTGAAGGCTGATCAAGCTCAACCAACCGGGTACGAGATCGCCCTTGCCAGAGACAGCCAGTGCAACGCAGACCAGAAGATAAACCAGCGCAAGCACCAACATCAGAAGGCCGGCCATAAATGGCAATTGAAGCGGCCAAGTGCTGAAGGAAAACAGCCCGTCAAAAGCAAGGCGCATTGATTTATTCAAGGTATAGGAGGCCTGCCCAGCAAAACGCGGCGCACACTCAAATTCCAGATCACACTGGCGGAAGCCAATATAGGGAACCATCCCCCGCAAGAAAGGCGAGACTTCCGGCATTGCAAGCAACGCATCCACGGAACGACGGTCCATAATCCGGAAATCCGAGGCATTGGGCGTGATCTTGACCGGCGAAATCCGGTTGAAGAACCAATAGAAAAATCTGGAATACACATTTTTAAAAAAGTTGGGTCCTTGGGAGTTTTTGCGAACGCAGTGGACCACCGACCAACCGGCATTGAGCCGCTCCAGCAGTTCAGGAATCACCTCTGGTGGGTGCTGCAAATCGCCATCCATCATGACGACCGCATTGCCTTTGGCCCGCCGGATGCCGCACAACAATGCAGCCTGATGCCCTGCATTTCTTGACAAGGAGACACACTTGATCCGGCTGTTCCTGCGATGTTTTTCCTCAATCAAAGCATATGTCCGGTCCGATGAACCGTCGTCAATAAAGATCAATTCGTAGTCACCAGAAAGACCGGCCAGACCACTCAAGGCAGCTTCCGTACGCCGGATGAACTCTTCGACGCAAGCTTCTTCATTACGAACGGGCACAACAATGCTTAGCTTCGGTTGTGTGCTCATCCCGGCTTCCTCAATAGGCCCAACGGCCAATCAATGAATTTCGAAGCAAAATTTGATGTAAAACCAACGTTACGATCAATGCCGCGGACGGCAAGAACTTCCACTTGAATTGGAATAACCATCGCCCACCCATCAGCCACAACGGCAACAGCACTGCCGCATAACGAAAATCTGTAACCAGTTCGCCCGATAGGGGCATTATGCCAACATGAAGGGCAAAATAAACCCAAATCAGATCCCTGGGCCTGGCTGCGGCGAGGCGGACAACACACCAAACAAGGACGAAAAAGAAGGCATGGTGAATCAAGCTGCCGAAATTTGTATTCTGCCACGGGTTACCGAACCAGAACGTCCTGACATACGACGCCCAGGTCATCTCTGGGCGCCATTCGACCTGAGAATGAAGGAACAAAAAAGGATCTCCCGCCACCCGATACTGGTAGAGGGGATACAGGGCGTAAAGTCCACCACTTATAACGCCGCAAACTGCAAAAATGACAAACGACCGGGTGATTCCGCGTCCTCCGCGCCACCAGTCAAACCCGGCCGCCAATCCCGTCGCCAGGGCCAAAAAAGTTCCTTGGTTTTTGGTCAAGGCCGAAAGCCCCGCGATAAAGGCCGCGAGACGCCACTGCCTTTTACCCCAAAAAAACAGCGTCCCGCACAGGAGCAACAGATAAAGGGATTCCGTGTGCGGATGAAAAAAAACCCAGGCTGCCGGCGAAAAAATAAACAGCATCCACCCCAGATTATTGCCACGAGGAAGCTGCCCGGGGGCGTCAAGGGCTGTTGCACGCAGGTAGATTGAGATCGCCGCAGCGTAGCAAGCAAGTGAAAAAGTAAGACCGGCTATCGCCAAGGGCATCCCCGTCACATGTGCCCAACCGGCGATCATCAGCGGATAAAGGGGGAAAAATGCCCATCCTGAACCGGAGTACCCCTCACCAGCGATGCGCAAATACCAACCCGCATCCCAACTGCGGAGCAGCTTGTCCAAGGAAACCCCGCGGGACTGTCCGATAAAGAAAACAAAGGCTGCCTGCCAAAAAAAAGCCAGCAGGATCATAAAGAAAACCCGCCTCGGGGTTGCCCTCTGATCAAGAACTACATTAAGCCGTCGGAGCCATTGTTTCATTGGCGCATGAAATCACGGAACATGCCTGCTTGGCTAGGGCGATCCCTTGTAGATATTCTGGTCATGGCCCTCAAAAGGTCCGGGAACAAGAGCCTGATCCACAAGAAATTTTTTAATGGCGTGCCGTGCGTAACGGATCTCACAACGCTTGAGAATCTCGTAGCAGGCGAACATCATCAAATCCGCTGATTGATAACGCCTCGAGACAGAGAAGTTCAACGCCGTCTTGAGCAGCCGCGAGAGGGATTTTTCCATCACCGGATCGGTCAGTCCCAGAGGCGGAATCGATACCCTTCGCATCAACTCCAGGGTCTGATGCCGGTCATTGGATGCTGGAATGATTTTTCGACCAGTGATTAGTTCGAACAGGATCAGTCCTGCACAATAGATGTCTGTTTGCTGGACAATCGGCTCATTGGAAATATGCTCGGGGGCATAATACCCGGGTGTCCCGATCATGTAATTCCGGTAGTCCTCGACCTCAAGCCGGCAGGCCAGACCAAAATCTGTCACAAGAATCCGGCCCCTTGAATCAATCAGATAATTCGCAGCCGAAAGATCAGAATGAATCGTGTCATGCAAGTGCAGGTAGTCAATACCCTGCAGCATATCAATGACAATGCACAGGCCAACCAGGGGCGGCACCCGTTTAACTTGTTTCACAAACGAATACCCTGACCATCCGTCAACAAATTCAGTAACGATGTAGCAGTTCGGAGGACTAAAAAAACTATCCAGGTAACTAACGATGTGCTTGTGATTCAAACTGGAAATAATCAGAAGTTCTCGATGAAAAATCCCAAGAAACTTTGAATTTTGCGCATACTTGTCATGCAGGACTTTGATTGCAACGGAATTTCCTGTCCGTTCGTCAATCCCGCGGAACACGCGACCAAGCCCACCAACCCCGACTTCACCAACGACCTTGTAAGGGCCGATCTTGGCTGGGATGTCCGGCGTCGTTTTTGCCTGGATCGTGCTCAACGTTATTAGACTCCTGCCTGATTGACCTGATATTTGATTCAAGGGAACCAAATCGTCATCGGCAGGAACAAGTCAGGTTCAATCAGAAATCACAAAACAAGATTTGGAAAAAACCGAAAAAAAGAAAAATTACCGAAGGACTTCATCCACTTCTTCAACAACATCTGTAGATGACGAGATCTTTTTTAACTCGCCCAGCAGCAACGTTATGGCTGGGGCTTTTTTACGGCGGACAGATTCAACATAAGCAATCTGGACCCACTGTGGCATGCGAGACATCATGATTGCCACCTGAGAGCGCTCCTTCGGAAGATAGCTTTCCAGGGCCATTTGTCCAAGGTCTGCGAGGCCATTGTTTCGCGACACGGCATAGTAGACAAGATGTTCCGCATGGGCATGGGACAATGGTGCTGGGTGGGCCTGAAGATGCTTTAGTGCAATCAGGCACGTGTAGACATTGACTGAATTCTGCGTGAGCTGGCGTAGCTCCTCTGCTGAAGCCAGAGCCAGGTAATCAAGAAAATCATTTGAGGCGCGGGAGGCATCCAACTGAGCCATGGAAAGGGCGAAAGCCTCCTGACCAGTGGTCATGAGACCTTGCCGCACCAGCGTATACGCCGACTTCATCCCGTTGGCCTGCACAGCCACAGCCATCTGCGGGATCAAAACCGTTGCCTCGTCATTTTCCGTGATCGCACGCCCGAGTTCCTGGTCCATGGCAAACGATAGTGCCCGCGAAGGCATTGCGGCGGCGATCTGCCACCCCATCTGCCGCGCCACTGGACGCCCCGAACCAACCAGACGCTGAAAAAGCGTCACCGAAGCCGCCAGTGGCGAACTTTGATAAAGGGCAACAGCATTGGCAAGCCGGACGTTGTCGTACTTGATGATCCCATCTTGAATGGCTGCTTCGAGCGTACGATGTGCCGCCGGCCATTGCTTGCGCTGGGTGATCAGGCGCCGCGCATCTTCCACGACCTGGGATCCAGCATTGATGGCCTTCTCGATCGCCTGGTCAACGGTCGTCTTTGAGTCAAAACGGCCACGTTTCATCGAATCGCGGCTAGCGGCATCTTGAAAGGCATCGTCTTCTCTTGAACCAAGCGGCTGAGAATCCGCGCCATAATTTCCCGGTGAATTGATAGCCTCGCCGGATTGAAGGCTGACGCAGGAAGCCAGCGCGAGAGGTGCCGCCAGAAAAATTGATTTCGTAAGGAAATTAAGGCGCATGATGATCCTCTGGTTCAATCAAATTAACCCGGATCTTACCACTGAATGAAGCCTCCAGCTCACTGGCCTGAACCGGCGACGAAGTGGCCAGAAGAAATTCAATTGTCCGAGGTTCCTTGAATTGTATCAGGTAAACTTGGGCACGCAAAAAAATTTGCATGAGGGGCCCAGGTTCGATCGCCACCACCGCGGAATTTTTGAAAAACCATGCACGACTGGGGTTCCCCGCAACCGGAACACCAAACGCACGGGCCGCACGCAAAATAAACCTTGCAGGCACGTCCGCCGTGCGACGCCGTCCCGTGGCCGGCGAATTTGTCCCAATCGCAATCAGAGCGCGCAAGAAATTCAAGTCCCGCTGCCGCCGAAGGCCCCAGGCCGAAAGCAAAATCAGCGCAAGGGCTGATGCGCAATGAAAAACGAGGGCAAGGCTCACACCCATCGGGAATCCTCCGCAGGTTTGCCTCGACGAGGTTGCCCCCGGATCTGACTCGAAAAGAATAAAGGAACCATCAACAAGAGCACGAATCCGAGGTCAAATCCCGGGAAATTTCGTGAGCCACCGGCAGAAACGATGCCGCATCCGGGGGTCACCCTTTGCAGAGCATCGGGAGTGTAAGCTCCAGTGGACTTGCCCCCCAATGCACCCGCGGCTTGAACCAGTCCCGATCCAAGAAGTGGTCGTGGGACCGATTCACCGGCAATTCGTGCGTAGTAATACTGGTAATTAAGTGGGTTGGTATCGGCACCGTAGATATTAGGGTTTGCCGTACTGATAATGCGCTCACGAATCCCGCTTGCCGAGATTGAAGGCGTAAAAGCCACAAGTAGTCCGGCGACACCGCTAACGACAGGGGCGGCCATCGAAGTTCCGTTCTTTTTTCCCACGATGCCACCAGGAAACGTGGAAATGATTTGGTCCCCTGGCGCGGCAACGTCAACCCAGTTTCCAAAATTACTGAATGGTGCCTTCTCATTCGCGGCGGTTGTTGCTGAGACGGCAATCACATCTGTCAACGAAGCAGGATAGGAGCGCAGCATCGTGTCTTCATTACCCGATGCCGCCACCACAACGATCCCGTTGCCAGCCCTGCGTAAACTGGCGACGATTACTGAAATGGCGCGGTTACGCTGGAACTGTCCAAAAGATGCGTTTACCACCCGGATCGCGTTGGAGCTGTTGCTACGAAACAAGGACACATACTTCAGGCCAGCCAGTTGGGCGGAATCAGAAATCCCACCGAAATCACTGGTGGCTTTGATCACAACAATCTTGCAAAAGGGACAAACACCCGCGGGACCCATGGGTGTTCCGCCGCTGTTTTGATACTCCGCCGCAATGATCCCTGCGACATGGGTACCGTGCTGACATTTTTCTACGACTGATTTGTCTCCCTGACAGGTTTCGCCGGCCGCAGAAGTGCCGAAAGGAAAAACATTACCATCTCCAAGGGACCCGCTGCCCATGGCAGTCACATTGCATCCGTAGACGTCGTCGGCGCAGCCACTGGCTCCCGGACTCGGGTTCTGAAAGATGCGATTTTTAAGTTGGGGGTGCAAATAATCGACACCGCTGTCGATCACGGCAATCAAAGGTGGATTGGCCAGAATGTCCGCATTTGATGGCAGAGCGTCAGCAGTCCGGGAGCTGAACGCAGTAAATGCGGCTGCCGTGTTGATAGACTTGAGGTGTCCGATTGAGCCTTCAAGTTGGCCGTAATCGGTGGACCATGTCGCAAACGAATCTTCCGCAGTGTTCAGATTCGACAGTTGGCTGATCCCATTCGGATCTGCAAACCAAATTCGCCCAGCGGCCTCCCATTCAGCCAGCGTCTCGGTGCCGACATCGTCTGAGACAAAGTCCACTTTGGCTATGGCCGCCACCGCAGACAGCGGCAGCTCCTTACCTGACCCTGATTTTCGGCTTGCGACCGACGAAGAATTCCCGAACCCGAAGTTCAGTAACCCTTGAAGCCCTTGCGCCTCATACAATTCCTCACCGACAACCGGAGCAGACAAGTCAGCTGAGGTGATGAAATCAACTGATTTGACGCGGGGATCACTGACAAAAACTGAATTCAGGGCCGTCTGATGAAACCGTACCTCAGACCGAAAGTTGACGAATTGCAGGGCTTCGCGCGAGGCTTGAACTCGAAAGGCCACGATCCATGAACCCGGGACACGGGTTTTCGTTTGGGCCTCTCCCCCTAAAGACAGCTCGTGAGGGTCACTTGGCAGCTGCCCGCATGCGGAAATCATGAAAAAAACAATAAATGTCAGAAACTTCAAATAGGGCACGTTTGCCTCCTCGCGGCATCTGCTATGATTCCAATGCCAGCACTGCAAAGCAAGGGGAACAAATCTTGTGGCAACTCATTAAAAATGAAAACCGCCCTGCACTGGTTCTCATCGAAACCGACGAAATCAGCCGCAGGCAAAGGTTTCACGACCTGAAAGGTGCCATTCGCACGCTCGAATTGGCGCAAAACTTAGGCGCCTTCAACCATCTCGGGCGGGAACGGGCCGAAGCTTTGGCCAAAGCCATCGAAATACTGACTGGGGAGGCAAAGATTTTAGTCGAAGCCTATGGGACAGGCTGCTAAAATAAATCATGGAAAATGAAATCCCACGATCAGGTATTTTTGCCGTTTCGGCTCCGTCCGGAACCGGTAAAACTACGTTGAACAGCCGCCTTGAGCGCAACAATCCCGACGTTGAAATTTCTGTCAGTTTAACCACTCGAAAGCAACGTCCCGGTGAAATTGCCGGCAAGCACTATCATTTTGTTGATCGCTCAGAGTTCGAAAAAAATGTTGCCGCGGACAACATGCTCGAATGGGCGGAGGTGTTTGGAAACCTTTATGGTACCAGCAAGGCAGAAGTCGAAAGGATCACGGCCAAAGGCCACAAGGTCATCCTTGAAATTGATGTCCAGGGCTGGATGACCGCTAAACCAAAACTTCCAGGTGCGCTCTCTATCTTTATTTTGCCTCCCTCGATGATCGACCTCTGGCATCGCCTCGAAAAACGTGGAACGGACAGTCCAGAGGTTCGCTGGCGCCGCTTTCAGGCGGCAAGGGACGAAATTGCAGCCGGGCGCATCTATGATTATTTCATCGTCAACGATGATCTCGAAAGGGCCTACAACGAATTGGAAGCCATTATCGTGAGTGGCAAGCCAGGACATACCTCCCAAGGAGCAGGCGAGGCGCTCTGCGACCGACTATTGAACGAATTCGAACAGAGCCATAAGATCCTTGAATTAAAGAAGATTCACCAGAAAATTTAATCGCCACCATGGTGGACCGCCGGGGTAAAGCTGAGCTACGATCAAAAAACGCCGATAAATCCCGAGGATAGGCGTGAGGTCGAACCGGTGGATCCTTCAAAAAAATTGCAAAATCAGAATGATGGTAAACCCACTGGTCCGTCGAATACCTCCGACTTGCTATTCCATGAACTACAAACGGCTGTCCGGGGTTATCTGCCCAACCAGGATCTCAGCCCACTAGAAAAAGCTTACAAATTCGGCGCCGATCGCCACGGCCCCCAACTTCGGGTCTCAGGCGAGCCATACATCACCCACCCCCTTAACGTTGCGCTTATCCTGACCAGATTCAAGGTCGACTTAGCGTCCATCACAGCCGCCATTCTGCACGATGTCGTCGAGGACACGGAAACTCCACTGACTGAAATCGAGCAACTATTTGGCAAGCAGGTTGCGGACCTTGTCGATGGCATGACCAAGATTGGAAAAATCGAATTTCGATCCACCCAAGAGCGCCTTGCCGAAAACTTTCGCAAGATGCTTTTCGCGATGGCCAAGGACGTCCGCGTCATCCTGATCAAGTTGGCAGACCGCCTGCATAACATGCGTACGATCGAGGCCCTGCCACCGCCCAAGCGCCGGCGGATCACTCAGGAGACACTTGATATTTATGCGCCCCTGGCCAGCCGCCTCGGGATTTATGGGATCAAAAGCGAGCTGGAAGACTTGTGCCTGCGTCAAATGAAGTCTGACGTTTACCAGGAACTCAAGACCAAAATCGCACTTAAAAAAAATCAGCGCATGGCATCCATCGAAGATGTGAAAGAAAAGCTAGAGGCCGAGCTCAAGAAATATGGCTTTCAAAATGTGACCGTTTATGGACGACCAAAGCATTTTTTTTCCATTTACAAAAAAATGATCGAGCGGCATCTGACGTTTGAAGAAGTTCACGACTTGTTTGCCTTTCGAATTATCGTGGACACGGTCAAGGACTGCTATGAGGCTCTTGGGGTCGTCCATGCGATGTGGAAGCCAATGCCGGGGCGCTTCAAAGATTATATCGCCATGCCAAAGGCAAACTTGTACCAATCTCTTCACACAACGGTGATACGCCCCAACGGCGAACCAGCAGAAATCCAGATCCGCACCCACGAGATGCACGAAACCTGCGAATCCGGCATTGCTGCCCACTGGAGCTACAAAGACAAAGGCTCGGGGTCTAATGCACCTGCAGATCCCAAGGCTCAAAATCCAGATCTGAAAAAATTTGCCTGGTTGCGCCAGATGATGGAATGGCAAACGGAGTTAAAGGATCCGGAAGAATTTCTGGAGGCAGTGAAGGTTGACTTGTTTGACGACGAGATTTTTATCTTCACGCCCAAAGGGGATGTCATTGGGCTGCCGCACGGGGCAACGGCTCTGGATTTTGCATTCAATGTTCACTCTGCCATTGGACTGACGACGGTTGGCGCCAAGGTCAATGGCCGTATTGTACCGATCAAGAAAAAACTGAAATCCGGAGACATCGTCGAAATACTCACTTCTCCGGGCCAAAAGCCGAACAAAGAGTGGCTGAATTTTGTCACAAGTTCTCGCGCTAAAAATAAAATCCGGTCCTATCTACGCAGCCAACAAAGAGAAAAGAGCCGGAAGATGGGACGCTCCATGATGGAGCAAGCCTGCGAAGCGCGATCATTCGACCTGGATAAACTGCTGAAACAGGGGCACGGCGAAGCCATGGCCCGGGCGGCAAAAGAAAGTGCGTTCGACGACATGCTGGCATCGATCGGGTATGGGAAACTGGACGCTAAAGATGTGCTTGCCAAAATTTTCCCTGAAAAAGAGATCCAGATTGATCCAACAGTTCCCGTTGCTGCGCCGCAACCGGAAACCAAAAAAACCGCCCCTCGCGAAGGCATCTTAGTCAGCGGTATCGATAATGTCCTGGTCAACTTCGGGCGCTGCTGCAATCCGCTGCCAGGCGAAGAAATTCAAGGATTTATCACCAGAGGTCGCGGCGTGACGGTACACCGGGCCACCTGTTCGCGAGCCCTAGACTTGGATCCACAACGACGGGTCATGGTGCAATGGGCTGGCACACCAGGCGGGGAGAGTCATCCCGCCGGAACCCACCACGCTTTCATCCGAGTCATCACCCGTGACCGGCCCGGCGTTCTGGCTGACGTAACCATGGCCATAGCCGCCTGCGGCGCGAACATCCAACGCGCCAACATTCAAGTCTCCAGCGACCTCCTTGGCGTACTCGACTTCGAGTTGACGCTAAACGGTCTGACCCAACTTCAGGCAATTTTTCGCAAGGTTGAGTCCTTGCCCGAAATTGTCTCCGTGGAAAGGCGCTCTTCTGGCAGGCAACAAAACGGACGCGTAATCTGATATTATTCAAAAACTGAATACAAGCACAGGGGGCGTTGCCCATGAATAAATTCAACCTCTCGCTCAAACTTTTGGCTGCCTTGGCCACCTGGACATTGCTCGGCATTGCGGCACATGCATCTGAATCCAGCCAAGCCACAACCACTTCAAAGCAGGCATCGGTCGATGTCGCCTGGAGCAAGCAACCAGATGGCGATATCCGCTTTGATTTTAAAACCACGCCAGCCAAGGGCCTCAAAATTAATAGCGAAGGCCCCTGGTCCCTTGAAATCAAGGGGCACAGCGGATTAACTATAGCAAAACCGAAATTGGGAAAGCCTGAGTTCCAGGAGGCACTGCCAGGCTTTTCATTGATGTCCAAACCAACCGCAAAATCGGGAAAAATTGATTTCAAAATGGTGGTTTTCGTCTGCACTGAATCAAAAGCGCAATGCTTTCGTGACGTTCAACAGGGCAGTCTGGATTGGAAATTGAACTAGATAGCCTAGATGGAACTTAATTGAAAAACGGCACCAAAACTCCAAACGAAACGAAGACTCTGGTTCTTATAGTTGCCTATGAGGCCGAGTCTCACATTGCAGCAGTTTTGAACCGCTTGCCAGGCGAAATTTGGAACAATTCTCGATTTGAAGTCCTTTGCATCGACGATGCCTCCCGCGATTCCACTGCCGAGCTCGCGACAAAATGGCGAAAAGAACATCAAATCGAAAACATTGTGGTGCTTAAAAACCGCAACAATCAGGGCTACGGAGGCAATCAGAAGCTTGGTTACAAGTATGCGATGGACCATGATTTTGATTACGTCGTCCTGCTCCATGGCGACGGGCAATACGCACCCGAACTCGTGGCTGAGATTGCAAAGACCATGGCAGAGGAAAAGTCAGACGTTTATCTGGGCGCAAGGACCTGGTCCTATTGGAATGCCCGGTCGGGTGGAATGCCCCGCTATAAATACTTCGGCAACAAAATCCTGACTTGGGTCCAAAACCTGATTACGGGAAAAAATCTTATTGAATACCACACAGGACTACGGGGGTATTCCGTCCCCTTCCTGAAAGAATTGGCCTTCGCGCTTAATTCAAACGACTTTTACTTCGACACAGAAATTCTTCTGCAAGCCTTTTATAATGAAGCCAAGATCATTGAACGTCCCATTCCTGTCCACTACGGTGACGAAGTTTGCAGGGTAAATGGGCCAGTTTACGCTGCTCAGGTATTCCTTGCGACGCTGCACTATGCGCTGATCAACTTTGGAATTTTAAATTCTCCGCAATACCGCCGCAAGCAAGTGGACCGTTATATCGACAAGGCGGGCAGTGCCTGGTCTTCACATGGCCAGGCACTCTCAATGCTGGCGAAATATCCGACAAAGAAGATTTTGGATATCGGCTGCGGCAACGGTTCAGTGGCGCGCAGGATGATGCAGGCAGGAAATCTCGTACACGGGATGGACCGGGCGGATTACCATACTGCGGCTCCGTGGTCAGGGTTCAGTCAAATCGATCTTGACCGGGATGCAATCACTTTGGATACCTCCTCCTTTGATGCCATCGTTTGCCTTGATGTCATCGAGCACTTGAAGCGCCCGGAAGAACTTCTATTGAACATTCGCGAGGCCCAAAAAGGCATTAAATCTCCCGTGGTTTTACTGTGTACGCCAAATATCGCATTCATTACGGTTCGGCTTGCACTGCTCCTTGGCTTTTTCAACTACAGCGACAAGGGAATCCTGGATATTGACCACAGCCGGCTATTTAGCCGTCAAAGTTTTTTGCGGATGATTCGAAACTCTGGTTACGACGTTCTCGAATTCGCTGGCATTCCCGCCCCTTGGGACTTTGCCGTGGGAGGGCGTCTTGGCAGAGTCCTGGTTGTGGTTCATGGCTTCCTGGCCCGGCTATGGCCGTCGATGTTCGCATTCCAGATGCTGGTCTCCTGCCGCCCCCGTCCAAACCTCTCGCAGATCATGTCGAACGCCCGGGAGTTCCAGAACATCGACACCATGACAAAAAAAAACATGGAACAAACGGCCGTCTGAGGTCCGTTAAAAGTTATCCCTGATTGCCTCAAGTTGCTTGCGATGAACGCGATGATGCGCGGCCATGAGCCAATGCCACTGCTGGATATCCATTGGCCCGAACCATGGATGCGCAAATTTTATTTTTGATTCTCGACTTTGAACTTCTGCCGCCATCCGATGGCTCGTTGTGGTCAGAAAATCCTTGAATAGCGCCAGGACTTGCTCAGAAGATGTACTACCAAATGGCTTAACATCGGCGATTCCAACCGAGGATTCTGGGACAATGTCGCGGCTGAGCAAGACCATCGCTTCCGTCATCAGCGATCCGACGATGACCAAGTGCTCCAAAACCATAGCTGCCGACCAATATCTGGAGGAATCCTCGATGCCAGGAATCCGGTCGATCAAAATTCTTTTTTCACGCAAAACCAACGGAATCGACTCAAAGATCTCAATGGATTTCTGGCTCTCCCGATCCAAGAAGGCTTGAGTTTCATCCCATGACATCTTGTACGGGAGCCGATTGATGATCCAATACTTCGAAACCAGCCACTCAAAAAAAGGCAGGCCGGCTCCAGGCTTTTGGAGTTTTGGCATTTGAAATCTTGCCGACGAGACCGACATAAAAGCACCTCAAATCAAATTACTGCTCTTCGCGACAAGTCCGCAAAGTTTATAGAGCACCCGGCACCCGACGTTGGCATCCCACTCGCTCTCGCCATTTGGATCGGGAGAAACCTCACACAAATCAAAGCCAACGATTTTCCGACCAGATTCTGCAAGGCATTCGAGAAGATAGACCGCCTCGTCAAATGACAATCCACCTGGTACGGGCGTGCCAGTCGAAGGGCAACAAACGGGATCAAGCCCATCGATGTCAAATGACACGTAAACCTTCGGTGGCAGTTGCGAAACGATATCTTTGCACACTGTGTCCCAAGTCTCACCTCGAGCCTTGCGTTTAAACAAATCCCGCTGATAAAAAACAGATCCCCGCCAACCCAGGGCGGTCATGTAATCGCGTTCTTCCTCGCAAAAATCCCGGATCCCGACCTGAACCAATCGCGACACCGCCGGCACGGATTCCATGACGTTGTGAAAAATAGATGCGTGGGAAAATTGAAACCCTTCGTAAGCATTGCGCAGATCATGATGGGCATCAAAGTGCAGGACACCAAACCCATCCGGATGCTTATCCCCGAGTGCCTGAATTAAACCTAGAGGTGAAGCATGGTCGCCCCCAACAACGGCGGCAATAGCTCCACTTTCCAGCGCCTCAACGGCAGCATCCCGCACGTATTTATTCAGCGCTGCAGAACCCTCATTTACGGCAGCCAAGTCGCCCGGGTCAGCTTCACCTTCCGACAAATCAGCCATGACCTTCTCAGCACGAATCCGCAAAAAAGCATTCATGCGTTCAATGAAATCCGGGTTCGGAAGAAAAGATATTCCGGCCCGGTAAACTTTACCGAAACTTCCATCGTCCAAATCGAGCTGGTGGCTTGCCGCAATAATGGCCTCCGGACCACGCGATGTTCCGGGCCGGTAGGACGTTGTCACGTCCCATGGGGACGGGATCAAAATCACCTTTGCCTCTTTCGGATCGAGGTCCGCACCCAAAAAGCCGGATCCCTCAACAGGAGGCGTCCCACGCTCGAGTTTCTCCATCGCAATGCTGTATGAATCCAGAGACTTTGTCATAGGTTGTTCCCACCCTCGATGTTTGCCTTATCCGCAATCGCACTGCGAAGCTGCCGTTCACTCCAGATCTTCACGCCGAGTTCACGTGCTTTTTTCATTTTTGTTGATCCCGAATCCGGCTCCTCAGTCACAACCGCATAGGTATTTCTCGAAACAGAGGCCGACAGCTTACCACCAGCCATTTTTATAGCGTCCTCAATTTCAGCGCGCGGCACAGAAAGGGCACCAGTGATTACGAATTGCAGGCCCGACAACGCCCCCTCCATTGGAACAGCATCCGCCTGAAAAGGCTTCACCCCTGCTTCAAGGAGGTCTTTGATCCAACCCCGGCGGGCAGTCAGCCCATCGACGAGTTGGGCTGCGGACTTTTCCGCAAACCCTTCTATTTTTGCGATCTCATCGGCTGTTGCCTTTAAAACCCCATCCAAACCGTGAAAATGCTCGAGAAGCTTTTCCCATGTTGTGCGCCCAGCGCCCTCGATACCAAGGCCATTCAAAAAAGACGCCAGAGGAAGATCTTTTGACGACTGGATATTCTTACAAAGCTTTGACGCCATTTTTTCCCGGGTCTGCGGAATGATCAGAAAGTCCTTTTCTTGCAGCCTGTAGAGGTCTGCCATTGACTTGACCAAACCGGAATCCATCAATGGAAGAAGACGCTTCTCATTAAGATCGTCAATCTCTGCGCAGCGAATCCAATTCAAAATCGCTCCAAGGCGCTGTGCAGGACAGGCCGTCTCATTTGGACATTTCAAGCGAATGCTGTCACTCACCAAAAGGGACCCGCATTCCGGACAATTTTCTGGCCAACGATAGTCACCAGCAGCCGGCTCTACCACACCAAGAAACTTCGGGATGACCTCCCCTGATCGGACGATCTCGATCCGGTCTCCTGGTTTTAAGTTGTAAGCTTTGACATGAGCGGCGTTGTGTAAAGTTATATTGGTGATGGATGCGCCACTTAAATAAACAGGAGCAATCACGGCAACTGGAGTCACGATACCCAAGCGGGATGTTGCCCAGCTGATCTCCTTGATGACGGAAACGGCGGTCTGCCCCTGCCATTTGAATGACATCTTATAGCGCGGATGATGCGCCGTGAGCCCCATCTCGTCATGCAACGCCAGGTCATCGTAACTAAAAACAGCACCATCCAATCCAATCTCGTCTTCTGCGATCAAAGCCTTGACGTAATCAAGGTAGCCTTCAATCTCAGCGGGATCAGACAATCGTTTTGGATGCGGAAGTGAAAAACCCACCTTGCCAAGCCATTTAAATTTCTCAACTTCGGTTTTAAAACCGGGAGATTTCCCGTTGGCAGGAATAAAATCAAAAGCAAAAAAAGAGAAATAGCGGGCCAGTTCAAAGTGGGCTTTTCGGCCCAAGAGTCCAGCCACGATGTTGCGGGGATTCGTTGGCCGATCGAGACCCAATTGGACCATCTCGTCCGCAAGGCGTAAAAAATTTCCCTCGGTGCAATAAATTTCGCCGCGGACCTCCGCGTCCATGCCCTCCGTAAGAGTCCGGGGGATATCTGAAATCCAGACCGCCTTTTCCGTAACATCCTCGCCAACCCGTCCATTGCCCCTGGTCTTTGCCAAAACCAATCGCCCACCCTCGTAGACAATACTCAGGCTGTTGCCATCGACTTTGAGCGTCCCCATGACGGGCCTGCCACCAACCCAGTGATGTAGGTCAGCCAGATTATATGTCTTGTCCAAAGACAACATCGGAGTGCGATGCTCCACCTTGCGAGCAACGGCTCCAGCGGCAGCGAGGGGCAACGTTCCAGCCCCGACAATCTCCAAGACGGGATGATCAGGCGACATTGACCTCAACTCGTCTTCAAGCGCATCATAGGCAGCATCAGAAATCTCGGGATGTCCCGAGTAATAGGCCTTCTTGTGGTGCATGATCGCGTGAGCCAGCTCCGTGATCCGGTGCGCAACCAGAGGTCGCTCGACGCCTTCTTCTTCGATGATCTTCTTGGTCATATTGTTTCACTTGGTAGAAAGGAGCTCTTCGATCCTTTTAGTCACTTTTGGATCCATGGGCTGCACCACTGGATCGAAACGCGCAACAACTTCACCCCGGCGGTTGACCAGGAATTTCTCGAAGTTCCAACTAATTTCCCCGTTGAATTTTTTGCCACTGGTCAAAAAACCGTAAACGGGCTGTTTAGAAGGCCCAAGAACCTTTCCCTTGGCAAACATGGGAAACTTAACTTTGAAATTAAGGTCACAAAATTTTTTTATTTCCTTGTTTGAACCGGGCTCCTGCATCGAGAAATCATTACTTGGAAACCCAAGGACCACAAACCCCTTCGACTTGTATTGCTCATACACAGCCTGGAGGTCCCGATACTGCTCCGTAAATCCGCAACGGGACGCCGTGTTAACGACTAACGCGACGTTCCCCTTGTACTTTGACAGGGGGACTAAAGTTCCATCAATGGATTCAGCAGAAAAGTTGTAAAGGTCGGTCGATACCCGCCCAACCGCATGGTCCGGCCTGATTCCGGACATAATCGGCAGGGCAAAAAGCAACAGCGGCGCGGCTCGCCGTGCGATACGCGCCAAGTAACGCCGAAAGGAGTGCATCACAAACAAATGAACGAACGCTTGCGTGTTTTTGTAAACCCACCACGGCAGCGCTGGAGAATAGTCAAAAATAGCGGCCATAAAACTGGCGCCTTTAAGAACTTCGCGAAATTCGAATCGACCAACTTTCTTGGCCTTTTTATCTGTCAGCACACCACCTGTGATAAAAAACAACTGCCGTTGGGCAGTGCTCCTTTTCGCGACATACGTCAGGTAGAGCAGGCTAATTTCGGTGAATTTAAAAAAGAAACGAAACTTGAACACCAACGATCCATCCCCAGTCCGCTCCACGACGATAAACGGAAAGAAAAATTGGATCAGCCAATGCGCGTAACGGTCGGCAGCCCAATGCGCTGACCTTCCCGCCGGGAGCGGGAGGCGCTGAACGGAACAAACTGTTTTTACCGATGTCACGACATTGGGGACCTTGCGCGGAGACGCCACGGAAGAACCGGCAATGGCCTTGGCAATCGCCTCGCGAAATGAGGCGGGTGCAATCCCGTAACGGTTAAAAATATATTGATCCCTGGGAATCATTTCATGGCGAAGGCTCTCAACCAGAGGCGCAACAAGCTCTTTTGGCGCACCGGTCACCAATCGAACCCAGAGCCGGGATAATTTCGGACTGAACAGAAAAACCGGAATCATCAAACGACGTTTGCCCATCATTTGGGCCATTGCTTTCATCATGTCCAGGTATGTGATTGTCTCTGAGCCACCTAGGTCGTAGGCACCCGGCGCCAAACCGGGATCGTTGACCACTCTGGCAATCGCTGCAACCACGTCATCAATCGCCACAGGACAACTTCTTGTTCTGGTCCATTTCGGACAAACCATCAGCGGCAGGCGTTCCACAAGTTTGCGCATCATGTCAAAGGATGAACCATTGCGGCCCACCACCAGTCCAGCGCGCAACGCGACAAGGGGAACGCCGTACTCCGCAAGAACGTCCTCCACTTCGAGCCGGCTCGCAAGATGACGGGATAGATCGTCTGCGGGAATGATTCCCCCGAGATAGATGATGCGGCGGATACCGCAGGCTTTAGCCGCCCGTCCGAAGTTGTCGGCAATCATTAAATCAAGGTCTTCAAATTTACCTTGCGTCAAGCTAGCGGAGGGCAACATCGAATGAACCAGGTAAATGGCAATGTCGCAGCCAGCGAGGGCAGTTTCGGTCTCCAGCGCTGAGAATAAATCACAACGCCGCCATTGGATCACCGGATCTGACGATTCGTTGCCAGCTTTCACATCCTTCACCCTGCCTGGATCACGACTCAGCGCAATAATGTCGCAATGGGACGACAATGCGTCAATGAGCGCCCGCCCAACGAATCCACTGGCTCCGGCAATAGCAACAGTCAAGCGACGCGGTGGCGTCACGGATTCAGTCGACAACGGCATCGAAGGCTCCCCTTACATCGAGTGGAACATCGAGGGCCTCAAGATGTTCGTACAGGCACAGCAAATAGGCACCCAACGCAAAAAAGTCAGGATGCAATCGCGTCTTGTTCTTCTTGCAGGATTCAAAAATGGACTGAAAAGACTTTTTGAAGGCTGCCAGAGTGAACTTCATCGAACTCTGATCCCCTTCGCCAAAATGGGCTTTAAAGGTCTCCTTGGCATGGCCCAAGTCAAGCGCTTCAAGGCCAGCGATATACTCAACTTCATCGTTACGATAGAAACCCCGATACAACTGGCGCATCGCCAAAACAAATTCCTGATCCCAGACGTAAAAAAGTGGTTTCGGTTTCCACACCACCTTGTCACCCTTGAAATCAAAAGCACTGGACCGCAAATCCAACACGGCCGAGTCAAAATCAAAAATTTGCCGGAAATATAACTCCAACACAGCACGCCCTTGGGCCGCTGGATCCTGACCCAGACCATCTGGAATTTTTGGCAGTGCTTTTTTCGCCTTTCTCAATGCGTTCTCGAACTCCCCAGGACTCGCATAATCCTTCACAATGCGAGCGAAAACACGCGCCATCCCAATCGTTGGAACTACATCGAAAAAGGCAGGAGAGACAAAGCCTGTGAGAAGTTCCCAGTCCGTACCACGAAGTGATTTAAATAAAGTCTGGATCAATGACGGCTCCTGCGGTGTTAAGTTACCACACTGAAATGCGCTGCTCTTCTCTCAAAACCATTTTGTCGGAATCGCTACAAGAAAATGCCTGTTTGAATCCCAACTGGTGCTTCACCTGCTCATTGACTCGAGCCTTTACGGCCGAATGAGGGTCCGTCTTCAACATCAGTTCCGCCATTTTTGGACGGACCACACCGCACCACACGCGAGCATATTGGATGAAAAAATCCCGCTTGGCAGAATTTGGCGGAATGACTTCTGATCCGCTGGCCGTGCTGAAGGCCGTTTTGTAACCAAAAGTCAAACCAACGAGATCCCCGATGTTCTCACCCAACGTCAGTTTACCGTTGTGACCGATCGCATTGAACTGATTGACGAGACCTTCCGTACGCTTTTTGAACTCTACTAAATCAGATTCACTCATCCACTGTTTCAGCCGACCCTCATTATCGAACTTCGAACCCTTGTCGTCGATGCCATGCCCAAGCTCATGCCCGATCACGGCACCAACGGCACCGAGGTTCACATGATCCGGAGCCTTGTGATCGTAAAATGGGTATTGCAAAATTCCAAGGGGCATCACGAACTTGTTGTCTGAGGGCGAGTAATAAGCATTTACAGTTAAAGGCGACATGCTCCAACGATCGCGATTGCGGGGTTTCGCAAGACGTTCAAACATCCGGCCCGTCAATGCCCGCCCAAGGCTGAAACCGTTTGAATGGCGGGCCACGGACGAATACTTGACCGATGGGTTAAAATCCCATTCCTCTTCGGTCTTAGGTTTCACCAGCTGCAGCTTCGCTGTTTTGATTTTTTCAATTGCGCCTTTACGACCTTGAGAATCGAGCCAAGTGTTTTGCTCCAAACCGCGAATGATCTCCACACGAACTTTTTCCGCAAGAGCAATGAATTTCTCGGTTGGAAAATCCGGGAACACACGGTCAATCAATACTGAATCAAGCTCCTTGCCAAACTGGTTGATCACCAATTGAGCGCAGCGCTCATCGCGGGGCGCACGTTTGTCTGCCCCACCCAAATGCTTGCGATTGAATTCAAACGATTTTTTGAAAAATTCAGGATAAGCATCGTCCATTATCCCTGAGACCGCATGCCACCGATAAAAATCCTTCAAGGTTTCAATGTCCCCACTGGCAAATTGCTGATCGATCCAGGCAAAGTTGTCAGGCGCAATGTCGCGCAAAAGGGTTTCGTCTGGCACTTTGTTTAACGCCGGGCTTAAAGCAATATGCGGATGACGGGCAGCGAACGCCTTCTTGTCGATGTAACGCTTGCTACTAAAAAGTTCTCGCATCTCTGCCGGCAAGGGAAAAGTCTGGGCAAACGATTTTTCAAAGGCGACAACGCGTGCTGCCCGTTTCTTTGCATCGGGCAGCTTGATGGTAGCGAAAAAATCAGAGATGACAGACTCGAGATCTTTCACCACGTCAGCCTTATCGTAATAGCTGCGCTCTGGAAGGGTTTTCATTCCCGCCAAAACCACAAAATCTTCCCTGGTTGGATCATCCTGATTGGCGATGGCGTCCATCTCAAACCCACTGAACTCACCGCTATCTAGTCGGGCACCCACCCACCCGGCAACCGCGGCCGGAGTTTTCAAGCTATCGATTTCCTTAAGTGTCCTTTCAAGAATCGAAGTTTCATCTTTTTTACTGCCGCCCTTGTCCATGCAGGCCTGGTAATTATCCCGCAAATCCTTTTCCCGGCCGTCAAGCTTGCGCTTCTCGACCAGCAGTCCAGAAAGATATTTTTTCTTTTTGTCCAACAACCGTTCGCTCGAATCGTTAAAGGAAAAGATATGGCGCGACCGGTCCGGACGTAATTCAAATGCATCAATGACCTCTGAACATGCGTATTCATAAAAATCAGTACAGGCATTGATCGACTTGTTTATGGGAAACTCGCGGCGTTCTGGAATCTTGCTGGATTTTTTTTGGTGGCCTGCGCCCATGGCGACGAAAGGACGAGCTGCGACAAAGCCGGTTGCAATGACAGCCGCCATTGCGAAATATCTACCAATCAAATGCAATTTCGAGGTTTTCATGATGGTTTCTCCGCAATCTCTGGGACGTCTTAGGTTCATGTGGATGATTTTTTGGCCATACGCATCGAAATGCAATAAGATTCGGAAGTTAAATCACGAACACCGGTCACGTTAGCAATGGGGTGCGCCCTTGGATTGGGTGTTGATAGATAAAAATGAAGCGGTTGCAAAATTTTACAACCGCTTTCCGTATCCAAATTACCCGCTGCTGGCGCGCCCACGCTGGCAAGACGGGTTTTTAACCTCATCTTTCTTTTCGGGACGCCTTGCCGCCCAAGCTCGAAATGGAAAGAGCCAGCAAAATGCTCCCCGAGGAGATGTGCTGGTTGCAGGCTGCGGCGAAATCCTGCCCTATATCATACGCAAGTGGGAACCATTGGACGCGACGGTCGTAAATATAGATCTGTCCCGGCGGAGCCTGCGTCGTGCCCGATTCAGAGCCATGCTCACCCGCGGGAAATCGGAATTTCACGAGACGGACATCGTCTCTTTTTTGGATCGTTGCGGCGCCGAGACCCGGACCTTTGCGCACATTGAAACCTTCGGCATGTTGCACCACATGAGCGACCCGGCTCACGCTGTGGCGGGAATGGCACGCCAGTTGGCACCGGGCGGGACATTGAGGGTGATGGTTTACAATTCACCCGCGCGGGATTGGATCCATGCCCTGCAGGACTACTTTGAGGAAATTGGCCTCAGCATTCACAACAATGACCCGTTAAAATCGGTAAAAAAGTGCCGCGAAATCCTCGACCGATTTGCGGTGCGTTCACCTCTTCTTGGCAACAGGATGCGTGCCCTCGGGTCCAGCACGATGGGAAACCCTGCACGTGTGGCCGATACGTTTCTACATCCCCGGGAATTGCGTTGGCCAATTTCACGCTGGTTTGAACTGTTTTCATCTGCAGGACTTAGTCTGACGGGAATCTATGACCGGTATGGCGAACTTGACGACCTGCCTAATCCGCTTTTGGCTGGCGGCAGCAAACTTGATTGGGACTATGAATTGACCATCAGGGCTGCCGACAGGCGATTTGAGGGCAATTTGGAATTGATTTGGACCAAGCCACCCAAGCCAGGCACCCACGCACTTGGATCGACGGTGACTCGAAGCGCGGAACACCTGACGCGACTTAAATTCATGGGACCACCGCACATCTGGTTTGATTTTGAAGAAACCAGGGATCTTTCAACTGCGCGCAAGATGCAAATCTGGCATGCGTTTATTGATGCACGCAAACTGGTGCCTTCTGCTTGGGGCAAAAATCATCGCGCTCTGCAGCGTCTGGCACGCTTGGGGGCAATCCTTCCAGATCAACTCGACCCAGAAAACGCAAAAATCGCGGCAGCACCCCGGGAAGACCAGATGTCGCCACCCGATATTCCACACCACGTGCCGCTCGCACAAACAGACGACCACGGGCCGCACGCGGTAGCCGTCAGAAAATTGGACGCAGGACTCGTGTCCTCATCATCCTGCAGCTAATCGTCATTTATTTCAGAAGATCGGGCCGAAGACGTCGTGTTCGTGCGACGGCCTGATCAGCGCGCCATTTCTGGATTGCCTTGTGATCACCCGACATCAGGACATCCGGAACCTTGACGCCTTCATACACGGCAGGCCGGGTGTAGAGTGGATACTCAAGGAGCCCACCCATTCCCTCTGCAAAGGAATCATCACGTGCACTAGCCGGGTTGCCCAAAGCCCCTGGCAGCATTCGAACCAGGCTATCTACCATGGCCATGACAGGAAGTTCCCCACCTGAAACCACAAAGTCTCCGATGGAAAACTCCTCATCGACATGAAGATCGATGAACCGCTGATCAAGGCCAGCGAATCGCCCACAGATAAACACCAGATTTTTTTTTATAGCCGACAGTCTCAGGGCATCAGCTTGGGTCCATGGTTTCGCGCCCGGAGCTGTTGAAATTACATGAAGCGATGAATGGTCACCATCTGCTGGAATTTGACCCGCGATGGCCTTGGCTAAAACATCGGGACGCATGACCATACCGTCACCGCCGCCATAAGGAGCCTCATCGACGCTGGCATGCCGGTCGATGGCAAAGTCTCGCAAATCTACGCTGCGAAAATCCAAAGAAGACGCTGCGATTGCGGCACGCAAGGCACCGAATTCAGAATACGAGGCAATGAAACGGGGATGAATACTGATGATAGAAACGGAGTGCATGATCAGGGTTTCACCCAAAATTCTGCAAAAACGGAAGATTCTACGAGAAGGTTGATACGCTTGTCTGCACCACGGAATGACATATCCACATAGACATCGACAAAGGCCATATCCAATCGCGCGCCTTGACTGTCCTCGATGACCGCTATGTCGCTCGCTCCGTAGTTGGTCATGTCTACGACCCGGCCAAGGCATACGCCTGCCGCATCGAAAACTTCTGAACCCAGCACATCTGACCAAAGGTATTCTGCCGATTCATCGACAGGAACACTATCGCGGGGAATCCAAACCTTCATGCCGCGCAGGAGTTCAATTGCAGTTCGATCAGGAACAGCAGCGAAAGCCATGACGGGGCGATCCTGCAACAACGAATCCGCGGCCACCCGATGCACGGCTCCCGTCGATGGAGAATCGCCAACAACAGCCTGCTTGCAACCCTTTGGCAGTGGCTCAGATCTTCCGGAAACAAAAAAGGCGCCGCGCAAACCATGAGGTTTGCCAACGGCACCAATCAAGAGCCAACGGTCGTCTTTGCCTGCCAAGGAATCCTGTGACGGATTACTTGGCTTTTTTGGGGCGAGCCGTGTGGGTTTTTGCGCGTTCAAGCTTGATCTTCTGAATTTTAGCTATCTTGGCGACGGTGCTGGTCAGCTCTGCCCCTCTTTCGTACCAGAAGCGGATGCGGGCTTCATCGACGACGATCGTGGACAATTCACTAGCCGGATCGTAGTGACCCAGGCGTTCAAGGACCTCTCCACCCAGCTTCTTGCGAGAGTCGGTGGCGACGATGTGGTAGAAGGGACGGTGCTTGTTCCCATGGCGCTGAAGACGGACGCAAACGGCCATGATTCCTCCAAAAAACAGTCAAATAACAAATTAAACCAAACTCCGGACCCGCCGGAAGCCCAGTGAGATAGCACAGGGATTGAACGGTGGCGACAGGATTCTTCGGAAAAGATTGTCCGCATGATACCATCAAGGATATCGCGAACTTGAGCAACCAAAGGGGTTCTGGTGGAAGTCACTCTATGGGGCACACGTGGGTCGATCCCCAGGACCATGCCCGACAGCGAATTTACAACCATCCTCCAAGAAGCCATTAACCAGGCGAAATCAAAAGGTATTTCAACAATCGATGGCTTTTCCAAAGCCATCCATGACGGCCACCTTGGGCAACCCCTGTCTTTCGGGGGCGCTACGATGTGCACCGAAATCTCGGCCGCAGGGCAGTCCGTTTATGTGGATATGGGTTCTGGACTGCGCGAAGCCGGCACCTTGGCACTGCAGCGCGGCCGGAAGGAGTTCCACATCCTTTTGACCCACATGCACTGGGATCACCTGATTGGTCTACCCTTCTTTTTGCCTCTGCATCAGGAAGGTTCCAAAATTCACATCCACCACATTCACAAAAACGCTCCTGAATACGTCAAGATCAAGTTCAATGGCATCAATTTTCCCTTAAAATGGGACCAGCTCAAGGGATCCGTTGAATTCCACCAGCACAAGATCTATGAAAAATTCAAACTTGGACCATTATCCATCACCGCCTTCACCTTGGACCATCCGGGAGGCTGCTTCGGCTACCGGGTCGAGCAGGGCGGCCATTCGGTCAGCGTGGCTGTGGACGGGGAGTTCAAGCGTAGAACGGCCAAAGAACTTGGGAAAGACCTACCCTATTTTCAGAATCTGGACCTGCTGATCTTCGACTCCCAATACGACCGCGTCGAACTGGAAAGTCGATTCGATTGGGGCCATTGCACGCCGATTATTGGAACAGAACTGGCACTGAGAGAGGGCGTCCGAACCATCGCCTTTGTCCACCATGATCCGTGGGCAGCCCCCCACAAGCTTCGTTCCATGCTCCAGGAAGCCGGGGATTTTCTTGCCGCCAACAGCCCCGAGTACGCGGAAGCTTGGAAGGTCCGCGGCGCCGCGGGTCCCAAGCTTGTCATGGGCTACGATGGGCTTGTCCTGAACCTGGACAAGCTATAGAGTCCACAACGGAAAATCGATGCACCACGCTCATCGAGAGGAGTCCGTCATGGCTGCAAAAAGACTGCTTGCCGTCGTCATCGCCTTGGCTTTCACGAGTCCCGCTTGGGGCATCGGAGGCATCGCTACAACCGGATCGTTACCGCGCGACACCTCTCGCGGCTATTTTGATCTGACTGTGAAGGTGAAGGATGTCCTGCCCAGCGACCTGCCATTAAAATCCAAGGAGACATCCCTCACACAACGCCTGAGCCTTTACCTGACGGACGTAAGTTCGTCGGAGACCGTTGGCACGGCTACAGGAGGCACGACCACAGTCGCTTTCTATTTGGAGTTGCGCGACGACGTCCTTTCCGAATTGAATTCTTCAGGAAATTATGACCTGACCTTTTACCCTCGCATACGCCAGGTCAACAGCAACGGACTTGCCAATCTTGTCGACAGCAGCACAGACAAAAAATCATTGAAGGTCCGGATCAAATATCTCGAGGACCTGGTGGCCAAGGGCGATCCGATGGACAACACCATCGTCGTGAATCCAACGGTGGCCAACGAGGCTCCAGGAAGCCTCTCTGTCTTAGGCAGTCATAAGCTTCTGAGCGTCGCATTTGAGTCCAAGTCAAGCATCACCTTCATCGGCGCATCCGACGCTGCTTCGACTGACGCACCAACAGACGCAACCGTGGTCGCATTCCGGCTGGGAACGGCTTATCCATCCCTCCCCGCAAAAATCTTTACCCCTGCCGCCACCGCCGACACGGATACCACCTGTGAGTTTGATGCCACACAGGCCAACGGCGGCGCTTGCATTGTCTGCGCTGACTCCAAGGCTTATCTCGATGCTGCTTCACTCGCGACGCTTGACCCTGAAAATATCAGCGTGCGCAGTGCATCGAAGGGAAGCCGTGACATTTCAGGCCTCGAAAACGATGTGAGTTACGCCGTCGTCGCGATGTATCAGCCCGACGGAATCCAACGTTCAGTTTGCTTGACTGCGACGCCATCTGAAAACTTAACGCTTACCGAACTGAATGGCGAAGGCGAAGCCACAGAGCAGAATTTTCGCTGTTTTATTGCCACGGCGGCCTACGGCACTCCCCTCCATAAAAACCTTCGCGGACTGCGGTGGTTCCGGGATGGGATTGCAGGCATGCACCCCGCCGGCAACGCACTGATTGAAGCCTACTATCGCAACAGCCCACCGCTTGCGGCTTGGATTGCAAAACATCCCTCGGCATCAGCCTCTGTGCGGGCTGCACTTTGGGTGCCCGCGCTCGTCACCGGGGCCACAATGACAGCCGCACAGCAGATTGGTCTGACACCGGCCCAATCAGTCGCAACCATGATCTTCATGACGGCACTGGCAATGACAGCCATTGCCATCCAGGCAAGGAAAAACCGCGGCCGCCGCGCGAGGTCAATGTCCCGATGACCGGTCCCGCACTTCGGCATTCCATGTTCCACGCCGTGATTTTTCCAGCTGAACAGATGTTCGGCAATGAATCCAGCAATGGTCAGGCCACCACCGATGACGATCTGATGCTGCGGCGTTTGCTGCGTTTTGTTCCGGCTCCCGACGCGCGACTTGAAGAGATGCCTATTGTCGTTTTTGACTTTGAGACAACCGGCCTCGATTCACAACAAGACCGGATCATCGAGATCGGCGCGGAAAAGCTCATCGGCTTTGAAGTCGTTGAAACATATTCAACTCTTATTTCAACAAACGTGGAACTGACGCCCCATATTCAAAAACTCACCGGCATCACCCCAGACATGCTGCTCGGGCAACCTTCAATCGAAAATGCTCTGCCCGAATTCCTTAAGTTCGTAGATGGCAGCATCATGGTAGCCCACAACGCGGATTTCGATTTAATGATGTTCAAGGCGGCTGCAACCCGCCTTGGTTATGACGTGGATTTGCCATGTTTTTGCACCCTCAAGATGGCAAGAACCTTCTTGCCCAATATTGAGAATCGCAAACTCGATACGATAGCCCGGCACTATGGCCTGACCTTTGAAAGTCGCCACCGTTCGTCTGGTGACGTTCGCGTTACCTCTGAGGTTTTGCGAAACCTTATCACGATTGACGGTGATGGCCTCGAGTGCTGGAAAGACCTTCAACCCTTTCAAGTTGTCTGATCAAAATGAAAATACAAAGTCAGATCTCGCCCAAATCCCAAGATTTCAAGAACAACCACGCCTTCCATTTGCAGGCCATCAACGAACTTGCCGAAAAGACTGCACGAGGTGAACGCCTTTCCACAGAGGGCGCCGCAAAGCGCTCCGACGGTAAGCTTTCCGCCCGCGAACGGGTCCGTCAGCTTGTCGACGGTGAATCGTCATTCATGGAATTATCGGCCCTTGCCGGCGAAGGCCTGTACGAAGACGAGGTTCCAGCAGGCGGCATTGTGACAGGCGTTGGCCTGATTCACGGACGCCCCTGCATGATCGTTGCCAATGACCATTCCGTGAAGGGCGGCACCTACTACCCGATCACGGTAAAAAAACACCTGCGGGCCCAGGAGATCGCCCAGCAATTGCATTTGCCGTGCATCTATCTGGTGGACTCTGGTGGCGCCTTTCTACCGATGCAAGATGAAGTCTTCCCCGACAAGGATGACTTTGGTCGAATCTTTTTCAATCAAGCCCGCATGAGCGCGGCCGGAATTCAGCAGATAGCTTCCGTCCACGGATTCTGTACGGCGGGTGGGGCCTACATCCCTGCCATGTCGGATCAAAGTGTCATCGTTCGCGGCAATGGCACGATATTTCTTGCTGGCCCGCCGCTCGTAAAAGCCGCCACCGGTGAAGACGTAACGGCCGAGGAACTTGGCGGAGCCGACGTTCATACCCGCATCAGTGGTGTTGCAGATCACATTGCAGAAGACGACGGACATGCCCTGGCAATTGTCCGGAAGATTGTGGAGCACCTTGGTGACCCAACACGCCCCAAGGTCGCCCTTCGCACGGCATCGAGCCCTGCCTATGATCCCGATGAACTTCTGGGTATCCTGCCTCAAGATCCACGGAAGTTTTTTGACATCCGCGAAGTGATCGCACGAATCGTCGACAATTCCGAATTGTTTGAGTTCAAACCGAATTATGCCACAACTCTGGTGACCGGTTTTGCCCATTTGAACGGCGTCCCCGTCGGCATCATTGCAAACAATGGAGTGCTGTTTTCGGAATCAGCCCTGAAGGCTGCACATTTCATCGAACTTTGTACCCAGGAAAACATTCCACTCTTGTTCCTCCAAAACATCACGGGATTCATCGTCGGTAAAAAATACGAACATGGCGGCATTGCCAAAGACGGCGCCAAACTGGTCCACGCCGTTGCAAATGCACGGGTTCCTAAAATAACGATGGTGGTGGGCGGCAGTTTCGGTGCTGGCAACTACGGAATGTGCGGGCGGGCTTATGACCCCGCCTATCTGTTCATGTGGCCAAATGCACGCATTTCGGTCATGGGCGGCGAACAGGCCGCCGATGTACTGGCGACCGTAAAGGAACAGCAACTTGCAAAACGTGGCGAAAAACTGAGTGCAGAAGAACGCGCGAAGATTCGACAACCAATCCTGGAGAAGTATGCGCGTGAAGGGTCGGCCTATTATTCGACGGCTCGTTTATGGGACGACGGAATCATTGATCCCCGCAATTCACGGGCCATACTCTCGATGTCTCTAGCATCAACCCTCTACCACGGCTGGATTAAAACCCAGTTCGGCATTTTCAGGATGTGATCATGACCAAGACAAAAGACATCATTCGCATTGGCAACGCAGGCGGTTATTGGGGAGACGACCCTGACGCCCTCAAGCGGCAGGTTCGCGGCGGACACCTTGATTACATCAGCATGGACTTTCTTGCGGAAGTCACGATGTCAATTATGCAAAAGCAACGGTCCCACGATCCGAAACTTGGCTACGCCCGCGACTTCATCAGCATGCTGGAGGATGTTCTTCCTGATATTCTAAAAAACCGCACAAAAATCATCACCAATGCCGGCGGCGTGAATCCGCAGGGCTGCGCCGAAGCCATTGTGGCCCTTGGCAACCGCCTCGGCCTTAAACCCAAAGTCGCGATTGTCTACGGCGACGACATCCTGAACGATATTAAGAGACTCCAAAGTGAAGGCTGCGAATTCCGCAACATGGAGTCCGGCACTGATTTCGCTGAAGTGGCTTCTCGCATTGAATCTGCGAACATTTACTTTGGCGCTGCACCCGTTGCCGATGCCTTGAAGTGGGACCCCGACATTATTGTCACTGGCCGCGTCACGGACACAGGAATCACTGTCGGTGCGATGCTGCACGAATTCGGTTGGTCCACCACCGACTGGAATAAACTGGCTGCTGGTGTCATTGCAGGCCATGTCATCGAGTGCGGGACCCAGGCGACCGGCGGAAACTTCACGGATTGGCGCAAGGTTCCCTCATTTGCGAACATGGGTTTTCCGGTTCTTGAAGTTCATCGCGACGGCACCTTTGTCGTGACCAAGCACCCGGGATCTGGCGGCCTTGTATCTGTCGATACTGTGCGCGAGCAACTCTTCTATGAAATGGGAAATCCCCACGCCTATATCACCCCCGACGTCGTTGCCGATTTTGCAACCATACGCCTGACCCAGGAAGGCACTGACCGCGTGAGGGTGAGCGGCATCAAAGGCTACGAACCAACGCCTTTTTACAAGGTCTCCATGGCCTATGCGGACGGCTTCAAAAGCATTGGAGCCATCGCCATGTCAGGTCCAGATGCACGGGCCAAGGCCGAGGTATTTGCGAAAAATTTCTGGGGGCGTTTTGAACCCAACGAGTTCACGGAAACATCGACGGAATATTTTGGCTGGAACGCTTGCCACCGGTCTCTTGGCGGAAGAGACGACGGGAATGAAATCCTGCTGCGCCTCGGAGCCCGCAGCTCAGACGAGAAAAAACTGCGTCGCTTTGGTAAGTTCATTCCAAGCCTGATCCTGTCCGGGCCGCCGGGTGTTTGCGTCATTGGAGGCGTGCCAAAGGCACAAGAGATCGTGAGTTACTGGCCGGCATTGATGCCGAAATCCGTTGTTCGACCGAAGATTGCGTTGTGTGAATCCGACAAAGGAATCCACAGCGAAACGGTTGTGCCACCAGAACAATCTGGAAAATTTGATCCGTCCGGCTACAAGCCGGACCAGATCGCAAACCGCGTTAGCTGTGACCTCAATGCCGCGATGAAAACACAGGATCATCCCGAGGCTTTGCCGCTCTCGACCATTTGCCTCGGTCGCAGCGGTGACAAGGGCGACATGGCAAATATTGGGATCATGGCGCGCAGTTCGAAAGCATTCGCTTTTCTTGATCAATATCTGACCGCCCAACGCGTCAAGGATCTTTTCCAAGAGATCTGCCTCGGCAGCGTCACCAGGTACCGCCTGCCCAACATGGAAGGACTCAATTTCCTTCTGGATGAATCCCTCGGCGGCGGCGGAACCGAGACATTAAGAACCGATGCTCAAGGCAAGACTTTTGCCCAGGCCCTGCTTCGTCAAAAGATCCTCATTCCCAAAGATGTTTTGGAGGGGCTCAAGTGAGTGCATCTCCAACAGCTTGGACCACGCTTGATCTTGACGAGAGCGGCAACTCCAAAGCCGGGGTCCTTATTTTGGACCGCCCCGATACCGCAAATGCATTTAGTGGAGCGATGCTTGATGCGATTACGGAGACAATCCGGAATGCGGTTAGCGACCCGTCCCTGCGCTTTCTCATTATTTCTGGACGGGGAAAACACTTCTGCGCTGGGGCTGACCTTGGCTGGATGCAGGAAAGTGCCAGGCTTTCGCATCAGGCAAATTTAGCCGATGCCGCGCGCCTGACGAACATGTTTGAAGCCGTCGCAAACTTTCCAAGACCGACCATCGCACTCGTGCGGGGAGCCGCGTATGGCGGAGCCGTCGGCCTTATTGCATGCTGCGACATCGTCATCGCAACGGAGACCAGCCGGTTTTGTTTGAGCGAGGCCAAGCTGGGGCTGATTCCAGCGGTTATCATGCCCTATCTGGCCCGCAGGTTTTCACCCGGACCCTTGCGGCGCGCAGCATTGACGTCGCGAGTTTTTGATGCCCAAGAAGCCAAGACCGCTGGTCTGGTTGATGTTGTTGTCGAAGGCGGAGATTTGGACGACGCCCTCCGCACAGAAATCAAACACATCCTTGAGGCTGGCCCGATGGCCCAAAGTGCCGTCAAAAAACTGCTGGATCAAGTCCGGGAACAGTCTGGCCGTCAAGGCGATTACACTGCTCAAGCCATTGCTTCGGCGCGAACCGGAAGCGAAGGGCAAGCGGGCCTGAAAGCCTTCTTCTCTAAATCTCCATCTCCCTGGGTGATCAAAATTTCGGATGAATTTAAAATCTCCCCCCTTTTGGAGCGCGTTGAATCGTGAATTCACGGCTGAAAAAAAATACTGAACTCTGCAAACGACTTTTCATTGCCAATCGTGGCGAAATTGCCAGACGTATCGCACTGACTGCGCAACGGCTGGGAATTGAAACGGTGGCTTTAACTGACCGTGTAACACCACCGGCCTACCTGGCCGACGTGATCACCGAATTTCACCATGTTCCCGAGGAAACCACAGCCCTGTATTTGAACGGCAATGAAATGATCAATCTCGCTAAATTATGCGAGTGCGATGCGATTCACCCAGGCTTTGGATTCTTATCTGAAAATGCTGAGTTTGCCGAGGCCGTGGCCAGCGCTGGTTTGATTTGGGTTGGTCCGGCAGCAGCAGGAATCAAAGCGATGGCCAGCAAGGCAGCCGCAAGGACTTTGGCCCTGAAGGCCGCTGTTCCTTGCATTCAAGGCCTCGACGGCATTGATTTAGACCATGACTCCGAACTGGCTGCCAACCAATTGCGGAAATTCGCCAAGGCCACGGGGTTTCCCCTTTTGATCAAGGCAGCCTTTGGCGGTGGCGGAAAAGGCATGCGCATCGTTCATGACGAGGCCGCTTTAATTGAGCAGAGCCATCGCGCGGCGTCCGAGGCTAAAAGTTCTTTCGGCAACGGCCTTCTCGTTGTCGAGCGGTACCTGGAGAGCCCGCGCCATGTAGAGGTTCAAATCCTGGCAGATAAATCAGGCCAAGTGTTTGCCATTGGTGACCGCGATTGTTCACTGCAACGCCGCCACCAAAAGATCATCGAGGAAGCACCTGCTCCTGACTTGCACGAGACAACAAGAAAAGCGATGCACGCTGCGGCAATCGGACTGGCCAAGTCAGTCGGCTATGACTCTGCTGGAACCGTGGAGTTTCTTGTCGACGGAAAAGCACCTGCAACCTCACCCCAGCCTTTTTATTTCCTTGAAATGAATACCCGCCTGCAAGTTGAACATCCGGTCAGCGAAGAAGTCTTTGGCCTTGATCTGGTTGAGTGGCAACTGCGCATTGCTTGCGGCGCGCCGATGCCGGTTTCGTTTAGAAACCTGCCTCCACGTGGACATTCCATAGAAGCGAGGATTTACGCTGAAGACGTCCACCAAAATTTTTTTCCGGCTCCAGGCCCTGTTTCATCCTTCATCACGCCCAGCAGTCCAGGAATTCGGTGGGAAACGGGACTTGATACTGTCGACGAAGTCACCACGCGCTTTGATCCAATGGTCGCAAAACTTGTGGCCACGGCTGAATCGCGCGAGGCGGCTCTAGCACGCTTGACGCAAACTCTAAAATCCATGTTTCTCGCTAACGGCTCCAACAATATTTCGCTACTCACGTGGCTTGCCGGCTTCAGTGAATTTCGCAACAAGGTTGTCAGCACGCATTTTATTGCTGATGCCTTGTCTGAATTTTTTAATTGGGAAAAATCTGAGCGCGCCAAACTGGAAGCCGCCGCAACAGCCGCATTGGATGCTGTTGCCTTTTCAACCGGCCACATCTCGCACGGTCTGGGCGCCCGTACCCCTGACGGCGCCAGCGAGTCCCTGGCAACGCAGTTGACTCGCGCCGCCTTCGGATCTCGCATGACAACTGCGCCGGCACCTTCGGGCCAAATGACACCAGCCCACCTGCATCACGAAAAGATTTTGGCCAAAGATGGCACAACGACCACACGCATGGGACTAGGTTCAGTCCGGTTGGCAGGGCAGCAGGTTCCATTTCATTTTGCCTCTCGGCAAACCGGGGGCGACCGTGTCTTGTTTGTTAATCTATGTGGTCATAATTTCAGCCGGGAAACTTCCAGGACATCCCTGGTCGCCCCGACATCAAGAGCATCAGCAAGACAGGCGACGAGCCTTCATGTTTCAGCTCCGGTTCCCGGCAAGATTGTTGCAATAAAGGTCTCTGCAGGAGTCGAGGTGGAGGAAGGTACTGCCGTCCTCGTCATCGAATCGATGAAAATGGAATTCGAAGTCAAGTCCCAACGCCAGGGACGGATCGAAAGTGTAGATGTGACTGTTGGAGAGCAAGTTTCTGCAGGTCAAACCGTAGCCCGTTGGAGTCCATAGCCAACCTCGGGTAAGATGAAATCTCCGGGGTCACATCGGGAGAGATCAAAATGAGCGTCCAAAGTTTTTACCGCGAGTCCGGTTTCAAACTTCTTGCGCTGGCCAAACTAAGCCAGTGTGAGTACAGCGTTGTGCTCTATTTACTGAACTGCGCAGTTTCTGGCCTGGACGACATCATCACCACCGAACACGAATTAGGGCTCGTACTTCACCGCCAACCCATGGAAATCCGTGACGCCATCAGCAACCTGGTAACGCGCGGGATCATTCGCGCTGGTTATGGTGACTTGACTCAAGCTCCAAAAATTCAATCCGTCAGACTCTCCATGCAATTTGATACGCACAAATGGCGGCACGACAACGGCGAAACCCACTCCTCCCATGACGCTCTTGTTTTTCCCTTCCGGCGCCAAGGCCTGACCAATCTGCAGGTGTTAGACGGACACCGTCGGGACAAGGAACGCACAAACCACCGCCAGGTGGAGATCAACACCTGGCAACGCGTCCTTGAATCATTCATCCGCAACCGCAGCCTGGATGAGGTTGAACTGGCGACATCAGAGGCCGCAGCGAAAACTTTATGCGAGACACATCCTGTCGATCAGGTGGTCTTGATGTTGAGGCATTTTGGGCCACGAATTCCCACATTGTCGCTGCTCGCCAGTTCATGGCAGCATTTTCAGTTATTATTCGAGGAAGAAACCCAAAAGGTAGACTTGCTGGAGGCACGTCAAAAGCATCACGAATTGGACCAAAAGGTCCGTGATGCGGCGTCCGAATGCTTTGGCCGCAAGGACGATCTTGAACTCAACGAGGAAGAGCAGGGGGTTCTGCAGATCTTGTCGACGCACCGCCACCCGCGCCGCCAACTCTTCTGGGCATGGCAAATGCGTAATCGCTATCCAAATCTGTCAAAATTCTTCGACCAGACCAGCAATCTGATGCTTTCCGTCACCGGTACCGGAACCATCGTCCGCAAGCCGACGGAATAACCAGCAATTTAGATCAAGCAGCATTCAACGGCATGTGAAAACTAAGCCCATCGACATCGACATTGAAGCCTTTGCCGTCGGCTCGAACGGTCAGTTCCTTACCTGCAAATTTCAACACCCTTGAACCGCCGAATGGAATGATTGCTGGATCGACTGTAATTGAGGCTCCGCCACCGAAGCTGAAGACAAACTTCCCAGACGGATCAATTTCCATTCCTTCAAGTGATTCTATCGACACCGGCGCAGTTGTAGACTCACCCATTCCGCCATCGAAGCTGAGGACATTCGATTCGCCTTCAACCTCAGGTGCGACCTGAAAATCTGTCACTGAATCCGAATTCATTGGTGGCTCAAATGCAGACTCAAGAGCAACATCCGCCTCAGGGAGGGCATCCAGAATATCGTTCCTCGCAGATTCATTTTCGTCCTCAGGTACAGGCACTGCAGCCTCGGCCTCCATAGATGCAGCCATCGTACTTTCAAGGGCATCTTCTGTAATGGACTCGGGCAAAACCTCGGAAACTGATACAGGCTGTTCCAGGCTTGTCGGCGCAAGAGGCTCCATTGGGACTGGGGCTGCATCCAAAAGCTGGTCAACATTTCCAGCGGCATCACGGCTATATGGAGCAAGAGCCTTGATGAAAGGAGCCATTCCAACGCGCTCGATAACGGCTTGCATCCTCTCACCTGGCTGCCCATGCTCTTTCCAGGCATCAACGACGGCCCTCACTTTATCCACCAATTCAGCGGCAGGAACTCCCTCGGCTACAAAGGAAGCCAACTCCGGAACGATCATCTGCTTGCCTCCAAGAGAAATCCGGTAGCCTTCCTCTTGTCCGATAATCGCAATGTCCAATGTATGGCATGGTACGCAGCATGCGGCACAGCCATTGATCCCGATCTTTAGTGCCGCAACCGCCTCTAATCCCGCCAACGCTTCTGTTATGTCGAGGGAAGCCTTCAAGGCATCCTGCTTGCTTTCCGGACACAAGGCACCAACACAGGCCACAGGCTGATGTATTCCGTCTTGATAATCACGCACCGCGAGGCCGCCGGATATCAGATCCCGGGAAATCGATTCCACCTGTTCTGGCACGACAAACATGACAATCCGCTGATCTTCTGTTGCCTTCATGATGACAGAATGCTGCTCGGAGATTGCGGCCAGTTTTTTCAAGTGCGCGGAGTTATAAAGGCCCCCTGGGACTTCGGCCATCAGGGCAACAGAACCGTTTTTCAATTTAAATGGCGTACCCATAATTGCTCCGTTTGAATGGGCTCATCATATGACTGGGCTCATCACGCGATCACGATCGTCCCATGCAGGTGGAATCGGTGGGGAATCTAAGTCACTTGATTCTGCGGATAAAAAAACAGGCCCTCAGGAACGGAAGTCTCCGCCCAAGGGCCCAGAAGCAGACAAAAAACGCTTATTTTTTTCCTAAAAACAAAACATGGATCTGTCAATCAAGCTCAATCAGCTCAATCAGCTCCGATAAATCAGCTCAGATTTTCCATGTAGTCCCGCAGGCGTTGGTTCATCAGCGCCTTGGAAACCCAAAAGGTCGATGCAAGCTGCTGCACAATATCCAGACTGCTGTCGATCCGTTCAACTTCACGACGCATGAAATCACCCGGAACCAGGAGCAATCCTGCGAAGGCATTGCCCTGAACTTCGAGCGCCTCTGCCGGAGCGCCTGCAAATGCCGCGCCCAGAGCGTGACCAGAGCGAACCAGCCAATTGAAAACTTCCTTGGCGATCAAGAATCGAATGAAGGAACGTGAATCGCTGGCGCGGTGGCGAATGGTGAGCTTTGTCTCAGAGCCTTCACCGGTGTATTCAGCAACGAATGGCTTCGCCAAGGTGGCCTCTGCCACAATTGAAATTGCCGGGAACATTTGGAGCACTTCGGGGATGTAAACTGGGGCTTCCGTGAAGCGTCCCTGCTCAACGATCGCCTTGACCGTCTTGAGCACTGCCGCGCGGTTCACATCGAAAAGTGTCTCGAAAGAAATCGGAGCGCCTTCAGCCTGCCAGCGGCTTGGGTTCTTGAAGAATTCCTTTTTAAGGTTCTCCTGATGGCGCCCGGAGATCGAGAATGCACCGTATCCACGGTACTCAAACACGGCTTCATCCAAGCCAACTGCACCTGCAGCAATGTCGATCACCAGGCGCTCGTCAACGTTCAGATGATCGGCCAGACCGCGCAGGGTGGACAGGGAGCGAATATTCTTCTTTCCCTTCTTCCAATGGCTGCAATCGGCAGGGTCGTATCCAAGGATCGCGCCGACATCCTGGTCAATGACCTTGACGTTGCCTTCGTAGCGAATCTCAAGGGCTTCCTTGCAGAAGCGGAACAAAGTGGCGGAATGCGGGTAACGGTTCTCTTCCGTCTTTTTCATATCGGCTAACCTCCGTGTCATGCGCCAACGCCCACTGGAACCGCATTCTACAGAACCATATGGGCACCAAAGAAACGCGGCCTCATGCCGCGCTAAAAGCCTGTTTTTTCAACTGTTAGGGAATGGCTGTATTCAATTAGAAACGATTTTTTGGAACCGGTCAAGGCGCTCAGACCTTGACAGGTTCCAAAAGGGCGATCGTGATGGGGCCAGGAACCATGGAAACCTTGCACTTCACCACACTGGTGACGCGCTCAAGAAGGACACGGGCCCGTTCTGGTGACTCGCGTTCACGACCCCGAAGGCGGACGATGACTTTCACCTTGTCCCCGCGTTCCAGGAATTTGGTGATATTGCCAATTTTGGTTTGCAAATCGTGATCACTGATATTGATCTTGAGCTGAATTTCCTTCAGCTCCGAGCTTTTCTGCTGCTTCGACTTTGCTTTTTTCTGCTCGTAAAGCAGCTTCTTGAAGTCTTGTAGACGAACGACCGGTGGAGTCGACTTGTCGCTGACGAGGCAAAGGTCCAGACCCTCTTCCTCAGCACGCCGCAAGGCTTCCGTTACGGGAACGATTTCGTTAACTTCTTCGCCAACCAGGCGGACTTGAGGGTACTGACGGGAGTTGGTGCGATTTATGACTTCCAAAAGCGGTTTGTCCTTTCGACAGGTTTTAAAGCGGGCACGTGACGATCTCGGGTTTTCCGATCGCCATCACTTTCTTATACAAATTAGCAGAATTTTCCAGCAAGATTGAGGCCTTGAATAAAGATCCCCTCAGGGCCAAACCCCTGAAACCAAGATAAACAAATAATTACAGATGGTTACAAATGTCACCGACCACCCGACCAACCCGAGATCCAATCGAAGAAGCCTTTAAAATAGGAGACCATTGGGTTCCGGGGATCTGGCGCTACATGATGCCCGTGGCCTTGACTGAAATGACTCTACCCCAAGAACGACGGGCCACCTGCCTAAATTGCCCACGAGCCAGATTCGAGGGCTGGCGCCCCGATTACCGTTGCTGCACTTACCATCCACGAGTGCCTAATTTTCTCCTGGGCCTTGCCCTAAGCGAACCGGCATCAGAAAAAATTATAAAGCGTCTCGTCCACGAAGGATTTCTTTTGCCCGAGGGCATGATCTCTTCGCCAAACCAATGGGCACACTATTTAACAGATACCGGTGAAGATCGTTTTGGCCGCAGCGAGAAAGTGCTTTGCCCTTTTCTTGAACAAAAATCGGGACTCTGCAATCTTTACGCATTCCGCAATTCGGTTTGTTCTACTTTCTTTTGCCAACACGACCACGGCGACAAGGGCGACCGGTTCTGGTCCAGCATGCAAACCGTCGCCCAACAGGTGGAAATGGCCCTCGGGCAATGGGCCCTGAATCAATTAGGCTTTGATGTTAAAGCCTATATGAAACGCCTCAACTCGCTTGCCAAGAAAATCGAGAAAGTTTCAGACCCGGAAACCGGAGCATGGACACCAGCGGCCCTGAAAGTTGTGTGGGGCAAGTTCTACGGCCGGGAATTAGAACTTCTAACTGCCTGCGGAGATCTCGTTCGAAAACATCGCGACGAACTTTGGAAAATCGCCAACACTATCGACATTCTGGAGGCCCATCAATTTGACCGCGCTTCCGTCCGGATTGTTCCAAAAAAATACCGCTCCGAAATTGATGCGGAATATTTTGAGAGCGGCGACACGTCGCCGCCGCGCGATATTTGGCGGGGTTTAAAGGCGCTGCACAAAAACCTCTGGGCCCTTCCCGCGGGTTCCCTTTCCTTTAGCCCCCGGGCGAAAATCCTGGCCAACCCAAAAGAGGACGATGAAGGAAAAGCATTCAGCAGCTGTTCTCACATGGTTGAATTTCGCGCCCGCCGCAACTCCCACGATTACGAGTGGAGGGAGTACATTCCGGCTGACCAGGCCATGGCCCTGTTGTGGTTCAGCAGAAAGCGCAAGATAAATGACGCTCTTCTAGAGCGCCTTAGCGAAATCACCAAACAAACTCCGTCACAATTCCTCTCTGAATGGACAGGCAAAAAAGTTTTAACGAAATCTTTGCGCTGACGGCGGCTCCTGCCGTAAGCTTTTCAAGCACCTCTCGATCCGGGATATGTGGTCGGGAAAAAAAAACACAAAACGGGAGTCCGAAATGATTTTTAAGAACTTCTCCAAGGCTTGCGTCAAGACCAACGCTTTCGTCGCCGTCGTAATCATCACTTTTGCGGCATCGACAACACCAGCTTTCTCTGCCATCTGGGTGTCGGATCAGGCCCACTCGTCCGCGCATTTCAAAATCAAGCACATGATGATCAGCAACGTCACAGGGGATATCACTGGCGTTGATGCCAAGATTGACTTGAACGAAAAGGACATCACCAAGTCGACCGTTGAAGCCACGCTCGACCTCAAGACAATCAACACCAACAACGCAAAACGTGATGAACACCTTCGCAGTCCTGATTTTTTTGACACAACCAAGTTCCCCACGATCAAGTTTGTGTCTAAAAAAATTGCTAAAGTCGGCAATGATCAATTGAAAGTCTCTGGTGACCTGACGATTCGCGACATCTCGAAGCCAGTGACCCTGGATGTCACCGGACCTACCGCGGGATTCAAGGATCCATGGGGCAACATCAAGCGCGGATTGAGCGCGTCCACCAAGATCAACCGCAAGGACTTTGGCCTTACCTGGAACAAGGCCCTGGAGACTGGGGGAGTTGTCGTCGGTGAAGACGTTAAAATTGAAATTGAACTTGAGCTGCAGCAGCCAGCAGAAAAGAAGCCCGCTCACTAAATCTGTTTGTTTATCGACTAGGACCAAAATCGGGAGCAGGAGCAGGAAAAAATGGTGAAAAAAAAAGTCGTAAAAAAAACGGCCGCAAAGAAAATCACTAAAAAGACAGCGAAGAAATCTGCTAAAAAACCTGCGAAAGATTCGACTCCGGTTAAAAAAGCATCCTCGGTTGCGAGCATCCCGAATTCCGGCGCTTTAGCGCCGGAATTTATTCTCCCTGCGTCTATGCAGGGAGAAATCGATCTGGCTTCCTACCGCGGAAAAAAAAACGTCGTCTTGTATTTTTACCCGAAGGACGACACTCCGGGCTGCACGACGGAAGCTTGCTCCTTCCGTGACCATTACGACCGAATTTTAAAAACCGGTACGATAGTCATCGGCATCAGCCCAGACCCGGTAAAAAAGCATGATCGCTTCATTGAGAAATACAGCCTGCAGTTTCCTTTGGCCTCGGATGAACAGAACACTGTCGCCAAGAAATACGGAGTCTGGGTCGAAAAAAGCATGTACGGCCGGACGTATATGGGTATCCAACGCGCAACTTTCCTGATCAACAAATCGGGAAAAATTGCCGCCGCATGGCCAAAGGTCAAGGTCGATGGCCACACGGACGAAGTCCTGGCAGCCATCGACCAGCTATAGCAGAACTACAGCAACGAAGCCGCCAGGGTTGCCAACTCACTTCTTTCACCGCGCTTAAGGGTGATGTGGGCTGCGATCTTGGCACTACGGAATCGTTCAATCACATAGGTCAGACCATTGTTCTCTGAATCTATGTAGGGATTGTCAATCTGGTACGGGTCGCCTGTCAAAACGATCTTGGTCCCTTCGCCTGCGCGGGTCAGAATCGTTTTGATTTCATGGGGCGTCAGGTTTTGCGCCTCATCCACAATGAAATACTGATTTGGCAATGAACGCCCGCGGATATAGGTCAACGGTTCAACGGCAAGCATCCCCTGATTGATCAACTCTTGGTAGCCCTTGCCAAAGCGCTTGTGCCTGCCGCCTGCACCGCCACTGAGCAACAATTCAAGGTTGTCAAAAATTGGCTGCATCCAGGGGTTCAGTTTCTCGTCCAAGTCCCCCGGAAGGAAACCAAGGTCTTTACCCAAAGGAAAGATTGGTCGTGCAACGAGAAGCTTATGGTACTCGTCTTCGTCGGTGGTCTTGGCCAGGCCCGCAGCGATCGCCATTAGTGTCTTACCGGTTCCAGCACCACCGCTGAGGGTAACCAGTTTAATATTGTCATCAAGAAGCGCCTCGAGCGCGAAAGTCTGTTCCAGGTTTCTGGGATAAATTCCCCACACCCCCTCCGAATGGGGCTCCAGCATTCTGACCACTTCGCCTTGGGGATCGTACATCCCGTAGACAAACTGATTGGAATCATCCTGATCTTCTAAAATAATGAACTCATTCGGATAGAGATCGGCAACGGGAGCTTTCATTTCACGCCGGTTGTACAACTCATTGATCGCCTGCGAGGAGGCCTTGACGTTCCGGTAGCCAGAATAGAGATGCGAAATATCGACCTTGTCTGCCTCAAAATCCTCTGCCGCGATTCCAAATGCATCCGCCTTGATCCGAAGGTTTGAGTCCTTCGTGATAATGCTGACCTTGCGACCGTCGCCAAATTGCTTTTGCAATGTTAGCGCAATCGACAAAATGTGGTTGTCCGTGTTGTCGGCTAACACATCAGGGAGAACGTTCATGTTGTGACCAAGGTACACAAAGAGGCTGCCTGATTCCTCCTTGTCATCGAACAGGCGAATCCCCGACGACAGCGTGCCTTTTTCCCGCAAACGATCCAGAATCCGGGAAACTTCCCGGGCATTGCGACCCGTTTCACTCAGATCTTTTTTGAAAGTATCAACTTCCTCAATGACCGAAATCGGAATGATCACATCGTTGTCATCGAACTTAAAAATACTGTCGGGGTTGTTCAGAAGAATGTTCGTATCAAGGATAAAAACTTTTTTCATAAACCTCGCCTTGGGTAAGAGGGCTGACTTGGTAAAAAGGTAACACAGATCACCGATCCCTGTCATGGCAGCCTGATGCAATCGTGACTCGGGCCGTTGTAATGACACCGCCCCCCCGTTCCGATATCTTTATAGTGGGGGAGGGTCGCAAAATGGCACCTAATGATAACAGGCCTACGGATCCATACACTTCGGGCTCGAATCCCGCAGTTGAAACCCTGCTGACGGGATTTACCGACGCGAGCAAGTTCCTCTTCAAGCAACGCAAAACCCTGCTGAGCTTTGCGGACTTCTTGACGATCGTCCAGAAGAACCCGCGGTCGATGATCCGGAACAGTTCGAGCTACCTGAGGGATGTTTTCGACCACTTTGGCAGGTCTGACTCCAAAGTCGATGGCGGCAGAAGTGGCTCCGCGCACCTTCAAGGCCTCGAACGATTCAAAATCTTCGATATTGGAACAGAACGCCAAATCCCCATCATTGGGGGGGAGTCCGTTCAGAAAGAGTTTTATAACATCATTCAGGCCTTCGTACGTCAGGGCGTTTCCAATAAATTGATCATGTTGCACGGACCGAACGGCTCTGCAAAAACCTCAACGATCGAAGCCATTGCCCACGCCATGCAGCTTTACAGCGAGCAGGATGCAGGGGCCCTTTACCGTTTCAATTGGGTCTTCCCAACCGACAAGTCGACAACCTCAAAAATCAGAGGCGAATCGGGTCCAATCGGTTTTGGAAAATCCTCAGCCCAAGAGTCCGGCCCATCGTCCTACGCACTTCTTGACGAATCGGAAATCGCCTCGAAGATCGTCTCCGAGTTCAAGGAAAATCCGATTTATCTCATTCCAATGCCCACGCGGGAGATATGGCTTCGCAATTGGATCGCCCAACAGGAAGCCTGCTCGCCGGATGACGTTGAGTTGCCTCCGAATATTCTTTTGGGCGGATTGTCGAAAAAAAACCAGCAAATCTACGAGAACCTGGTTAATGCCTTTGATGGCGACGCAGGAAAAGTCCTCCGCCATGTCCAGATCGAACGATTCTTTTACTCGCGTCAATACCGTGTTGGAATGTCGACCGTCGAGCCCCAGATGTCGATCGATGCCCAGGAAAAACAGCTCACGATGGACAAAAACCTCGCCAACTTGCCAACCGTCCTTCAAAACATCAGGTTTTACGAGGCCCAAGGCGAATTGGTTGAAGCCAACCGCGGGATCCTTGAGTTTTCTGACCTTCTCAAACGCCCGGTCGAAACCTTCAAATACCTCCTTTCAACGATCGAACGGGGGATGGTCTCGCTTCCATCTGCCACCTCCCTGATCGATGTTGTTTTTCTGGCCACAAGCAACGAGAAACATCTGGACGCATTCAAAACCATTCCTGACTTCAGCTCGTTCCGCGGACGATTTGAATTCATCAAGGTTCCGTATTTGCTACGTCCGTCTCTTGAGATCAAAATTTACGAAACCGATCGAGCAGCTTTAGCAAAGTCGCACGAAATTCTACCTCACACACTTGAACTTCTGAGCCTGTGGGCCGTGATGACCCGTCTGAAACAGCCAGACCCTGAGGCCTATGACGCACCCATGCGCGGTGCCGTCGTCAAGCTTGACCCGCGCAACAAGATTCGCCTTTACGAGGGACAAGAACTGCGTGGACTGAAATCGTCTGAAATTCATCAAATCGAAGAACTCAAGAACCAGATTATTTCTGAATCGATCGGTTCTGTCGTCTATGAAGGGCGCTTCGGAGCCTCACCCCGCGAAATCAGGCAGGTTCTTTACCGTGCCGGGCAGGCCTCCCAGAACGGCATGCTCGGGCCACTCGAAATTTTCAGGGAACTCGAGATTCTTATAAAAGATCGCTCGGTCTACGATTTTCTACAGTTTGAGCCCCGCGGGAAATATCACGACGCCCCCTTGTTCGTAAAAATGCTCCAAGACGAATTTGCTGACACCTTCGAGACGGAACTTCTATCCTCATTGACCCTGGTCGAAGAGGAGCAATACGAACAACTTCTTCAACGTTACGTCGAAAATATTGTGGCAGAAATCAAGAAGGAGAAGATCTTCAACCAAAAAACATCCTCGTATGAGCCTGCCAATCAGAGCCTGATGAGAGATCTTGAAAAAGTGATAGGAATCACGGGCAACATCGAAAAACATCGCGAAAGTGTGCTTGGCCGCGTCGCAGCGTGGAAGATCGAAAATCCATCGGCAAAAATCGATATCTCTGGAATCTTTCCTGACTACCTTCGCAAGGCCCACGAGCATTATTACGAGGAAAAAGCCAAGGTCATCGATTCCGCGCAAAAAGCCATGCTTGCCCTAGGGACCGACTCTGAAAAAAGTCTGGCAGATCAGGAACGGGATCTGGCCCGCACTGGATTTTCCCAACTGGAAAAAAGATTCGGTTACTCTGAGCGCGCTGCGCGCTCAAGCCTGAAGTTCCTGATAACGAATCGCAAGACCAGGCCAAAAAAATAATCCGTCAGTTTTAATCGCCGACAGGCCACATCAGGGCCCAAACCTTGCGAATGCGGCGCAATGCCTTTACACCGGCAGCCTGGGCCTCTGATTCATCCATGTGCGACACCTGGCTGGCAGCAACAGATTTCGGTATAAGGATGCAAACGCTCAGCTCTCCGATCAGCCCGCCATAGGCCTGATGGTCCACCATGAACGCTGACGCACCTGCCTTTTCAAATAAAGCAGGATCAGGAATTTGAACTGTGCGAAGCACCTTGCGAATCTTTTCCCACGCGTAAAGATCTGGAGGAAACTCCGGGGGCGGCAGCTGCCTGTCACCATCACCCTCACCCCCAAGAACTGACTCGTTCTTCACCGCACTTTCGGATGATTTTGCAAGATTCACTTTATCGTCATCCGTCAAATAAAGAGCACCGTCCCCGGAAATCCTTTCATCGAATCCCCGCCGCAGTTCCGGGTGAGCCTCAACCTTCAAACCCAATCGTTGAACTTCAACCAACGATTGATCAAAGTACCTCTTCGCCTTGAAAAAGCTGCCTTTGGACCTATCCCACGCCCGCTTGAACCAGACAGAAGCATCGAGGGGCTTATGCCATCGCATGTACGCCAGCCCAAGGTTGAATCCAAGCTTGATCCAATCCACATCATTTTCTGCGTATCGAATGGCTGACTGATAATGATGAACGCCGTCTTCGATCTTGCCTTCGCGCACCATGATCACGCCAATTGCGTTCAACATCGACGCAAGGGATCCCTGCATTTTTGAAGTGTCGAGTACCCCCAGATGGCGTTCCATGTTGGTCGCAATTTGGAGACCGCTGATCACCCTGTCATCCTTGGGGTCGATGGCCGTGGCTTCGGTGAAGGTTTCCCGCGCCTCTGAACTGCTCAAGGACCGGATCTGGGCATCTCCCAAAAGACACAAACGCTGCAGATTTCGGGGTGCCAAGGCCTCTGCACGCTGCAAGAGCTTTGTCGCCGCCGGCAGGTTGCCCGCGGCGATTTTCTTGCGCCCCATCTCAATCAACGCAGGTGCGCAATCAGGATCGAGGTTGAGCAAATCCTGTAACAGAATTTCGGACATGTTTTCCATGCCGCGGGCACGCAGCAGCCGCATCGCAATGAAATAAACTGGCGCGGGGCGTGGAGCCTGCCGCAGTTTCGATCTAAGTGCCTCCCAACCTTTATCGATAAAATTAGCGCGGGGAACCAGGCTCTGGATTTCCGAGGCAATGGTTTGGGATTCAGCATCAAAAAAGTCTCGTTCACGAAAAAGCTCACCAAGTTTTTTGAAAACAAAGTTGGCATGCGAGGGCTTTTCAACCAACGCAAGTAACGGGAATTCCGCGGCAAGCCGAAAATCCCTTTTGTCCAAAAATCCGGAAAGCACCAAAACAGGCGTCCGGTCGAATGCAACTTGCGCACGAATTCGATTGATCAGGGCAATTCCGCCAAGATCAGGCAAACGCCAATCAACCACAAAAGCATCCACGGCGGCACCGCTTGCGATGATACGGGCAGCCGACGTGCCATCCTCGAAGGTCATGACATCCTTGACGCCGGCATCCAGAAACGCCCGTTCAAGCGCCAACAACACCGCTTTTTCATCATCCACGATGACAATCCGTCGAGGCTGACATCCCAACAGGTCAAGCGGATCCCTGGATGTTGTCGTTGGAACCAAAACTGCTGCCCCTCAGACCTTGAAGTGCTTTGCGACCAATCCATCAATCAATTTCGAATCAACCTCATAAGGCAGCGTGATCTGCTGCTCACCGGCATGCTCGCTATTGAATTCCATGCATGTCCTGATTGAGTTTTGATTCCGTGCCCAACTACGGCGCGCCACGCCGCCCATGACGTCCCACGGCATCGCCATGTCGACCACTTTAGTGGCCCGCTCGCTGCCATCCAAAACCATTCCAAACCCGCCGTTGATCGACTTGCCTATGCCTACGCCTCCCCCATTATGCAAGGCCACTAGAGTCATACCCCGGGCAGCATTTCCGGCGAAAATCTGCGTTGCCATGTCGGCCATGATGTTCGATCCGTCCTTGATGTTTGATGTCTCGCGAAACGGAGAATCGGTGCCGCCCGTATCGTGATGATCGCGTCCCAACATGATTGGCCCCACCTCGCCAAGCTTCACCATTTCATTGAAACGCAGGGCAATTGCCCTACGCCCGGCGGCATCTTGATAAAGAATTCGGGCCTGCGACCCTACGACCAGCTTGTTTTTCCCGGCATCCTGCACCCAATCTAGATTATCACGGTCCTGATAACGCAATTCAGACCGGATTGATTTGATCACGTCCGCAGCGGCCCGATCGGTCTTGACAAGATCTTCAGGTTTTCCGCTCAGGCACACCCACCGAAAGGGTCCGTATCCGTAATCAAAAAGTTCAGGCCCAAGGATGTCTTCAATGTAACTTGGGAAAATAAACCCATCGCGTTCATCACGACCATTTTTGACGATTTCAATCACCCCGGCATCGAATACTGCCTTCATGAAGGCATTGCCGTAATCGAAGAAATAAGTACCGCGTGTGACCAGCGCCTTTACTGCAGCAAAGTGATGCTGCAATGTCTGATCGATCCGCTTGCGAAGCGTCAGCGGATCCTCTGTAAGAAGCCTCGTTCGTTCTTCAAAACTGATTCCCTGCGGACAGTAACCACCTTCGTAGACGGCATGACAGCTCGTCTGGTCCGAAAGCAGATCAATGTGAATTTTCTTTTCAACGGCAAACTCCAACAGGTCCACGATGTTGCCTTGAAAAGCAATCGCCCATGGTGCCTTCGCCGCCAAGGCCTTGTCCGCCGCTGCAAATGCCTCGGCCGGAGTCAAAGCAACTTCACTCACCCACCCCTGACTACGCCTAGTTTCAATGCGAGACGGATCAACTTCTGCGATGATTCCGACTCCGCCGGCGATTTCCACCGCTTTGCCCTGGGCTCCACTCATGCCTCCAAGGCCGCTGGTCACAAACAGTCTGCCAGCCAGATTTTGGGATTCCTTCAAACCGAGCTTGAGACGTCCCGCCAGCATGATCGTGTTGTAGGTTCCGTGGACGATCCCCTGCGGACCAATGTACATCCAGCCACCGGCTGTCATTTGCCCGTAATTCGCTACACCAATAGCCGCAGCACGGTGCCACGCCTCGGGGTTGTCATACATGCCGACCATCAATGCGTTCGTAGTGATCACGCGCGGTGCCATCGCGTGGCTCTTGAACACACCGACTGGATGGCCCGAGTATATCGCCAAGGTTAATTCGTGAGTGATATTTTCCAGATACTTTTTGATCAGCCGGTACTGCATCCAGTTCTGACACACCTGGCCCGTCTCGCCGTAGGTGACGAGTTCATATGGATAAAGTGCAATTTCAAAATCGAGGTTGTTGTCGATCATCAATTGTAGGGCGCGACCTTCGAGGCATTTTCCCCTGTAGCCGCTGACAGGATTGGCCTTGATCTCACCCTGCGGGCGGAAGCGGTATCCGTAAATCCGCCCTCTGGTGACCAACTCTTCCAGAAACTCTGGGGCCAACTCAGCATGATGCCGTTGTGGAATATAGCGCAGCGCATTTTTCAGGGCGAGTTCGACATCCTGCCGGTCAAGGCGTAACGGCCGCATCGGCGCCCGCCTGATTCCTTCTTGAAATTTCGGCCTAGGTGGCAGGGCCTCGCCTTCTTCCATGACTTGAAAACTCATGTGGCTTGAAATATCAAATTCAGTGAGCATGCTGACTCCCTCCGGACCTTATTTTATACCACAGTGGGCTTGCCATGGCCGCTACGGACTGTTTCACTACAATGTTATGAATGATTCCCGCAAAAAATCCCGAACAAACTCTCGCCTCCATCAGCTGGCCCTGTTGACGCGTCTGGCCGTTCCCATTGTCATGAGCCGTGTTGGGCTTTACACCATGGAAATCGTGGACACTCTGATCATTGGCCAAGTTGGAGCTGCCGCCCTGGCTGGAGTTGGCACGGGCGGCGCCTTATTTTGGTTTGTGACAGTGACAGTTTCCGCAGTCGTCTTGCCGCTGGACGCGATGTTTTCCCGCAAACTTGGAGCGGGTCACACCAAAGATGCCCACAACCTGCTCCTTCACGGGCTGATCATTGGAATGGCTCTCTCCGCCTTTGGCGTTGGGATCCTTTTGGTCACCAGCCACTTCCTTCCAGAAATCGGAATTGGTGCCGAAATGCTGGATCCGGCAAAAGCTTTTCTGCAAACGATCCTGCTGAGTTTTCCTCTGGTTATCACCATCAACATTATGAATTCATTCTGGCAGGCCCGAAAACGCCCGATTGCCATGGCCGTGATCATTGTTGCCGCCAACTTCGTCAACTACTTTGCCAACATAGCCCTTGTCCTTGGACATTACGGGTTTGAACCGCTTGGGGCCCGCGGGGCCGCGCTGGCAACCCTGATCGCCCGGATTTTCATGGTGCTGGCAATCCTTGCCTATTCCAACTGGTCTTATGGTGGACAGTTGATGAAAACATTTCGTCTGGCGTGGTCTCCCCATCTGGAAACATTTCGCCACATTCTAAAACTCGGCATGCCATCGGCTGCCCAAGCTGCCGCCGAAGTCGGCGCATTTTCACTGTCGACCATTGTGATCACACGCCTCGGCGCACAGGCCACGGCCGCTCACCAGGTGCTCCTGCGCATCGCCTCATTCACTTTCATGTTTCCACTAGGCGTCTCTCAGGCCACATCCGTTATGGTCGGCCACCGCCTTGGTGAAGGTGATGTTCATGGAGCGCGTCGCGCGGGCTGGTCTGGCATTTACCTTGGCGCCGGGATCATGGCCATCAGCAGCATCGCCATGCTCCTTTTCCCGGAAATCATCTACGGCAGCTTCACCACAGATCCCGGTGTTTTTAACCTTGGCGTGTCATGCCTGCTATACATGGGGATTTTTCAAATCTTCGACGGGATCCAAGTCGCCGCCACTGGAGCCTTGCGCGGATTCGGCAATACGGCGGCCTCAATGCAGGCCAACCTTCTTGGCTACTACCTGTTGGGCCTGCCCATTGGACTTTGGCTCTGCTTTGCCCGGGGCATGAACATCCTCGGCTTGTGGATCGGACTCGCAACCGGCCTCATTGCCGTTGCAATTTGGCTGATCATTGTCTGGTTTCAACTAACCCGGCGGACGCCTTCGGCTTCAATCGCGCCGCAAATTTCTTGATCCGTCAGGGCATTCATAATCCGAAGTCCGTTTGGCAGAAAACTAAAATCTCAATAAAATCATGTATTTATATATAAATTTTCGAGAGATTATATTTGTTTTTAATTGATAATTAACTGGCCGGCCAAGTCTAACGCTTTGATTAGAAACTACGTTAGAAGGTGCTTGTGTTTAAGAAATCACTTTTAAAACATCCCTCAAAAGGAACACCAACATGTTTGACACATTGGGCTCTGCAAAAAAAATCGCCGTTCAATTCGCCGCCAGCAACATTATCGCCCTCTTGAGCACCCTGGCAATCTCCAGTCACGCAATGGCCGGCGGAGTCTACGAAAGCCCAGCCATCGCAAAAATCTCGGCGAAAGCCGCAGTGATCTCTGAACTCGAAGTCAACAGAACCCAGGGCGGAATCAATCCAGACTACTTCGCTTATATCGTCAAAGGCCGCGTTGAAATCGGCACCAACAACTGCGATGCCTCGGGGCGCAAGGTCAATCTTGCAACCCAACAAGTCGGAGAAGACCTCGTCGTATTCGCTGAGATCAAGAAAAGCCGCAATGAAGCAGGTCGCATCTGCTCCATGGAATACGCACCGGTATTTGTAACAATCGAAGCAACCGTTCGCGGCATGCGCTCACAGATTGATCAGGTCTTGATCTTGAACGTCGATCGCGAAGGGTCTCACGAGTCGATTAATCCATAATTCAAAACAGCGAACGTTTTCTCAGAATCGAAACCAGAACCAAAAAACTCGCACCGGCGGCGGTTAACAGTGCAACCAAAGCCGGAACGGGAACGCCCAACATGGCGCGGCCGTCTGTATCGCGAGCCAAAATCGCCCCCGCAATGAAAAGACCTGCTGCCAGCAGGCTCAAAGCCAACCGTGCTGAAGACCGGTCAAAAACATCTCCCAGGGCATCCACGCTTTCACTGTCGACTTGAACCCGCAAATCCCCGTCCAAAGCAGCCTTGAGCAATCGTCGCATCTGTAAGGGGGCATGACGCAAGAGAGCCGCAGCATCCCGTCCGATCACGATGGCCTGATCTCGAAGATTTTCAGGGGAATACAGATCCTTGACAATTTTTGCCGTGAATTTCTCGCAAGTCGAAATGATGTCAAAGTCCGGGTTCAGATGCAGGCCAATGCTTTCAAACTGAACCAGCGTTTTGATAAACATGATGAGTTCTTGCGGCATTGGCACACCGTGCTGCGCTGCAATCTTTGCCAAATCAAAAAGCAGCCCCCCGGAACGAATGGCCTTCAGGCGCAAGCCAACAAAAGGCGCCACAGAATTGGCGATGTCGTGCTGGAATCGTTCCAGGTCAAAGTCGGGCGATGGCTCAGACAATTCAACGAAATGCTGGACCATGCGTTCAAAATCTTCGGCGACGAGGGCAACAAGAAGCCCCGCCAAATGTTCGCGGGTGAACTTCGAAATGCGAACGACGAGGCCGAAATCCAGAACACCCACGCGATTTTCAGGCAAAACCAGGAGATTACCCGGATGAAGGTCGCCATGGTAAAGCCCGTCCACGAAAACCATCTTCAGGAACATCTCGAGCCCCTGCTCGACGAGCAAAACCGGATTCAAGCCAAGACGCTGGATCTCTGCCTTGTCCCAAGGGGATGTCCCGCGCAAGTAGGTCAGTGTCAACACGTGCTGCGTTGTGAAGGCCCAATAAACTTCGGGAATCACGACGTAAGGGACATTTCTGAAATTCGCGGCGAATTTGGTCGTACTGCCGGCCTCGCGAATAAAATCCAATTCACTCGACATCGCGCGGCTGAGTTCATCCGCCATGGTCGAAAGTCGAATAGAGCGCAACTCTGGAACGTATTTTTCAAGGAGTGTTGCCAGAGTTCCAATCAGCTGCAAATCGGTCTCGATCTGCTTGCGGATATTTGGGCGCTGGACCTTGATGACCACATCTTCGCCCGTGGCCAATTTCGCAGTATGCACTTGCGCGATTGAACCGGCAGCCAGGGGTTGTTCACTGATCTCAACGAAATCAGCCAGGCGTTCAGGTCCAAGCTCTTCCTCGAGGCGCTGCCGGATCACCGCATACGGCAGGGGCTCAACCTGAGTGTGCAGTTTGCGTAGTTCAGATAAATAATCTTCTGAAAGCAAATCCTCACGAACTGCCAGCACTTGGCCGAGTTTTACGAAAGCAGGGCCAAGCTCCTCAAATGAAATGCGGAGCCTTTCGGGCAACGACAAATCACGATCACCTCGTTTTTCCGCAGACGACTGGGCTTCCGCCGTCCGGAACTGGTCGGGAGTCAGCCAGCGGTCAAGCCGTGATTCGCGAATAAATCCCCAAAAGCCATGCCGCGCAAAGACGTTGATGATTTGCGCCATGCGCCCGACGTTGCGCACGCGGCGACCAAGGGTCATTGCAAGTGAATGTCGTTTGAAATTACCTGGAGCCATCAGTTGAGCCTCTTAACCGGAGACGTTGCCACCCGCGCCTTGGCTGTGATTTCTGCCATTTCCGCCGCAGGATCGCTGTGCACTACGATACCGCTTCCCACAGCCAATTCAAACGTGCCATTGGATTTACTGACAATCGTACGGATCAAAACAGAGGAATCAAAGGTTCCGTCGAACCGCCAGTGAAATGCATGCCCCATATGATATCCGCGCGCACGCCCCTCAAGCCCACTAATCGATTTGATGACTTCGAGTTTGGGTACTCCTGTGATCGATCCCGCCGGGCAAACCGCGCCAATCAATCCAGCCAGGTCAATCCCCGGATTGAGCTTCCCTGTCACATGCGCATGTAAATGATGAACGTTGGCATGGGACCGCACGTCTTGGGCAACTGGTACGGAAACCGAGCCGCGCTGACAAATACGGTGAAAATCGTTTCTCATCAAGTCAACGATCATATGAAGCTCCGCCAAATCTTTTGGACTTTCAAGAAGCTTGCGCGCATTCGCTGCATCCCGGTGCGGATCAGCATCCCGCGCTATGGTTCCCTTGACCGGAAAGGTTTCAATGCGCTCGCCAGAAATTGAAATAAATTGCTCGGGACTCAATGACGTGACCCTGACCCCGTCGTCGATATCGATCATGGCAGACCATGAACCACCCACCTTTTCAATCCGGTTGACCGGCCATCCTTGAGGGGCGCCTCCAGACAGCTCAAAAAATCGCAACAGGTTGAGTTGATAAAAACGTCCGTCCCGAATGAGGTCAATGACTTTGGCTGCTCGCTCAAGATAGGCGTCGTCCGTGACCTCGGCCCTACATGCTGGCTCCCAGTCTGCCCATTCCTGGGGCAGATTTTTACCGCCGGAATCCCTGACAGCACGAGCAGCGGCACGTTCCATAAGGTCATCAATCCGTGCCAGCGAAGCGGCACGCAGATGTGCCGGCCATACTCCATGGACCACTTGCCGGCCGGCGTCGACCTGTAACCCAGCCGTAATGGCCCAGACTCTCGAAAGGCCCGGCTTGAATTCCCGCTGAACCTCGACGGATTCGCGGTACGACAAACAGGCCAGGTCGTCGTAAGACAGAATTCCAACAAGACCACATGCGGCCTGCGGCCATCGTGAGGAAACAGCATCATGAGCAAATTGCGCGGTCAGAACCTCGTCCCAATCCAGAGCCAAGCGCCCCAATCCCAGCAAAACGGGGGAACCGCGTCCTCCGAGGTAAATGCTGTCGCCAACCTGTTCAGCACCAAGGACCAGCCATTGCAGCAACTCCGAAACCGAGCCTTTCAGTCCATGACGGCCCAAGATCGACCCGGGATCCAAAGTTCTGGTCTGGATTTCGGACAACGAAGGATTCTGGTGAATGTGTTGCATTTAAGGCCTGTTCATCTAAGATTCCCGAAGATTTTTGCATGAGGTGGATCGAGATGGGAATTGAAATCGCAGGATTTAAAGCAATTGGTGTGGTTGGCGGCGGTCAAATGGGGGCAGGAATAGCCCAAGTCTGTGCAACCCATGGGCTTCAAACGGTCCTGGTTGATGTCAGCGACAACCAGCTGCAGAAGGCCAAATCTGGAATCGAGGCTTCCCTGGAGAAGCTTGCCGGAAAAAACGTCATTGATTCTGCCAGCCGGGAACGCGCCCTGGAGGCCCTGACCTTCAAGAACGACATGCAGGCCCTTGCCGGATGCGACCTGATCGTCGAAGCCATCACCGAAAATGAAAGGGTGAAGGTCGAGGTCTTTCAAAAAATCGACAAAATCACTCCGGCCACAACTATTTTTGCCAGCAACACATCCTCCATTCCGATCACGCGCCTTGCAGCTGCCACCAGCCGCCCGGGCCAATTCATCGGCATGCACTTCATGAATCCAGTACCACTCATGAAACTGGTAGAAATCATTCCGGGGATGACAACGTCGGAAGAGACGACGAGGAGAATCCTTGACCTTGCCCACGCACTGGGCAAGGAAACCTCGCGCAGCGCGGATTATCCCGGGTTTGTGGTGAACCGGATTTTGATGCCGATGATCAACGAGGCCTTCAATGCCCTGATGGAAGGCGTAGCTTCAGCAGAGGACATCGACAAAGGAATGAAGCTTGGCACCAATCAGCCGATGGGCCCGTTGACCCTTGCTGATTTTATAGGGCTCGATACGTGCCTCGCCATCATGCGCGTCCTGCACGATGGACTCGGAGATCCCCGCTACCGCCCATCTCCACTTCTCGTTAAACACGTTGAGGCTGGCTGGCTAGGCCGTAAATCCAAACGTGGTGTCTATTCCTACTAACTAGTGAAAGGGCAGAAATTTATGCGAGAAACCTTCAAAGGACCTTTCGAGACAATCATCGTGGATTCAATCCACGGCGGAAAAGCCGCAAAGGTTGTTATCAATCGCCCATCCTCACTAAACGCCTTGAACCGAAAAATCCTCGAAGAATTGAGAACCTCGCTGACCCACATCAGTGAAACGCCGGAAATCCGCGTCGTGACCCTTGAAGGCGCTGGTGAAAAGGCGTTTGTTGCAGGGGCTGACATCGCTCAAATGCGCGAACTCGATGCCGCAGGAGCGCGCCAATTCGCACTTTTGGGCCAAGAAGTCACGACCCTGATCGAATCCATGCCGCAAATCGTAATTGCCAAGATTCGCGGATTCGCGTTGGGCGGGGGCTGCGAATTGGCAATGGCATGCGACATTTTGCTGGCGACGAATACGGCGAAATTCGGCCAACCTGAAGTGAACCTCGGACTGATTCCTGGATTCGGCGGAACTCAGCGCCTTGCCCGACGCGTTGGCCTGCCTGTTGCATTGGACATGATTTGTTCGGGCCGGGGACGAACCATGAAGGCCGATGAGGCGCTGAATGCAGGATTGGTGTCGCGGGTGATTGATTCGGAAAAAATGGACGCAGAGGCACACACTTTGGTGGAATCAATTTTGGCCGCCGGGCCAGAAGCTGTTCGGACCTGCAAGCGCCTTGTCCGGGAAAGCCTGAACGTGGATTTGCCCAGCGGTTTGCGTTCAGAGGCCACTTCCTTTATGGATTGCTGGTCCGTTGGTCAAGCCAGCGAGGGAATGTCAGCATTCCTTGAAAAACGGGCACCTGATTTTAATTCGAAGCGTGCACAGCCTTGACGATGGAAGCGATCGACTTTAGTTTGATACGACGGCAACGTTCTTTAACCCTGAAGGGGAACCCATGAAAGATTTCGTTATTAAATTGCAAAAGGACTTGGCTCACCTGCAAAAAACACTCAAGCAGGAAGGCGACGATCTCGTCAAAAAACTTCGCACCGCCACCAACAAGAAGAATCTGAAGGCCACTGGAAAGCATCTGGAAAAGATGGTGGAAAGTCGCCTCAAGAAGTTCGAGCCGCAAGTGAACCGCGTTGTTGCTGACCTTCGCAAAAACGCCAAGAAAGCTGGCATCAACGTTGACGCGATTGAAAAGAATGTCCGCGCGCGCCTCGGCGTAAAAAGCAAGCCGAAGAAAAAAGTCACATCAAAAGGCGCTAAAGCTAGCGTTCGGAAAGCACCAGCCCGCAAGGCTACTGCTACCCGCCGGACAAAGACGTCTGCATCGGCACATGAGCCCGCGGCAAACTAAATCGATGCAACTTCTTGCCTGGTACGACCAAAACAAGCGCCCTTTGCCTTGGCGGTTGGACCAGGCAAGTTTGCGCGATCCCTACCGGACTTGGGTCAGCGAAGTCATGCTTCAGCAGACTCTGATTCCAGTTGTGATTCCGGCTTACCAAAGATTCCTCCAAAAATTTCCCGACGTTTTTGCCCTGTCCCTTGCGACGGAAGACGAGCTGCGTCCACTCGTCAAAGGCCTCGGATATTACCGGCGGTTTGGGATGCTGCAGCGGGCCGCAAAAATCATTGCCGGCGTATCACCGCCGGGAAAACCTTTATGGCCAGAAAATCAGGACGCCTGGAAGGCACTGCCCGGGATTGGCGAATATACTTCTGCAGCCATTGGCAGCATCGCATTTGGAATCCCGGTACCGGTGATTGACGGAAACGTTGAACGTGTCCTTTGCCGCCTGGCCGACATACGCCAGGCACCCAATCTTCCAGAGCTAAAGCCACGGTATCGCCAGATGATTACCAGGATGCTGGGGAATCCAATCGCCACCGCCCGTCCGGGAGATTTCAATCAAGCCATGATGGAACTCGGGCAGCGGATCTGCACACCGAAAAGCCCTGACTGCGGTGCCTGCCCCATTTCGGCAAAGTGCGCCTCCCGCAAAGCCAAAAGCCAGCATCTGGCCCCAGCCCCAAAAATTCGCCCCGATTACGAGGAAGTTCGCCTGCAAATGATTATTGGATTGCGACGCGGTCTCGATGGAAAACGGGAAGTCGCCCTGTTCCGTCGTGGATCCAAAAGCAAGTTTCTGAAGGGCAGTCGCGGATTCTGGTACGGCGAGACCAGGGATCTCCCTAGTGGGACTGAAAATGTTGGCTCATTCCGCCACTCCATCACGAAACATAAAATCACAGCAGACGTTCAAATTCTTGAAATGAAACCGCTAACGACAAAATCGTGCAAGATTTCAGCCTGGACAAAAGAAAGCCCCGACTGGGTGTCAGCCGGGGCGGTAGAAAACGAATTGATTTCCAACCTTGATGTCAAAGCCTGGCGCCTGGTTACTCGTCGGCTCCAGCCTTAAAATCTCCACCAGCCTTTACATTCATGCCACTGACAATTCCACTGACATCAAGCTTTACCGCACCAAGAACCGGAACGCCGGCAAAAATAGCCGCGCGAACCTTAAGGTCCTCAACATCATCAGAGCGGGTGCCAAGCAGAGATTGTGCGGCCATGGAAACAAGGTCACGCGCAATTTTAAACAATCCGGAAAGCTCGTTGTCGATCCCATAGGTCTTCACGTCGTAGATCAAAATCTTGTCGCAATGCGGGTAGAAGTTACCGTCCATATTGCGGGCGTCTACGTACCCTTCATGCCGCACTTTGAAGTCAGGACCAACGTAGCTCCCATTGGCACGCAGGTTTGCCATGAACTCAGGGGAAAAATAATCGGCGGGAACCATCACCTTTTCAGTACCCGTTTTGCGTCCAACCATCTGCACATTAAAGTCGTAGGTCATGCTTGATTCATAGGCTGCACCACTCTTGTGGTCAGGAACATAAGCATCAACGCTGACATCGACCTTACCGCTCAGGATCATGCTGGTCGTGCGGGAAGCATTACGGTCGAGATCGTAATGGGCCCGGTCGCCCACTGGCGAAGCGTAAGCGTTTGAAGAAGTTGCCACGACAGCAATTGCCACGGACAACAAAGCATTGGAAAATTGAGCTCGCATGAATCCCCTCATAAATCCTCCTGGAATCAATTCCGTTGGTCTTTGCCTGTAATGGTACCCCATTCGGCAGAAATTTAGGGGGCTTCCGTCTGGAATCTGATTCATGTAATATGCGCCCGGAACGGGAGCCTAAATGCCAATTTATGCATATAAATGTGAGACTTGCGACAAACAGTTCGAAATCCATGCGCGCATGTCAGATCCTGCCCCAACCCGAGGCGAGGATTGCACCAGTAGCCAGTGCACACTGCAAAAGATCATGAGCCCGGTTTCGATTGCAATTGCAGCGGGGGGAGCCAAGGGCCCGCGCGAACGCGCACCTGAATCAGCAGCCCCGGCAAAACCCGCCCACGCATGTGGCTTTGGGTGCAAACACTGACGATCACTTTCTTTTTTCGAAAGCCCAGCCATGTCAAAAATGCCAAAAAAATCCAAAATGCCTTTCGTGCTAGCCGGCGCCGCTGCAGTCATTCTAATTGCAATTTCAGCGGCCTTCATGACTGGTCAGCGCTCACCACTCTACGCATCAGGCTCGATTTCCATCGCACCGGATCTTGAAGCCTCGGCTAGAGGATTCCGGACTCTGTATATTGTTGCTTTGCCTGCAGGGGGCGGCCGCATGCCCCTTGGTGCGGCACGCTTCAGTGTCTCTGCCGATGCCCAGGGAAAATTTCAGGACTTTGTTCTAACCCCCGAAACCATGACAATGATGCCTGGTGCTGCTGCAAGCGGAATGCCGGAGACATTCACGATCAAGGCCCGCCTCGATTCTGACGGGTCCGGTGGTATGGATCAGCCCGGCGACCTGACCGGCGAAACCACGGACGTTCGCCTTGGATCCAAGGACATCAATGTAACCATTAGCCGTGCCGTAAAATGACCCGCAAGACTGAAAAACTTTTCCCAGATGCCTATGGCCTGGACAAGGCGATTGCCCTGCTGAATGCCGGTGAGCTCGTCGCGATCCCGACCGAAACTGTTTACGGACTTGCGGCTGTGGCGTTGGACGCAAACGCTGCGACTGGAATTTTTGCCGCAAAGGAGCGGCCAGCATTCGATCCATTGATCGTTCATGTGCCTCGGGCTTGGCAATCTTCTGCAGATTTGATTGCAGCAAATATTTTCTCTGCCACCAAAATGGGACTCAAGCAAAAAACTGTCATTGATGCGCTGATCCGCGCGTTTTGGCCTGGCCCATTGACTATTGTGGCCCCAAAATCAGAAAAGATTCCGGACGTAGTCACCAGCGGACTACCTACTGTTGGTGCGCGAATGCCCGATCACCCGGTGACGCAAGTCCTGCTCCAGCGTCTTGGCCAGCCCCTCGCCGCGCCGAGCGCCAACCGCTTTGGACGCATCAGCCCAACCACGGCAGATCATGTGCTCGACGAACTAGATGGCCGTATTGCAGCCGTGTTGGATGGTGGTCCTTGTGACGTTGGCGTCGAGTCAACCATCGTCGCCGTTGGGCAGGACGGATCCTTGACGATACTACGCCCAGGCGGCGTGAGCATCGAAGCCCTGCGCCACGCCCTCACCTTCGAACTCCATTCCAACATGATCCCCATAAAGCTTCCGGCTGCAACGGGTGAATCCGTTGCGGTACAAGCTCCAGGGATGATGGATTCGCATTATGCCCCGCGCAAATCGCTGTTCTTGATGCTGCCGGGAACAAGCATGCGTCTGGCTCGAAGAGACGATACCGCAATCCAAATGATAAAGGACACGGTCTCCCGGCAATGCGCCGGCGCCTTGAGGATTGGCTACCTGGTCCCAACCGGAAGCCCGGAATTGCATCAAAAATCCGTCGAGAGCGCCCTTGGCATTCCTGTGACGGTTAAATCGTTGAGCCCAAAAGGCGACATGGTAGAGGCTGCACGCAATCTTTTCGGCGCGATGAGGTCTCTTGATGACGACTCCCACATTTCTTGCATCCTCGCCGAATCATGTCCGGATGACATGGGCCTCGCTTTTGCGATCAACGACCGACTTAAACGCGCCGCATCCCGGTCACTATGACTTATAAAAACGACGACCTCGCCGTGGTACCCGAGACACAGAGGACATGGACCACCGCAAATTATGCGGCCCTCTGGATTGGAATGAGCATGTGCATACCAACGTACATGCTGGCCAGTTCCATGATCGAAGGCGGGATGAACTGGTGGCAAGCTCTTGCAACCGTTTTTCTCGGCAACGTCATTGTCCTCGTTCCAATGATTTTGAACGGACATGCCGGTGCACAATACGGAATTCCGTTTCCTGTGTTGGCTCGGGCAAGTTTTGGAATTCTGGGTGCAAATATCCCGGCAATGCTCAGGGCAATTGTCGCATGCGGCTGGTTTGGAATTCAGTCTTGGATTGGAGGCGCGGCACTTTACCGCCTCATCGCAGTCTGGGCACCAGACATCGGGAATCTATCGCCCATTTTCCCTTCGTCATTTGGCATGGAGACTGGACTTGGCCTCGCATTTTTTTTGTTTTGGGCCCTGAACATGTTTGTCATTTATATGGGAATTGATAGCATTCGCCGGCTTCTTTCGATCAAGGCAATCGTCCTTCCAGTAATCTCTTTAGCCCTTCTAGTGTGGGCAATTTCCGCCACCGATGGCCTCGGACCGATTCTGGCAAGGCCGGCTCTCTTTCAAAATCGATCAGAATTTTTGGCTTTTTTCTTTCCAGCCTTGACGGGCGTGGTCGGATTTTGGGCAACGATCTCACTGAATATCCCAGATTTTACGCGCTACGCGTCCTCCCAGCGGGCTCATATTTTAGGGCAGGCAATCGGATTACCCACTTCAATGACGGCGTTTGCTTTTGTCGGGATCGTTGTCACCAGCGCAACCGCATTGATTTACGGCGAAATGATTTGGGATCCTGTCGCACTCTCAGCAAAATTTACATCACCACTTCTTGTGACATGCGCCATGCTTGCGATTATCGTTTCAACCTTGGCGACCAACATCGCAGCCAACATTGTCAGTCCTGCCAACGATTTCGCAAATCTTGCACCTCGATGGATATCTTTTCGGACCGGAGGCTATATCACCTGCGTCATTGGAATCGCGATAATGCCCTGGAGATTAGTCAATGACCCGACTGGTTATATCTTTACCTGGCTGATCGCCTATTCAGCGTTGCTTGGTCCTATCGGCGGCATTCTTATTGTTGACTATTATTTGGTGCGCCGTTGCAAACTTGACGTAGACGCATTGTACTCAAATCATGGAGCCTATTGGTATACAGGGGGAATTAACTGGCGGGCAATCGTGGCTCTGATTGCGGGCATCGCTCCGAGCGTCCCTGGTTTTTTGGTTGCCATCAAAACAATCCGCCCTGATGCGGCGCCAGCTTATCTGAACAATTTATACCACTACGCTTGGTTTGTCGGATTTGGCGTTGCCGGCATCCTGTACTTTAGTTTTCAGCATTGGTTTACGCCATCGACATCACGAAATATGGCGATTCGTTACCCCGCCTGAACTAATTCACCTGACGACTACGCCCCTTCCAATAGGGTTCACGCAATTTAAATTTTTGCAATTTTCCTGTCGTCGTCCTGGGCAACTCAGTCCGGAACTCGACTTTTTTGGGACACTTGTAGCCGGCCAACTTGGCTTTGGTATATGCGATCACCTCAACTTCAGTGAGAACGGAACCGGGGGCACGCACCACAAGTGCAAGGACCACCTCACCCCACCTCTCGTCCGGAATACCTATGACAGCGACTTCGGCTACCTCGGGATGTGAGAAGACAGCATCCTCGACCTCAATCGAACTGACATTTTCACCACCAGAGACAATGACATCCTTTTTCCGGTCGCTGATCGTCACGAAATTTTCATCGCTGATGAAGCCCCCATCACCCGTGTGAAACCAGCCGTCTAAAATTGCCTTGGCGGTCTCTTCGGGTTGATCCCAATACCCGCCCATCACCACATTGCCGCGAGCAAGTATCTGGCCACTTGGGTCAGATTTCACTTCAACCCCCAACGCAGGTGAACCGGCGGTAGCGAGTTTCGTTGCGCGCTCGGCGCTGGATAAATGATCGAATTCCGCACGAGGGCGATTAATGGTCAGAACTGGCGCGGTTTCTGTCAGGCCATAAATTTGATTGAACTCCCATCCCAACTCTCTCTCAATTCGCTCAATGGTGCGAGTCGGGGGCGGAGCACCGGCGACTACCATCCTCACGCGACCCCGGCCAGGTATCTCACCCTGCCAGGCTGCTGCGGCATCAAGAATGATGTTGGCAACAGCAGGAGCCCCACACAAAATTGTGACCCCATGCGCCTCAATCCGCCTGAGGATCTCTGCGCCATCCACCTTGCGCAAGATGATATGTTGACCGCCCATGCCCGTGACTGCATAGACCATCCCCCAACTGTTGCAATGAAACTGAGGCAATGTATGCAAATAGACATCACGATCGGACACACCCATGTGCCAACCAAACACGGCAGCATTCAGCCACAAGGTACGATGGGTGAGTTGCACCCCTTTCGGTCGATCCGTTGTGCCACTGGTATAATTGATGGTCGCCGTCGCGTCTTCGTCAGGCAACCAAGGATGTGGTTCAGTGTTAAATTTGTACAGCTGCTCGTCAGACTGGGCACCGATAATAAAGCGGTGCTTTGCCGTCACTTTGGCAAGTGCGTCCTCGAGCTGCGGATCAATCATCAGAACATCGGCACCAGAGTGTTTCACGATGTAGGAAACTTCATCCGCCAATAATCTAAAGTTGATCGGCACAAGAATGCGCCCGGATCCACTCACGCCAAAAAAACTGGTAAACAATCGAGCGGAATTCTGACTTACGATTGCAACGCGAGCACCAGCAGGGACGCCCAATGCATCCAATCCGGCGGCTTGGGCGCGGGCCCGAATCGCCACCTGAGAATAAGTCAAATTACCCCATGAAAGCGCAGGTTGTTCGGCTTCATCAACAACACCAATCCGATTGCCATAAACCTGTTCGGCCCTGCGCAAATGATCGAGTACTGTTAACGGAACCCTCATCGTTCACCAGCCTGAGCAAGCTAAAATTAAAACCATGCCCCGAGTCGCATGTAGACTTGACGCGCACCGCGCAGGATTTGCAACGCTGACTGTTCGGACTCGGATTGGACAAGCCAACCACCGACGGAAAGTTTCCATGTATTCGCGGAAGGCTGTTTATCACGCCATTCGAAAGTAACATCGGGACTGATCAGCCATGAGCGCTTTGGGCCAGTGATCGTCGTGTCACAGCTGATAAACAAATCATCGAAAGATTCATTGGTCAGCCTCATAGTCGCCGTATGATCCCTAAGGGCCTCCTCCACACTGTCGCCCGCTGGAGTTCTTCCCGTAACCTGCGAAACCGTGACGTAGCCCTCAGAATAAATTTTTAAGTGCTTTGAAAAAACATAGTCAAAACCAAGACCACCACGCAGGCGGTCCTCAATTGAGCCGGAACGATAGACCCGATCTCCCAAAAAACCAGGCGAGTTCCCCAAGGCCGGCGACAAATACTTAGCCAACTCATCCTGCAGCAAAACTGATGGTGTGCGGCCCGGCTCGTAAAGGCTAAATAATCTAAAAACTGAGGCTTCACCGCCAAGAGAGGCAAATACGCCATAGCTGCTCATCTGAGGATATTTTTCCGTCGCCTTAAGATCCCAAATCTCAGTATCAAACGACGAACCCTCAGCCTCATCAAAGGTCAATTCCAAAGACGGCGTCCGCTGATGTCCCCGCCAAGCAAAAGCAGAAAAATCGATACCGCTTGCACTCATCAAATACCGGCCACCGTATTCAGCATGGGTTGTATCAACAGGAATTTGACCAGAGATCAGAGCAGGGTTTATGACTCGACGAACTCCTGAAGCAACCAGTGCCTGTTGCACTCCTCCAAGTAACCCATTGACCCGCTCAACATAGCCGTAACCATTCTCGCCCTTTGGCAAGCGGTGGTGCCTGCCCCTTGGCACGATCATAAATTCTGCGCTACCAAAACCAACGGAAGTGTTTGCGGAAATCGCCTCGACGGGTTCAATGATCTGGGACGGATTGTCAAATCCACCATGACGCAAATCCAGCGCCGTGACGGCGTCGCTGGTCCTTGGAGACAAGGAGTCCATCCAGTCAAATTGGATGCGTCCAACCTTGATTGCCCACTTTTCCGAAAGCCAATCCACGTAGATTTGACGGGCTTCGGCTTCAAAACCTTCATCGTTGCGGACTTCTTTCGAATAGTGTCGAAATTGAATGGAGGGCGTTGGAAAGAGGGCCGAATCATAAAGAAAGCGCCCTTCGATCACGCTTGTCATGCCCTCGCCGATGTCAGCGACCTGACGCAAGCTGACTTCCGTTATCTGATGACGAAGGCGCTGATCTTCGAGAAAATATCGGGCTGTTTGTGATGCGCGCCCGCGAAGGTCGACTTTTGCCCAAGCACCATCGAACCCGATCGCTGATGGGAGCAGGATACCGGCAAAGAGTATCCCAATTGCGGTCAGAAATCTTGTTTGAGGAACTGGCACGGACGCTCCTGATTCCGGGATTTAATTCCGTCCAAGATTTTGCTTTTCGAACATCAAATCAGGAAAGGATTTCTGCTTTGGGTTTTTAAATTTCAGCCGTGTCACATGACCCGCCCTGAGAAGGTTTTTCAAAACAAATATGCGTGGCCGCTGAACTCCAAAAACCTCGCCAAAATTCTCAAAAGTTCCTTCGCGAATCGCTTTTCCGCTCTGGGTCATGTACACCGCCTTGACCGGTTTGAATGTTTTCACATCGACCCAGTACTCTATCTTGTCGTAAGTCACCGGGCGCTCAGGAATCGATGTCAGTTCCAATACATACGTATCCCTGCCATCCACCTTCTCAACCGACTTGTGCTTTGCTGAGTAATTACCAACGAATGACAGCCTTGCTACATCACCGTAAGCTGCATTTCCTGTTAGTTTTTGATTTGCCGAAATTCGCACAGGCTTTGCCGAAGTAGGCACAAAGACGTACATGTCTGGACCAGTCATGAGCACTCTAGTTCCTGATTCCGAAGCAGGCTCCACAAACTTAACCAAGGCCTTGTCCCGACCTTTGACAAAGGTTTCGTACCGGCGAAGGTCTGTCTTGCTATCCTTTGTGTCGCTCAAGTCGACTTCCACGGAATAATTATCGCCAGGATTTCGAATGACTTCTGCCTTCTCAAGCACCACAGAAGCCTCTACTTTTTCAGCCGCCATTGCTGGTATGTTGATGCAAAGGCCCATCATAAACGCGATGCCCAGCAACTTTGAGCGCCGGTTCATTTGATCATTCCTCATCAATTTTCCCATCCTTGATCTTAATGATCCTCTCAGCCATGTCAGCAATAGCCTTGTCGTGAGTGGCAACAAAAATCGTCGTGTGTAGTTCATCCTTGAGCCGTTTCATCAGATCAAGGATTTGCGCTGCTGTCTTGGAATCCAGATTTGCCGTTGGTTCATCAGCGATAATGATCTGGGGCTCCTTGACCAGCGCCCTTGCGATTGCCACGCGCTGCCGCTGACCCCCACTCAATTCTGCCGGGCGATGCTTTGCGAACCTTTCCAAACCAACACTCTGAATCGCTTTCATAGCCCGTGCGTGCACTTCTTGGCGGGAGAATTTTTGCTCCAAATAAAGTGCGTATTCCACATTCTCCAGGGCCGAGAGAACCGGGATCAAATTAAAACTTTGAAAAATGAATCCGATGCATTCCTGCCTCAGATCCGTTAGCAGACCCTCACTGGCATTGGTCACATCCTGATCACGAAATCGAATCGTTCCACCCGTCGGCTTTTCAATCAGTCCGACGACATTCAGCAGAGTTGACTTGCCGCTTCCCGAAGGTCCTTGCAAGGCTGCAAATTCACCCTTCCGGATGGATAAGGTTAGACCATTCAAAGCATCAACCGGGACTTTCCCGACCATGTAGGTCTTTGACACATTAGCAAGTTGGTAGATCTCAGACATTGCGACCCAGCGCCTCCACAATTCTGATTCTGGCCATACGCCAAGCGGGCAAGACTCCCGCCCCTCCTGCGACAAGAACACAAAGTGCGAGCGTTACTGGAATGTTTGCCCACGGAATTAAAAACGTCACATGAAAGGGAACCGACATCAAGGGGGGCGGTGGCATGGTGATCCCCTTTGAAAGTAACCCTTTGATAATCAGCATTCCCGTCCCGATCCCGATCAAGCTTCCCAGAGTGGACTGCAATATTGATTCAAAAAAGATCATTATGGCTATGGACTGCCGGTGAGTTCCAATCGCACGCATGGTGCCAAATTCGCCCATCCGCTCCATCAGACCCATCATAAAGACCGTTACAATGCTGATCGTTGCGATGATCAAAATGATGATTCTGAAAACGAAGACCTGATTTTCGACCCATCCCATTGTATTGTCAAAAAATTCAGCAAGTTGGCGCCAATGAGCCACCTCAAGGGTTGAATCGTAGTCCGCGACGACTTTGTTTAATTTCTTTTGATACTTGAGCTCATCGTCATCCTTGAACCCAAGCATGAAAATTGGCGCCCCCTCGACCTTCAGAAGTTGCTCCGCCATCCGGTGATGAATAAAGTAAGAACCTTCGTCCAACTGGGTAATTCCGGTCTTGAAGGTTCCGACCATTTCCAAGTCCAAAGCGTTCATGGAACCAGTTTTGGTGGTGACGAGAGCCGTCACATTGTCACCTGGCTTAAGTCGCAATCTTTGTGCCAACTTATAGCCAACAAAGACGGAGAGGTCTCCGCCCTCGGCCAAATGTTTTCCCTCTTCAACCTGAACCAGGGTCAAAAAACGACGTTCTTCATCAGCCTCGATCCCAAAGCCGACTCCCCCTACGGAGCGGTCATTAGAGTTTAGAAGTCCGTAAAAAATCTGTCGTTGGGCGAAAAACGAAAGGGGACCAACCTCCTTTTCGATGCGTTCACGCAGCTTTGCTGCACCAGTGATCTGATAAGCGAATGGCTCATCGCTCTCATTTTTTCGAAAGCCGTGCCTGGTAATCTGATAGTGACCGTAGTTCGACGTGATTACATTGTGGCGAAAGGTCGATTTGACCCCATTCACAAAGGACTGAAAAACAACCATCGCAGCCACTGCGCTGGAGATCGCAAGCAAGCTGATTGCAGTCCTCCTCAATGACCTTTTGAGGTTTCGCCCGGAGGCCATTAGAAGGAAGCGCCACCATAGGATACGGGCGTTCATTGTGTAGGATTTGTTCATTCGTGATTCCCCTGGCACACTGGCAACGTGACCTGATTTGGCTTCGCTAAGCCAGCCTAGCCAGCATCGCATAAGATCAAAAACAGCCCCTCAGCGCAAACCCCAATTTTCCCTCGGCGACAGCAGCGATGCTGGTGTAATACCTTGCAGTTCCCCTTTACAGGAGTCGCAATTGAATCAAACGTGGCTTTTCGGACTATTCGGCGTGATTGTGCTGGGATTATTGGCCCTTGATCTGGGGGTGTTTCACAAACGCGATCGCGAAATAAAATTCCGTGAAGCACTCATCTGGAGCTCCTTCTGGATCGGCCTTGCCATGGCATTCAACGGCTTGATCCTGCTGAACCTCGGCCAAGACGCTGCCCTGATCTTTCTCACAGGATATATCGTCGAACTCTCGCTCAGCGTCGACAACCTCTTCGTGTTCCTCCTGATTTTCTCGGCCTTTCGAGTGTCGCCCCGGTTGCAACATCGGGTTCTGTTCTGGGGCATTCTCGGAGCCCTCCTCATGCGGGCCGTTTGCATCGGAGCCGGAGTTGCCGCCCTTCAGCGTTTCGAGTGGCTCACCTACATTTTTGGAATGATTTTAATCTACGGAGGCATCAAGGCAGCGCTTGAAAAAGAAGGCGACTTCAACCCAAGCGAAGGGGTCGTTGTGAAATTCTTTCGTAAAATCATACCCTTGACGAACCAGTTTCACGGAGAGCATTTTTTTATCCGCGAAAAAGGCCCCCGGGGAGGCATGCGATGGGTCGCAACGCCATTATTTCTCACGCTGTTGGTCGTCGAAGTGTCGGACCTGATTTTTGCCGTGGACTCAATCCCAGCGGTGTTGGCGATTACGACAGATCCATTTCTGGTTTACACGTCCAACGTGTTTGCGATCCTCGGCCTGCGCTCGATTTATTTTGCACTGGCCCGGGTCGTCGACCTCTTCAGGTATCTGAAGTCTGGACTTTCAGTCGTCTTGGTATTCATCGGGACAAAAATTATGCTGACCCATCACGTCCACATACCGGTGACGGTGTCTCTTGGCGTCATTGTCACAACTTTGGCAGCTGCAATCTTGGCCTCAGTCGTGATCAAACCCGCACCAAGCAAACCTGAATCAACCAGTTCAGCGCAAATAAAGAAGGGATAACGCACCGAAGCTCATCAATCCGACCACGGCAGCTGCCACAAAACCAACAAGAAGGGGTTTGATTCCCAAGCCCTTTAGTTTTACCAAATCGGTGTTCAAGCCAATTCCGGCCAAAGCTCCGGCCAGTGCCCACTTGGATACCCATCCCGCCCCATCCAGGAATTTGACCCAAAACCCGGTCTTAGTTGAATCCGCGTCAAAAGCAAAATCGCCCAACGATCGCAAGGCGATCGCCAACAAGAAAAGAAAAATAAATCCAGGAACGGCGTCTTTGATCTGACGGAATGAAACTCTTCCCGAGCCGTTGCCGCCATTTCCAAATTTCGTCGCAATTAATGGAATCAAAACGGCCATACTCATATTCCGGATCAACTTGGTCACGGTCGCAGCCTGCAATGCTAAAGGCTCTCCAAAAGCCTCTTGATAGATCATACCGGCTCCAGCGACTTGGGATGTGTCATGGATCGAGGTCCCAAGAAATATTCCCGCCAACAACGGATCGAGGCTAAAAAAATGGTGTGCCAGCCATGGATAAGTGAACAAGGCCAGCAGTCCGAAGATGGTCACGCAAGCTACGGCATAGCTGGTCTCATTTTCATCGGCATCGATGGCCGGTCCCGTTGCAACAATCGCCGTGACACCGCAAACGCTCGTCCCAACAGCGATCAGGGCACCCAACTTCGGCGGTAGCCGCAACCAGTTATTGAATATGGTAACTACGACCAGAGCCGTGCCAATGCATGCAATAACGATCGGCAATGCCTTGCCACTGATTGCGCCGGTCGTCCCCAGAGCCAACTTGAACCCCAAGAGGACAATCCCGATTCTTAGACCAGTCTTCAGGATCCAGACAATCCCCGGACGAAGGACTGTCGAAACACCGACTGTATTGCGCACCATCAATCCAATAATGACAGCAAGGCTGATCCCACTAACCAAATGGTGGGAATTTTTATCAGCGGGATCGATTCCAGAAAGTCCGGCAAGAAAAACACTTAAATGATCCGCAGCAAATGCACCCACCACGGCAACGGCGCCCGCAGCAAGGATGCCAGGAACAAGCCGTGGGATCACAAAACCACCTGCATTCCGATTTCAATGACGCGGTTCGGGGGAATTCCGAAATACGCGGTGGCTGGAAGTGAGTTGCGGGCAAGAAATGAAAAAAGAGTTTTTCGCCAGCGGAGCATTCGCTCTGGCCCATCGGTCAGCAGGATGTCGCGGCCAAGGAAATAAGTGGTTCTGGCCTCTTCCACTTCAAGTCCGGCCTGCAACCGGGCAAGTCGGAAAATCTTTTCAACCTTTGGACTCTGCATGTAGCCAAACCGGGCGATCACTTCGTAGAAACCCTCACCTCTAGGAAAAACTTCCACCGCCTCCTTGAGCGGCACAAAGGGAACTTCCTCTGTGAGAATCGAAAGCAGGATCACCTGTCGGTGCAGGATCTGATTGTGCTCAAAATGATGCCGCAGGGCAGGGGGCACCATCCGTGCATTTCCCGTCATGAAGACAGCGGTTCCAGGAACCCGGTGAGGGCGGTCCTGCTGAATCCCCTCGACGAAGCTCATTACCGGAGCAAACTGGGATTCCATGCGTTTTGCAAGTGCACCTCGCCCACGCTTCCAGGTCAACATAACGGTCAGAACGACACCGCTGATTACGATCGTAAACCAGCCACCCTCCATGATTTTATGCAGGTTGGCTGCCAGAAAAGTCAGATCGATACCTAAAAATATTGCCACCATAAAAACGGCTGAAGAAGTCTTCCATTTCCATCGCCTGACTGCGACGAAGTACATTAAAAATGAAGTGATTGACATGGTGCCCACCACTGAAATTCCGTAAGCCGCCGCCAAAGCCGATGAGGTCTTGAACACAAAAACAAGCGCGACACACGCAACCATCAAAAGGAAATTTACTTCCGGAATGTAAATCTGACCCTTGGTGTCCTCAGACGTGTGAATGATCGTCAATCTTGGAGAATAACCCAATTGAACCGCTTGCTGGGCCAGCGAGAAAGATCCAGAGATCAATGCCTGCGATGCGATTACTGTCGCCAGTGTCGAAAGAACCACCATCGGATAAATCCCCCATTGGGGAACTAATCCGTAAAAAGGATTTGCAGAAACTTCTTTACCGCGCATCAAAAGAACAGCGCCTTGCCCAAGGTAGTTGATCATCAAACACGGCAACGCCACCCAAAGACAGGCCTTCCTGATCGGCTTGCGTCCAAAGTGCCCCATGTCCGCGTACAGCGCTTCAGCCCCGGTCAGACACAACACCACCGCACCAAGAACCAGAAACCCTTGCCATCCATGGGTCAATAACAACTTGATCCCATGATACGGGTTCAGGGCACCAAGGATTTTTGGCTCAGCAAAAATCGCAGGCAAAGCCATAATCGCAAGGACAGCAAACCATAACGCCATTGCCGGCGCAAAAATCTTGGCGACACGCGCCGTCCCTCGACGCTGCACCATAAACAAGGACACAAGGATTGCTATGGTTCCTGGGATTACCAGTGGCTGCAAATGTGGGGTGGCGATTTCAAGGCCTTCCATCGCCGACAAAACTGAGATCGCAGGCGTGATGGTTCCGTCCGCAGCCAATAAAGATGCGCCAATCACGCCGCTGTACATGACAACCCTGCCAAGGCGCGAGCGAGTTTTTTCCTTGGCACCCGGGGAAACCAAGGCCATCAAGGACAAGATTCCACCCTCTCCACGGTTGTCGGCACGCATGACAAAAGACACATACTTGATGACAACGACCGTTAGCAGTGACCAAAAAAAGAGTGAAATAATCCCCATGACATTGGATGGCACCGGGGCCAAACCGAAGGCTTCTGAAAAACACTCTTTGACTGCGTAGAGGGGAGAAGTTCCGATATCACCAAAAACGACGCCAAGGGCGGCATAAGCCAGCAACCTTTCAGAGCTAGAACCATTAAGGCGGTGGCTTTTAGCATCGGTGATGCCAGAAACATGCTTCAATTAATTATCCCCGCAATGGTTGGCATCAACTATGCCACAAACGCGCAACGTATTCGAAACCAAAAAGACCAATAGAACCGATGACCGTCGCATTGATTGCCGCCACGAGATATCCGATCCCGAGGATGACTGAGTCGCACTCCAGGACGCCCATCGCTATCAAAACCACTCCAAGAGCGGGCGGAAAGTTTGTCCCCGGGGGCAGTGGCATGGCCAAAATTCCACCACAAAAAGCCATAGCTAAGCCCGATATCCGTGTCACGCCTGGGAACTTCATGAAAATTTGGCCGCGTGGTTTTATCAGAAATTCGATCTTCCTCAGGACTTTCAATGCAAATTCAAGCGCCTTAACAACTAATTCCGCGGGCAACTTTTTATCCCTCCAGGATGCAGGCATCCACGGAGGCAAACCGGCAGCCATGCAAAAGGCCACGACAACGATCATGACGCCGAATGGAATGGAAACGCCGGGAAGAGGTATCGGAGTTAAAAACGGAAATCCAAGAATCAGGCAGACGAAAGCGTGCCCCCGTGCATTTAGCGCATCCAAAAACCGGCCGAGAGTCAGAGGGCCTGACGCAGCGAGGTCTCGCAGATTGCTCAATGAATCAGATAACCGCTGATTATCGCCTTGCATCTGGCACCAACAAAGCCCGGGTCACCATGGCCAGGAAAAACAGCACACCCATCGTCAAGACGATCATGGCTCCCGACGGCACGTCGATCCAATACGCCAGAACTAGTCCCACCTTCACAGAAGTCGCAGCAAACACGGACGCAAACAATAACTGCCAGCCATAACTGCCTCGCCACAAAGACGCTGCTCCAGCAGGAATTGCGAGCAGCGAACTCACCAGGACCACACCAGCTAGGCGCATCGAGAATGCCACCACTGCCGCACACAAACCAAACAACGCGTATTCGGCCAATGCCACGCGCACTCCGGACATAGCCGCCAAATCTGGATCAAATGCAGCATAGGCAATCCTGCGTCCCCACGTCAGGGCAATCACCGCAATCAATACCGCCCCCCCTGCTGTGATCAGTAAATCAGCCTGGGTCATCCCGAGTACACTTCCAAATAACAACGCCTCCATATTCAACGGCGGCGCTCCGGAATTTCGACGCAGAGCCAGGGCCAACACCCCAGCTGCGAACATAATCGGAAACAAAATTCCAATGGCGGCGTCGCCACGCAATTTACCCGTGCGGCGTACCCATGCCATCGCAAAGCCAACCAAGACATTCAGTGGCAAAGCCGCCCATATAAAAAACGCCCCGTAGGTTCCGGAGCTTGAATCGGCTGGCGACCCAGTCGTGGTACCGATCATTGCATTTAAAAGCGCCATGATGCCAGCAGCACCGAACATGGAATGAGCCAGACCGTCGCCCACAAATGTGATCCCGCGCTGAAAAACTAACACGCCAAGCATGGCACAGGCGATCGCCACCAAGGCACCGCCTGTCAAAGCTCGAACCATGAAATCCTGCGCAAGAATTTCGCTGAGGAATTCCATCATGATCAGTATTCCCCCTTACCGCTGGTGACGGCATGCTCATGGTCATGACCAGTAAAAGCGGTTTCTCTGATTCGCGGATCGTGCAGTATTTGAGCCGGGTTACCCCAGGCCATGACCGTGCCATTTTCCATAAAAAGCACCTTGGTGGCGCAATGTTCAACGACAGAAAGGCTGTGGGTAATCATGACAACTGTCATGCGACGCTGTTTGGTCAAACCATCCAGCAATGAGGTGATATCTACGATACCTTTGGCATCGACCCCGGCCATCGGCTCATCCAAAACCAGCATTTCGGGATCCGCGACCAGAGCCCGCGCCAAAAACGCACGTTGCAGCTCTCCACCACTAAGGTCGCGCAGCTCTTTGTCCAGTAAATGTTCGCCGCCAACGATCCGGAGTGCCGCAGCCGCCTTGTCCCGTGCTGCTGACGTGACCATCAAAGGCCACGCTCCAGACAGATGCGCGGCGATGACTTCGACCACACGCGCTGGAAACATCCGGTCAAAATTCTTGCGCTGGGGGACATATCCAATTTTTTTTCGGCCTTCACCGGGGTTTGCACCGAATAAAGTTACAGAGCCTAGAGTTGGTTTCCCCAAACCAAGAATTGCTTTAAGAAGCATGGTCTTGCCTGCACCATTGGGTCCACAAATGCACAGAAATTCCCCGCGATCCAAAGAGAAAGTAACATCATGCAAGATCGAACGGCCCTCGATGGCCAGGGACATTCCCCGAACTTCAATTGCGGGAGAAGCCGCCATTGCGGCGCTTTTGGTATTCATGTGTGCGTCTGCAGTCATTTTCCAGTCAGCCCCTTCGCCACTTCTTTAGTGAAGCGCGTCAGATAACGATCGTAGGCTCCAATCGAAACCGCTGTTGCAGAATCGGGATATCCGAGAGGATTGATTCGCGCCACCGCCACACCAGCTTCACGGGCCAAAGATGCTGCTACCGCGGCATCAATTTGTTCTTCCGCGAGCACCACAGACGGCCTGTTTGCCTTGGCCAATTGAATGAGAATACCCAAGTGCCGTGGTGTTGGCTCAACATGAGGTAAAGGTTCAAGTATCCCAATGATCTTTAGGCCGGTCAGGCGGCTGTAGTAGCCAAGCGAGCCGTGAGCCAGAATCAGGCTTACCTGTGGCAAAGATTTTGCCTGGACGACGATGGAGTCAGACAGCCGGCTCATCCGAGCTGTAAAAACTTTTGCCCTCTCAATGAGTGCATTTCTTGTGGCCTCATCCCCTTCAGTCATCTCTGCCAGGCGACCTGCCACAGCCATGGCAGCCTTCCCCATCCGGACGGGATCCACCCAAAAGTGCGGATCTGGCAGTCGCCCCATCACCCTCGCCGCTGAACTTCCCAAAGCAGCCACCTCAACTGTGTCTGCATAAGTCAGCGCTTCGACGTGAGGTAAAATTTCAAAAACAGGAACTTTATTTCCGGTGGCTCGGGCCATCCACCCGTCGGTTGTCTGATCCACGATCAAGAGAAGATTGGCAGAGCGCAAAACCCGGATATCTTTGGCAGACGCCTCGTAGTCGTGCTCACTGCGTCCGTAGGGTAGAGCTGGCTTCACTTCAAAGGCATCAGCCGCAATCTCCTGAACCATCGCATGGATCGGATAGACGCTCACCAGCAACAGCGGCCGTTTACCCGACTTTGCGCCAAAGGCTGTCCCTGCCAGAAGGATCCAAACAAGACACAAAATCAGTCGGTTCATGGGCAAAAATCACCTCTCCGCGTTGGCCGGTTTTGATACCACAACCAAGCTCC
>Ga0214919_10000357_pt1 | contig 78095 bp, 81 predicted proteins | sample LL1503_MetaG_FD_177994 | JGI IMG/M metagenome (GOLD analysis project Ga0214919, IMG submission 177994) | Freshwater microbial communities from Lake Lanier, Atlanta, Georgia, United States - LL-1503 | ecosystem: Environmental > Aquatic > Freshwater > Lake | place: USA: Georgia | collected... | reverse complement strand
CCTATCATTTAATGATTGACCAAATTAGAAAAGAAAATAAAATAGTGATGACGGATAGCTTTGATGAAAATGCCAATGCAATTACCCAGGGCAGTTCGGAATTAAAGCAATTATTACTTGCAGCTATTAATAATTTGAACCCCACGCAGAAATCACTCATTCTATTAAAAGATTACGAAGGTTATTCTTACCAAGAAATTGGGGAGATTATGCAGTTATCAGAATCCCAGGTAAAAGTGTATTTGCATAGAGCTCGATTAATTTTAAAAAATAAATTAACTCATCTTGAAAAAATGAGTGCTTAATAATGATTAACGAAAACAACTACGAAACATATTTCATGTCATACATTGACAATGAGTTAAATGCTACCGAAAGAGCAGCCGTAGAAGCTTTTGTCTTAACTGAACCCAAATATGCAGCCGCTTTAACTGTTTTTGAAAAAACAAAATTACAGGCTCCAAGTGTTGAGATGGAGGATAAAATATTTTTATACCGTTTTCCGGAAATGGAGGCTAGCTTAGACCCCGATTTTAAAAAATCATTATATAAAAAAGAAACACACCAACGTAAAATTATTTTTACACCTAATATTATAAGAGCTTCCTTTGCCATTGCAGCTTTATTAATTTTATTTATTAGCATTCAACTGTTTAAAACAAACACAATAATAAAAGAAAAAAATTTAGTTGCCTCTACCAATATCAATTCTTCTAATTCAAAGCAAATAGAAAATATAATTGTACAAAGCAATGAAGTAAATACCTCTTTTAATTATGGTAATAATGCTGTAATAGTAAGTACCCATCCTTTGAATAAAAAAATAAATGCTATCAATAATAGTGTGAATGAATCATCTACCAATAGCAAAAAAGATATAGAAATGCATAGCGCTTCAACCTATATAAACTCCAATACAATTAGTTTAGTTGAAAACCAGACACCTTCATTAGGAAAATTTCATGAAACCCAGATAGTTGCAAACTCTACGGAAACAGCCTCTAATGAAGAGACTAAAAATATTACTGTCATACCCACTACTTATAAAGAAATTGACACAGAAGAAGACAGAACTATTAATATTGGTATGCTTGAAATTGATGGTGCTGCTTTCAGAGGTATCACCAGAAGACTTTCAGCTTTATTAAAAAGAAATAAAATAGAAAAAGAAAAATAATTATGAAAAAACCTATTGCTTGTTTAACAATAATTGCCCCGCTAATATTAAGTTTATTAGTGCTATTAAACCTTCAAGGTTTTGCACAAAACGATAGTTCAAGAACCAAACCTACTTTTAAGTTAGTAACTGATAGCAGCTTTAGTGCAAATGATACTATTAGAATTGGCGATATGCTTATTATCAAAAAGCAAGGCGATCGCAATAACGAATATGATAATAAAAGTTATTATGATAGAAAAAGAAATAGACTTTATGGTACCACTTTAAATATCACTAATGGCAAAATAAAAAAAGATACATTCTTATCGGTAAATGAGGATACAGTAAAAATTGGTAGAATTAATGTAATTAAATCGCAGAGTGACGGTCATAAAAAAGATTGGCAGTCCATAATAGAGGATGGCGATTTTGACAATACACATATTAGCATAGAGCGTTTACCTAAAAAATTAAAAAATGTAACCACCAACTGGATGTCTTTTGATTTAGGTTACGCAAATTATAGTGACGAGTCGGCACAAATGGCTTATATAATGCTCTACCCCGGCCTTCCCTATAATAAATATTGGGTCAATTCAAGTAACTTAAAATTAGATAATCGAAAGTCAAGTAACTTTAATATTTGGATTGTACAACAAAAATTAAATCTCTACCAACATAAAATAAATTTAAAATACGGAGTAGGTTTTGAAATGTTCAATTTTAGATTTGAACAACCTGTAAGTTTTAGAAACGAACCGGGTAAAACGATATTCATGGACGATGTGAATTTTACAAAAAATAAATTATTCGTTAAATACTTAACAGTACCTGTTCAATTAAATTTTAAAGCCAACCCCAATAGCCCTAAAGGTTTTTATGCAAGTATAGGTTTAAGTGCGGGATATTTAGTAGATGCCAGAAACAAACAAATTAGTGCTGAAAGAGGTAAACAAAAATATGATGGCAATTTTGAATTAAATAATTTTAGGTTTGCCACCATTGGTGAATTAGGAATAGGTGGTATTAGATTATATGGCTCTTATGGTTCAATTAACTTATTTGATAAAAATCAAAGTAACTTTTCTTTATTTCCTTACGCAATTGGTTTAAGATTTAGTAATTTTTAAAAAATAAACTCCTATAAAAAAATTTGATTTGGTTTTGTTGAATTTTGGTGAAAAAAAGCCCCTCAAACTATTGAGGGGCTTTTTAGTTATATAAGATAATTAGCTAAAGCTTATAATATAAAATTTATACTAAATTTTCTGCGCCAAAATAAGGCTGCAATACTTTCGGAAGAGCAATACCAACTTCGGTTTGGTAGTTTTCTACTATAGCTGCAAAAATTCTTGGAAGGGCCAATGAACTACCATTTAATGAATGCGCAAACTGAATTTTACCAGCCGAATCCTTGAAACGACATTTCATTCTATAGGTTTGATAAGCTTGGAAATTAGAAACACTACTTACTTCAAGCCATCTCTTTTGTGCTGCACTATACACTTCAAAATCATAAGTAATGGCAGAAGCAAATCCCATATCTCCTCCACATAATCTTAGAATACGGTATTGTAAACCCAGACTTACTAATAGTTTTTCAACGTGGGCTACCATTTCATTTAATACTTCATCACTTTTATCGGGATGTACAATTTGTATAATCTCTACTTTCTCAAATTGATGCACTCTATTTAATCCACGCACCTCTTTTCCAAAACTTCCTGCCTCTCTTCTAAAGCAAGGAGAATAAGCGGTCATTTGTAATGGCAAATCTGTCTCTTTCAAAACCACATCTCTATAAATATTAGTAACAGGAACTTCCGCTGTAGGAATTAAATAAAAATTATCTGCAGTGGCATGGTACATCTGTCCTTCTTTATCGGGTAGTTGACCTGTGGCAAAAGCAGAAGCTTCATTTACCATAAAAGGAGGTAAATATTCTGTATAACCCGCTGCAATATTAAAATCTAGAAAATATTGCACCAAGGCTCTTTGAAATTTTGCACCCTTTCCAATATATAAAGGAAAACCACTACCTGTAATTTTAGAACCGGTTTCAAAATCAACTAAATTATATTGGCTAATTAAATCCCAATGCGCCTGAGCACCTGCATGGAGTATAGGTGTTTCACCCCCTTGCTTGATAATTTCATTTTCTTCAGGTGTTTTTCCTTTGGGCACTAAATCATGTGGCAGATTAGGAAATTGAACAATGGTATTTTGCAATTGTAATTCTACCTCGGCCATCTTTATTTTAAGTGGATCTAATTGTGTTTTTAAGCCTGCTACTTCGTTTTTCAAATTTTCTGCCTGCTGCTTTTCGCCTTTGGCCATTAGGCCCCCAATTTCTTTGGAAGCCGCATTCACCCTGGCTTGCATCTCATCAAAAGAAGCTTGTAATTGCTTTCTTTCATCATCCATGGCTATAACGGTATCCACCAAATCCAAATTTGCAAATTGCTTAATAGCCAATTTCTGCTTAGCTATTTCTTTGTTTTGGCGTAAAAAACTCACTTGTAACATCGGATCAAATTTTAGCAAAGATAATCAAAGCATTGTACTACGCCTAGATATCCCCTACCTTTGCCCCATAAATTGAAAATGAGTTATGGCCTCTATAAACGACGACTTTCAGACCAGGTGGTGGGATTTAGAGAAAAGACTGATGGACCGCTTTGGTAAAAAACCCGATGTAGAATCTATCTTATTTCTCATTGGGCTTCAAGAAACAGGCTTTTTAATAGAAAAAATAAGCAAGGAACAAAAGCAGGATCTCATGCATGTGGCTATTTGCAAGATCCTTTCTAGCAGCGGTTATTATATACTTGAAGGCCTAGATGAAGAGGGCTGGCCACATTTCAAACAATTAAAGAGCCTACCTACGATGGACTTAATAGAACAGGAAGGATTTTTAAAAGACCATATTTTACTCTATTTTGATAACAATAGCTTCTAGCTCATTGGTTTTTTAGTGTTTTTTATGAATCTTTGCATCAATAAAAAATAAACTATGCAATTCCCAGCCGATTTACGTTACACTAAGGACCACGAATGGATTAAATTAGAAGGCAACACTGCCACTATTGGTATTACCGATTTCGCACAAGGCGAACTTGGGGATATTGTATACATTGATATTAATACAGTAGGAAAAATGCTTTCAGCTGAAGCAGTATTCGGAACTGTTGAAGCTGTAAAAACTGTAAGTGATTTATTTTTACCAGTAGCAGGTACTATATTAGAAGTTAACCCAGCATTAACATCTCAACCAGAATTAGTCAACACCGATCCCTATGGTGCAGGTTGGATGGTAAAAGTAAATGTTGTTAATGCAGCTGATGTTACAGCTTTACTAACAAGTGAAGCGTATAGTCAGTTGGTTCATTAATCCACTATGACAAATTCATTTAAAACTTTAGTTTGGGTCATTTTTGAATTTGTACTCATATTTATTTTATTAAGTATGCCAAGTAGTGGTGAGCAAGGTACAGGCTTAGTATCTTTTATTTTATCATTACCTTTTGCTGATAAAGTAATACATATGATACTTTTTGGAAGTTTAGCCTTATCTATATTTTCTCATTTTGAACAGTATTCAAATATTTCTTTCAAATCAACAAGAACAAAGGCAGTTAGTTTAATTGTTTGTATTTTATATGGAATTGGAATGGAATTTTATCAAAAATATTTTGTCCCCTCTCGAGGATTTGAAGTAGGTGATATGTTAGCAGATGCCACAGGAGCCTTACTAGGACTGCCTTTTTTTAATATGGTAAAACATTTTATTCAACCCAAATCGAAAAAATTGTAAATGGGTATTGAAAAAGACATACAACAAACGAATTTCAGAAATGAATTTCAAAAAATGGGTATTAATATTATTTATACCGCGAATTGGTTAAATGAGAAAATAGGTCAAATTTTGTCTACTGAAGATATTACCCAACAACAGTACAATATTTTAAGAATTTTACGCGGGAGCGATGTGCCTTTAAGTACTTTAAAAATTAGAGAGCGTATGTTAGATAAGATGAGTGATACCAGTAGAATTGTAGACCGCTTAATTGTAAAGGGTCTTGTTGAAAAAACAGCCTGCATAAAAGATAAAAGACTGGTAGATATCACTGTTACCAAAAAGGGACTCCAATTATTAGAAAAATTAGATGCACTAAATGAACACATTGATTCCATCTTAAAAGGAGTGAGTGAAAAAGAAGCAAATACCATAAATCAAATTTTAGATAAGCTTAGAGAAGATACCCAGCATTTATAAATTTAAATAAGTACCGATGCGTTTATTAATGAGTATCCTATTTATAGGATTTTTTCTTTTTACAAAAGCACAACCTGCATTCAACGATAAAAATGTTTTTGAATTTAGAGGCGTATGGATAGCCACTGTTGAAAATATTGATTGGCCAAGTAAAAGAGGTTTATCTAATCAAGCGCAGAAAGAAGAATTTATTACACTACTAGATAGGCATCGGAAAAACGGCATGAACGCTATTATTATGCAAGTGCGTCCTTCTGGTGATGCTATGTACCCTTCTACTTTAGAACCTTGGAGCGAATATCTAATGGGTACGCAGGGCCTACCTCCTAGCCCCTTTTATGACCCCTTAGAATTTATGATTAACGAAACGCATAAAAGAGGCATGGAATTTCATGCTTGGATTAACCCTTACCGCGCAGTTTTCAATGAAAAAAAATCAAGTGTGGCGCCCAGTCATATTTCTAGACTACATCCTGAATGGTTTTTAACCTATGGAGATAAAAAATATTTTAATCCAGGTCTTCCTCAAGTATGGCAACATACGAATAGAATTGTGAGAGATTTAGTCATCAGATATGATATTGACGCAATTCATATGGACGATTATTTTTATCCTTACCGTATTGCTGGTAAAGAATTTCCGGATGAGAAAACCTATCAACAAGATAGTAGAGGATTATCAAAAGAGGATTGGAGAAGAAGTAATTGTGATACCATTGTCAAACAATTATATGCTAGCATTCACCAAATAAAACCAGGTGTACAATTTGGTATTAGCCCCTTTGGTATTTGGCGTAATAAATCAAAAGATCCTAGAGGCAGTGACACCAAGGCGGGTCAAACCAACTACGATGATTTATATGCCGATATATTATTATGGCTTGAAAAAGGTTGGGTAGATTATATTGCGCCTCAAATTTATTGGGAGCATGGGCATCCACTTGCGAATTACGATACCATTATTGATTGGTGGGACCAAAATAGTTATGGGAAAAATTTATACGTCGGCCATGGCATGTATAAAGCGGGCAGCAATACTCCTTGGAGAGATAAAAATGAACTTCCTTATCAAATAAAAAAATTGCGAAATTTGAAGCACACGAATGGTAGCGCTTATTTTAGTAGTAGTAGCTTTAATAATAATATAAATAATTGGAATGATAGCTTGCAACAAAACTATTATCAAAAACCGGCCTTATTACCTACTATGCCTTGGCTGGTTCAATATAAAGTAGAAGCACCTTTAGTAAACAAGCAAAGTATTAGTAGTTATCAAATTCAAGTAAAGGCTATCAGCACTATTAAACAGTATGCAGTATTAGAAAGTACGAACAACCAGTTTTCTGTAGCTGCCATTCTTATGCCCGATACTAAAACAATTAATCTAAATGCCTTAGGTATTCAGAAAAAGTCTAATACACAATACTGGTTAGTTGCAATTGGGAAACAAAATCAATTAAGTAGTTTAGTAGCGCTTAATTAAGAATAAATTTTTTATTAATCAAAGGACCTTTTTAAAGAAATATTTTCATTCGCTTTAATAATTAGAGGCACATGCTCAACAATAGTCATATCATTGTCTAGTCCAAAGGCTTTTTGATCACTTTGAGATAAATGCTTAATATTAAAGTAGACATCCATAATAAAGTCTTCTCTAATAGATAATTCATTTTCAATAGAGAAAAAGCTTTCTATAATAACATACGTGATATCGGTGTGGAAGTCCTTACTTTTTAAAGATTCATACTTGCTATAAATACCCAATTCTTGAGACTCATTTAATTCTTGCATCACTTTTTTAAAGCACAAATTCACACGGGGTTGAATTCTAAAACCTAATTTAAAATCGACACGCATAACTTTATCGTCCACTAATTCTTTAATAGTATATTCCATTCCATATGGCGAATCGGTTCTGTCTATATGTAAGAACCAATAAATGTCGGCACGTTTTGGTTTTCTATTCAATATAGAATCAATAATACGATGCTCAATTTCTCTATGGTTATTTGCCTTTGTTAAATACACTAAATGGGTTGCATATTTAGGCACATCTTTATCAACACTTAACTCAGAAAGTGGTTCTAAATAATCTTTCAACTTTACAAAGTCTAAATAACGATTTGCAATTTTCCTAGCACGATGCCAAATCATCATCACAAATATCATGCTTAAAGAAAAGATGAAAGTAATTGCAGCTTCTTTTATTTTTACAAAATTGGCAACAAAGAATGAAATTTCAACAATGGTAAAAATTAAAATAATAAGTGCTACTAATGATTGGCTCCACCTTTTTACATTCAACATATAAAAATTCATTAGCATAGTAGTCATCATCATACAAATAATAATAGAAAAGCCGTATGCCGATTGCATACTTTCACTTTTCTTAAAATACAAAAGCATAGTCACACAGCCCACCCATAAAATAAAATTCAAACTAGGTATATAAATTTGTCCTTTTTGGTCGGTCGGAAATTTAATAGTAACACGTGGCCAAAAATTTAAACTTATAGCTTCAGAAATTAAAGTAAATGAGCCGCTAATTAAGGCTTGACTTGCAATAATAGTTGCCATGGTAGCAATACCAATACCAATAATTAAGAACCAATGCGGCATAATATTAAAGAAAGGGTTCATTCCATTGTCGCTTTGACCAATAAAGTCTAACAAATATGCACCTTGACCCATATAACTCATTACCAAGGCCACTTTTACAAACATCCAACTAACTTGAATGTTTTGACGACCACAATGGCCTAGATCGCTGTATAAAGCCTCGGCCCCAGTGGTGCAGAGAAAAACCGCACCTAAAAGCCAAAATCCATTTGGGTAATGTACTAATAAATCATAAGCATAATAAGGGTTCAATGCGCTTAAAATACCTACATGATGTAAGACTTGAGAAAGTCCTAAAATTAAAATCATGGAGAACCAAATAAGCATAATAGGTCCAAAAGCAAATCCAATAATTTTAGTTCCAAAACGTTGAAAGAAAAACAACAATGAAATGATGGCTAATACAATTCCTACCGTTAAATTATTACCCGGTACAAAAACTTTTTCTAACCCATGTACACCTGCTAAACCTTCAATAGCAGATGAAACAGAAATAGGTGGTGTAATCATTCCATCGGCAAGCAACATAGCAGCACCAATGATTGCAGGCACATATATCCATTTTACGTATCGACGAATTAAAGCAAACAAAGAAAAAATTCCTCCTTCACCACGATTATCTGCACGAAGTGTTAAAAAAACATATTTGAAAGTAGTTTGTAAAGTTAAAGTCCAAAAAACACAAGAAATGGATCCGTAAACTAATTGTTCAGTAATAACTTTATGATGGATAATGGCTCCAAAAACATACAAAGGAGAGGTTCCAATATCACCATAAATAATACCAAGTGTAACTATTAAACCTGCTACCGAAAGTTTGTGTGCGTGATTGGCGCCAGCTGATTGTCCCATGGATCAAAGTAAATTGAGGACAAAGTTTATAAAAATAATAATTAGAAACAGCTTATTATGCTAAGTATTTTAAAAATTTCTCTAAGTATTTTACTAAAGCTTGTAATTACCCCATTTGGCTTCCACCGCTTTGAAACGAAAGTCAAAAATTCCTTGAAGCTGCTTTTTAACCAAAATTACCTGGGCGATATCGCCTAAAAAGCCCAAAGGAATTTTATAATGAACTATATCTTCCATTTTGACGCCGCCCTTTACTTCGGTAAAGTGGTGCTGATGATGCCACATTGTATAAGGACCAAAGCGCTGTTCATCTACAAAATAGGCGCCTTCCTTTACATGGGTAATCTCTGTCATCCAATAAAGTGGTATGCCTAAGAGAGGCTTTACAGTATATTCTATAATTTGGCCCGGGTACATTTTAGCACCATGGTACTTACTAATAATATTAAAACCCATTTTTTCAGGGGTAATTTTAGCAAGATTCGCTGGGCTGCTAAAAAAATCCCAAGCTTCTTGCAGGGAGATTGGAATAAATTGCTCTGTATGCAGGCTATATACTTTTGACATACTATAACAACAACTAAGTCTTGTTTTTGTTGTAATAATTCACCCTAAAGCCATTAATTTTAACCTATGATAACTAAGGCCGCCCAATTAAAGGCATTTGAAACAATATACGAGAACTTAAATGCACAACAAAAATTGGCCGTGGATACGATTGAAGGTCCCGTCATGGTCATTGCAGGACCTGGAACAGGCAAGACCCAAATACTTGGTGCACGTATTGGAAAAATACTTTTAGAAACCGATACTGCTCCCGAAAATATATTATGCCTTACCTACACCGATGCCGGTGCCATTGCCATGCGCAAGCGATTAGTAGGTTTTATTGGGGCTAGTGCTTACAAAGTAAATATTGCTACTTTTCATTCTTTTTGTAACGATATCATTCAAGATAATTTATACTTATTTGAAAAGTCTAGCCTAGATCCTATTTCTGAATTAGAAAAAATTGAGCTCTTAAAAAAACTCATCGACCAATTTGATAAAAACAACCCTTTAAAAAGATACCGAGGCGATGTATATTATGAAATGAATAATCTAAGCAAATTATTTAGTGCCATGAAAAAAGAAGGTTGGACCAGTACTTATTTAGTGCAGCAAATTGATCTTTACATTTCTGAAATACCTACTAGAGATGAATTCGTATACAAGAAAAAATACAAACAGTTTGAAGCAGGTGCATTAAAACAAGGACTAGTAGATGCAGCACTTGAAAAAATGGAAAAATTAAAAGCAGCCGTACTTGCTTTTGATAACTACCAATCACTGATGAAATCGCATAGCAGGTATGATTTTGACGATATGATTAATTGGGTAATTGCAGCTTTCAAAGAAAATAAAAACTTACTAGCACAGTATCAGGAAAAGTATTTATACCTATTAGTAGACGAATACCAAGACACGAGCGGAACACAAAATGAACTGGTACAATTATTAGTAAATTATTGGGACCAACCCAATTTATTTGTGGTAGGTGATGACGATCAAAGTATATTCAGGTTCCAAGGTGCCAATGTAGAAAACATGTTGCATTATCAAAAGCAGTACCATGAAGCCATTACCACTATTGTGCTTGAAAACAATTATAGGTCTACCCAGCCTATTTTAAATGCATCTACTTTAGTAATAAATAATAACCAAGAAAGGCTTATCAATAAAATAGAGGGCCTTACTAAAATTTTAATAGCTGCCTTACCTGAAAATAAAAATATTGATGTCCTTCCTTCTATTTATGCTTACAACGATCCGCAAGAAGAAATGATAGGTATTGCTGAAAAAATTAATCAACTCATTCTAGCAGGAACTTCTCCCAAGGATATAGCGGTATTGTATAAAGAAAATAAATACGGAGAAGAGATTGCGCATTTTTTACAACAAAAAAATATTCCGTTATTTAGCAAAAGAACAGCTAATTTGTTTGATCAAGTACTTATTCAACAAATTATAAGAATATTAGACTACCTCGCTTGCGAATGGGATCAACCCAATGAAGGGGCTAATTTATTATTTGAAATTTTACATTTTTCCTGGTGGAAAATTTCTCCTATCACTATTGCAACATTAACCGAAGAAGCGAATCAATTAAAGTATGCGCATTCAGAAAATACTTTTAGAAAAGTATTAATTGATAAAACAAAGGAAGTGCAAACTGAATTGTTTAACGAAGGGGGGATGAGTGAAGTGGCTAAAGCCATGCAAGTATTAGAAGACCTCATTAGTCAGGTGGCCAATGTAACCTTGATTAACTTAATAGAACAAGTATTACAAAAGACAGGTATTATTCAAAATGTATTAACGGGGCCTAATAAAAACCATGAGTTAAACATAGTAAGTACATTTTTTGATTTTATTAAAGAAGAAACACATCGTCATCCAACCTTACATTTAAATAGCTTGGTAGATATGTTAAAAATGATGCGTAGAGAAGATATTCGCTTGCCTTTACCTATTACTACAGGCAGCGATGCAGGCGTGAATTTATTAACTACCCATGGCAGTAAGGGCTTGGAATTTCAATATGTATTTTTAGCCGGCACCAATGCGCAGTATTGGGAAAAGAAAAGAAGAACTGCCAGTGCAGGTTATACCCTACCCGATACTGTTTTAAGTAGTTTAGAACATGCAGATGATAAAGAAGAACTAAGAAGATTATTTTATGTAGCCATTACAAGGGCAAAACAATTTTTAACTATTTCTTATAGTCAGTATAAAGCAGATGGCAAAGAGGCCGAACCTAGTCAATTTATTATTGAAGTATTAGAAGGCAAAGAAGCTAGTATTCAAAAAATAGAATTACCGCAGGATATCAAAACATCTTATAAGTTACTTCGTTTGCAAACAGCACCCATGCCAGAAATTCAACAACTAGAAGATGATTTTATAAATCCTAAACTAGAAAAATTTTCTATGAATGTAACTGCATTGAATAATTATTTAAAATGTCCATTACATTTTTACTACAATAGTTTAATTAGAGTACCTGCGGGTAAATCGGAGGCCACTACTTTTGGCTCAGCCATTCACGATGCTTTGAATAAGTTATTTAAGAAAATGCAAGAAGCGGGTAATAATAGTTTTCCCGATACACAAACCCTCATTCAAGACTTTAACTACTATATGAATAGGCATCGAGAAGCCTTCACACAACAAGAGTTTAAGGATAAAACAGAATTAGGCGAAACGGTACTTATAAAATATTATGATAGATATATAAATGAGTGGAATAAAGTAGTGTCTACTGAATTTCGTATCAACAATATAGTCGTAAAAGAAATTCCTTTAAAAGGAACCATTGATAAAATTGAATTTAATGGAAAGCAAGTAGTAGTAGTTGATTACAAAACTGGTAATATAGAAAACGCAAGAGAAAAATTAAAAGGGCCGAATGAAAAAAATCCTTTAGGAGGCGATTATTGGAGGCAGGCCGTATTTTATAAAATACTTTTAAACCACCATCCTAAAAACTGGGAAGTGACTACAGCCGAATTTGATTTTATAGAACCCAATAAGAAAAAGGAGTTTGAAAAAATTATAGTGCCAATTACAGATGCTGATATAACTACCGTGAGTCAACAAATTCAATTGGTTTGGGGCAAAATTCAATCCAAGGATTTTTATACAGGGTGTGGCAAGGAGGATTGCCATTGGTGTAATTTTGTCAAAACAAACGAATTAGCGGTGGCACTGCATGAAATAAAAGCAAGCGCTGAATCAGACGAAGAATAAATCAATTAAGTTTGCATTCTATGAGGAAGCTTTCATTACTGAAATTATTGGTCTTGGCTATTTGGGCCCTTTCAAGCATTATACAATTAGAAGGCTGCGCCAATATTGTTCCTCCCAGTGGAGGACCTAAGGATAGTTTGCCTCCTTACTTAATTGCAGCAAGACCTATTGATTCTGCCACTAATGTACACCCTAAAGAAATTTTAGTAGGTTTTAACGAATATATTACCACTACTTCAATTCAAGAAAATTTAATTATTTCTCCTACATTAAAAAATATGCCGCTCATTGACGCGCGCTTAAATAGTATTAGAATAAGAATTACCGATACCTTATTAGACAATACCACTTATAGCATTCAATTTGGTAACGCCATTAAGGATGTGAACGAAGGTAATATCTTAAAAAATTTTACTTATGTTTTTAGTACCGGCACTCGTTTAGATACTGGAAAAATAAAGGGTAAAGTTGTACTTGCTGAAAGCGGTAGAGTGGATAGTAGTTTTGTAGTTATCTTACATCCTGCAAATAAAGACTCTGCTATTTTCAAAGAGCGTCCTAATTATTATACCAAGCTAAATGGTAAAGGACAGTTTAGTTTTAATTATTTACCTAAGGGCAGCTACCAAATTTTTGTACTCCCTAACGATTACACTAAAAAGTACGATGATAGCACTAAGTTTTTTGCTTTTTTAGATAGTACTATTAGTATTGAAACTACAAAGGACTCTATCCAACTATATGCTTTTCAAGGAGCTAAAAAGCCAATTAAATTAAAGTCAAGCAGTACTTTAAAATCTAATAAAAAGGGTGCTACTTTGAAATACAGCAAAGATTTTGATGGAAGTGAACAAGATATTTTACATCCCTTACACTTAACATTTGAAACGCCAATACATTTTAACGATAGTTTCCCTATAGCTTTATGCGATACATTTAATAAAAAACTAGCCGGCGCTAACATTAGCATTGATACAGCTCATCCTGAAACTATTATTGTTTCTTATCCTTGGAAATTTTCCACCAAGTATCGATTAATAATTCCACAAGCCTCCATTAAAGATTCTTTAAACAATATTCTACTCAAAACAGATACCCTTGCTTTTATTACAAAAAAAGAAGAGGCTTATAATAGCGCTACCATAAAAATGAAGGGTTTTGAAAATTTAAAAAATCCAATACTACAACTAAGCCAGGACGATAAAGTTAAATTTAGTTACCCTATTGTTTCATCGCTCCTTACTATTCAACAATTGCCTCTTGGGGAATATACCCTTACACTGTTAATTGATAATAATAATAACGGCAAATGGGATACAGGTGCTTATTATGGAAAGCAAAAAAGACAGCCAGAAATGGTAAAATGGTTTACTACCCCATTGAATATTAGGGCCAATTGGGAGAATGAAATAAATTTAATTTTAAATAAGTAGTTTTACAGCTAGTATAACAATATGCAATTACCTTCTACTTTATTAGAAAACGCGGTGGCTGAATTTGCCAAGCTTCCAGGCATTGGTAAAAAAACTGCACTGCGATTGGTTTTGCATTTATTAAAACAAGAGCAGGACGTCACCAATAGTTTTAGTGAGGTATTAAAAAAAATGCGCAAGGAAATTCAATTTTGTCAAAAATGTTATAACATAAGCGATGGAACTATTTGTTCTATTTGTGCCAATTCAGGCAGACAAAAAAATACTATTTGCGTGGTCGAAAATATCAGAGACGTAATTGCTATTGAAAATACTCAACAATTCAATGGCACCTATCATGTACTAGGGGGCATTATCTCTCCATTAGACGGAATTGGTCCCGAGCAATTGACCATTGACCCACTTATTGATAGAGTTAAAAAAGACAAAGTAACCGAGTTAGTTTTTGCCTTAAATCCCAATATTCAAGGCGATACCACTATATATTATATTCAAAAAAAGCTAGGCACTAGCACTTGCATGATTACTACCATTGCAAGAGGTATTGCCTTTGGGGGTGAATTAGAATACGCCGATGAAATGACACTTGGTAAGAGTATATCCAACCGCCAACCTATACACCAGTATATTAAATAGGCAAATTCAACCGAATTGTATAATTTTGATGTTCAAACATTAAGTATGAGAATTCTATTCATTTTATTATTTGCTATGATAGTAAGTAGCCCCTTAGTGGCACAAAAAAATTATAGCACCACGAAGGCAGAAGTACATTTTATTGCAGTGGACGACAATGATATTGATGCAGTTAATAAAAATGCAGTCTGCCGTCTACAATCCAATGGTGATTTGAGTTTCATCATGCTTATCAAAGATTTTACATTTGAAATGGAAGGCATGCAAAAACATTTTAATGAAGAATATTTAGAAAGTGATCAATTCCCTCGTGCCTTTTTTAATGGCAAAATCACTAATTTTTCTAGTATTAATTTTTCCAAGGATGGTAATTACCCAGTCACTGTTTCAGGCACCATGCAGGTACATGGAGTCAATAAATCCATCCAAACCAGTGGAATGATAGAAATTAAAAACGGGCTACCTATTGCCACTGCTAAATTCACTGTTACCTTAAAAGACTTTAAAATTGGAGGTATATTAATTAAGATGGTAGCCGATAAAATCAATGTCGATATTAAAGCTGCTTTACAGTAAAAGTAAGTTAGCAATATAGTATAAAGGGGCTTTATTTGGCTGCAAAGCAATAGTGTATTAACTTTGCCCCGCATTGCAGGCGGATTTGTTTATTGTTCAACCTGCCTTCCGAAAGGGAAAAAAGAACTAATAAACGATACTATTTTCACTCCCCACTTATCAATAGTATTAATTAGTTACTCTACTTTTCTTTTGGATATATGCATAAAAATTTATTTATGTCAATTCAAGAGACACTCAAAAAAAGAATTTTAGTTATTGATGGTGCCATGGGTACCATGATACAGCGCCATAAATTAACGGAGGCCGATTACCGCGGTACTCGATTTGCCAATTGGCCTTCAGACCTTAAAGGCAATAACGACTTACTATGTATTACCCAGCCTGCTATTATTACAGGAATTCATTTACAATATTTAGAAGCCGGTGCCGATATTATTGAAACCAATACTTTCAGTAGTACTTCTATTGCCATGGCCGATTATGATATGCAGTCATTGGCTTATGAATTAAATGTGGCTGCTGCTAAATGTGTAAAAGAAGCCATTAACCAATACAAATCAAAACATCCTAACACAACAGAGAAATATATTGCAGGTTCTATTGGACCTTTAAATAAAACTTTAAGTTTATCACCGGATGTAAATAATCCAGGTTTTCGTGCCGTTACATTTGATGAAGTAGTGGTGGCTTATACAGAACAAATAAGAGGTCTTGTTGATGGAGGCGTAGATGTGATTTTAATTGAAACTATTTTTGATACTTTAAATGCGAAGGCGGCCATTTTTGCAGTGAAAGAATTTTTTAGAAAAGAAGGTAAACCTGAATTACCTATGATGATTAGTGGAACCATCACCGATGCATCAGGTAGAACTTTAAGTGGTCAAACCTTAGAAGCATTTTATACTTCAATTGAACATGCTAAACCATTAAGTGTTGGCTTAAACTGCGCCTTAGGGGCACAAGAAATGAGAAGTCATATAGAAGAACTTTCACAAATAGCCACCTGTTATACATCGGCCTATCCCAATGCAGGGCTACCGAATGCAATGGGTGAGTATGACGAAGAACCACATCAAACAGCACACTTTATTGAAGAGTGGGCTAAAAATAAATTTGTAAATATTGTAGGGGGCTGTTGCGGTACCACTCCAGACCATATTAAACATATGGCGGATAATGTAAAAAATATTACGCCCCGTGCGCTTCCTATTTTAGACCCAACTATTTAAATTATGAGTGAAGAAATATTACATATTAAACCATATTTAAGATTAGCCGGATTAGAACCCTTAGTGATTCGTCCTGAAACTAATTTTGTCAATGTGGGTGAAAGAACCAATGTAACTGGTTCAAAGAAATTTGCAAGGCTCATTAAAGAAAATAAATATGAAGAGGCTTTATCTGTAGCAAGAAGTCAGGTAGAAAGTGGTGCGCAAATTATTGATGTAAACATGGATGACGCCCTTTTAGAAGGGGTAACTGCCATGACCACTTTCTTAAACTTAATACAAAGCGAACCAGATATTGCCAAGATACCTATCATGATTGATAGTTCTAAATTTGAAATTATTGAAGCGGGTTTAAAATGTGTACAAGGAAAATGTATTGTGAATTCTATTTCCATGAAGGAAGGAGAAGCGAAGTTTATTGAACAAGCCCATATTTGTAAAGCCTTTGGTGCCGCTGTAATTGTAATGGCCTTTGATGAAAAAGGACAAGCCGATACCAAGGACCGTAAAATTGAAATTTGTTCCCGTGCTTATAAAATTTTAGTAGATCAAGTAGGATTTGATCCTCAAGACATAATTTTCGATCCAAATATTTTTGCAGTAGCCACCGGTATTGAAGAACATAATAATTATGCCGTAGATTTTATTGAAGCTACCCGTGTGATCAAAGAAAAAATGCCCCTTGCTAAAGTAAGTGGTGGTGTATCAAATGTATCTTTTTCCTTTAGAGGGAATGATGCAGTTCGTGAAGCCATTCATGCTGTGTTTTTATTCCACGCTGTTAAAGCGGGTATGGATATGGGTATTGTGAATGCAGGTCAATTAGAAGTCTATGATGAAATTGAACCTACTTTAAGAAACTTATGCGAAGATGTTATCTTAAATAGAAATAACGACAACAACGAAGCCACTGAAGCCTTAATTCAATATGCAGATACGGTTAAAGCAAAAGGCAAAGTGGAAGTAAAGAGTGCTGCTTGGAGAGAAGGCACCGTAGAAGAAAGATTAGCGCATTCATTAATTAATGGTATTACCGATTTTATTGACGCAGATACAGAAGAAGCCAGATTACAATACAGCGAACCTTTAGAAGTAATTGAAGGCCCTTTAATGGCAGGAATGAATCAAGTGGGTGATTTATTTGGTTCTGGCAAAATGTTTTTACCGCAGGTGGTAAAAAGTGCTAGAGTGATGAAAAAAAGTGTCGCAGTTTTAACACCTTATATTGAAGCGGAGAAAGAAAGAAAAAAATTAGCCTCTATTAATCCGAATGGCGCGAGCAAGGGGCCTGCTAAAATATTATTAGCCACTGTAAAAGGTGATGTGCATGATATTGGTAAGAATATTGTGGGTGTTGTACTTGGTTGTAATGGATATGAAATTATTGACTTAGGGGTAATGGTGCCTGCCGATAAAATTTTAGCTGAAGCACAAAAACACGATGTAGATATTATTGGACTCAGTGGATTAATTACGCCTTCTTTAGATGAGATGGTACATATTGCTAAAGAAATGAAACGTAAGGGAATGACGATGCCACTTATGATTGGTGGTGCTACTACTTCTCGTATGCATACTGCCGTAAAAATTGCGCCAGAATATGGAGAGGGTGTGATTCATGTATTAGATGCCTCCAGAAGTGTAACGGTGGCAGGTTCTTTATTAAATAAAGATCAGAAAGCATCTTTTTTATTAGAATTGGAAAAATCCTATGCAGGTTTAAAATCTGATTTTGATAATAAAAAAACAACCAAGCAATCACTCAGCTATGAAGATGCTTTGAAAAATAAAGCCATCATTGATTGGGAAAATTTTAAAGTAGTTGCACCTAGCTTTACAGGAAATAAAGCCATTGAAATAAACGACTTATCTTTACTAATTGACTATATTGACTGGAAACCCTTTTTCATTGCTTGGGAATTGCATGGTAATTTTCCTGCTATTTTAACAGATTCGGTAGTAGGTGAAGTTGCTACAAAATTATATGCCGATGCGCAAAAATTATTAAAGCAAATTGTTGAAGAAAAATGGTTGACCGCCAAAGGGGCCATAGGCTTCTGGCCTGCTAGTTCTCATAACGATGATGTAATGGTAGAAAATGGTAAAGAAAAAATAGCCTTACATTTTTTAAGACAGCAAGCTAAAAAAACCGTGGGTCAACCGAATTATTCTTTAGCCGATTTTATTTGTCCAGCTACTGAAAATAAAAAAGATTTTATAGGTGCCTTTGCAGTCACTATTCATGGTATTGAAAAATATATTAAACAGTTCGAAGAAAACTTAGATGACTATAATAAAATAATTTTACAAGCCTTAGCCGACAGGCTCGCAGAAGCCTTTGCAGAATACTTACACGCTAAAACTAGAAAAGAATATTGGGGCTATGCGGCAGATGAAACTTTAAACAATGAGTCTTTAATTAGTGAGCAATATGTGGGCATTCGTCCTGCACCAGGTTATCCTGCTTGTCCCGACCATACCGAAAAATATACTTTGTTTAATTTATTGGATGCTGAAAAAAATACGGGTATTAGTTTAACTGAAAGTTTAGCCATGTACCCAGCCTCTAGTGTTTGTGGTTGGTACTTTGCAAATCCACAAAGTCAATATTTTGGACTAGGTAAAATTAGTCAGGACCAAGTATTAGATTATACAAAAAGAAAGAATAAGCCTTTAGAATATATCACAAGATGGTTACAACCGGTGATTGATTAATTTTTTTCAAACAACCACCATAAACGTTTACGTGGTTTTACTTTGTAATTCTTTTTTACATATTTACGTATATGTTCCATGGCTTCGTCTACACTATCTGTGAATAGCATAAATTTTCTATCCTCTGCTGCAATTGTTCCTTCTGCAATCATATGATCCATCCAATGATGAAAGGGTTTGTAATACTCTTTACCCATCACAACAATTGGAAAATCATTGATGACCTTGGTTTGTGCTAAGGTTAAGGTTTCAAAAAATTCATCTTGTGTACCAAAACCTCCTGGCATAATAATAAAAGCGTAAGAATACTTTACGAGTAGTACTTTTCTAATAAAAAAATAATTAAACGTAATGGACGTTTGTGTATAAGGGTTCGGTGCTTGTTCAAAAGGCAGTTTAATATTACAACCAATCGATGCTCCTCCATTTTCAAAAGCCCCTCTATTGGCAGCTTCCATAATACCCGGCCCACCTCCGGTCATAGTTGTAAAACCTAATTCGGCAATTTTTTTACCAATCTCTCTAGCCATTTTATAGTACTGATGATTTTCATCAAATCTTGCTGAACCAAAAACAGTAATACTAGGCCCCACAAAATGTAAAGTTCTAAAGCCTTTAATAAATTGAATAAAAATTTGAAGGGCAAATAAAAATTCATTTACCCTAGGTTTAGGCCCTTCTAAGTCATATTGCTTAAAAGCTGGAATAATTCTTTGCTTTTCTATTGGTTTCATGGCTACTTTAAATATTTTAACAAATCTTCTTGTTGAAGTTAGAATAAATATTAAAGCATAGTACACTAAATAAGCTAAATTTGGCCTATCATTTAATAACAATTATGAAGTCATTGATTGGCCTTAGATTTTTACTTTTCCCCTTGCTTTTTTCCTTGCTTTTTTCCTTGCAAGGTTGGTCTCAAAATACATCTATCCCCTTAGTTGTGGTAGAACAAATACAAGCCTACTCTTACTTAAACCCTACTGCTAGTTATTGGAAAGTTCCTGCAAATATCAATCCTATTTTAGAAAGCTTAGATAGTAGTCTTTTTGTTAGTTTAAAAATGCAAAGAGATAAAAGCTATATCACTAGCACCAAAACACTTACTAAGTTAACGCAGGCGGGTAAAATAAAAATTGATTGGTCTAATAGTAGTCAAATACCTTATCATGCTTATATTGAAATTTACGAGATGTACCCAGAATTTGCTTTTCAGAATGATTTAGTAAAATTATCTGCGGGCAAAAAGGACAGTATTCATTCAGTATGGTTTATTGCTTGTTCTATTTTTAATTTAAAACAAGAGCGTATTTTTCAGAAAACAATTATGTTGGGTTTTACCCCCGTTGAATCTTTAGGGATAGGCTATACAATTAAGTCTACAGCGAGTATGCCTGGTCTAGTTTATAATGCGATTTCTAAGGCTATGAACTATTTGGATGCAGAAGGCGACGAAATAGATTTTATCGAAGTCAAAGTTCCAGCAGCCTATGCGACAGACAATTACTGGATGCCTTTTGTACACAATAAGCCAAGAATACTATTTGATACTACAAAGCAATTTATATCTTTTATAGACAATGTAGGAGTACATGCTTTAAGAATACCACCTGCTGTTTTGAAAAAAATAAATAACAAAGATAAATCTGTAACCAACCCCTATAAAAACATAGTAGAGCTCATTAAAAAAACAAGACCTTATTTCAATAGAAATGAGTACTATCAAGTCATACAGCCATTAAGAGATATTCAAAATAATATCGACTATACTTTAGAATCCTATATTGAATTTAATAGCGAACCAACATTCAGCGAAAATAATACACCTAAATTAGCTATTCAATTTTTAACTGAAGTCACACAAATTATTTTTCAAGACAAGGATAGTATTGGTTATTTTTCCGTTAAAGACTTCGTTAAAGAAGAAAATAAATTTTATTACCCTGATATTGTTTATAATGGGTATGACTCTACCCAAACTGCTAACCTGGGTACATTTTTTGCAAAACAACCCATCACGCAATCAAGAGTCATTAGTGGTAGCGCTATGCAACATGATTTTGTCATTCAACTGAATTATGAAAATAATATTACCACAGTGCTTATTGATAAACAAATAGTAATGGTTATCAGTGGTCATAAAAAACCCGTTCAAATGGTTGAAAAAAGAACTACCCTTCCAGCATTAGAAAATTTATTATTGTTAATTGCATATGCAGAGATATTTCAACAACCTGGATAAAAAATTATTGCATGCGTATTGTAAGTTATAATATCAATGGAATTAGAGCCGCTATTAAAAAAGGGCTTATAGAATGGCTAAGCGAATATCCTGTAGATATTTTCTGTGTTCAAGAAACCAAGGCTACTGAAAATGATATCGACCTTTCATTATTTACAAACCTTGGCTATCATGTCTACTGGTTTGCTGCTCAAAAAAAAGGCTATAGCGGCGTTGCAATTTTTAGCAAAATAAAACCCAACAAAGTCCAAAAAGGCAATGGATATGAAATGAGTGATTTTGAGGGCAGGGTCATTAGAGTTGATATAGGAGATTTAACTATTGTGAATGCCTATTTCCCCTCTGGAAGCAGCGGAGTGGAGAGACAGAACTATAAATACCAATGGTTAAAAGAATTTGAAATCTATTTAAAAAAGCTAGCAAAGAAGCACCCCAAAATTGTGCTTGCAGGCGACTATAATATTGCACATCAAGAAATAGATATTCATGATCCTAAAGGAAATAAAAATTCTTCTGGTTTTTTACCGGAAGAAAGAGCTTGGATGGATAACTTTTTAAAAAATGGATGGGTAGATAGTTATAGAAAAATAAATCCTACCACCACCGGTGGTTATTCCTGGTGGACCCAAAGATTTCCTAGTGTAAGACTTCAAAATAAAGGATGGCGTATCGATTATTTATGTACGACAGAAGCGCTAAGTAGCTTCATTAAAGCCGCTACCATCCTGCCTATGGTAAAACACAGCGACCACTGCCCTATTGTTTTAGAATTAAAATAAATGATAAAAAATTTTACATGAAAGTTTATAATATTAGTTTTCAAATTGATCCTGATTTAGAATTTCAATGGTTAGAATGGATGAAAAATAATTTTATCCCTAGCTTAATGTCAACTAAAAGTTTTACAGAAAATAAATTTTATCAAATTAAGGTAAATGCCGACCAATCTCCTACTTATACTTTACAACTTTATTGTGACAACATTGAGTTATGGCAGGCCTATCAAGAATTACAGGCAAATGACCATTTAAAAGAACTGCAGTATACTTGGGGTGAAAAATGCTACTATTTTTGCACCGAAATGCAAATTGTGAATTGAATGTGGATAGATTAAATGGCGCAAACGCAAGGCAGGCCTATATTTCAGCCGATTATTAATGAAACTCAATACCAGTAAGGGTTTCATTTGTTTTTCATTGAATAAATAATACTAACTAATTTCGTGATTTTGCACGAAAACCTTACTATTTAAGGGTTTCAAGCGATATATAAAATTACATTTTAAAAAAAATATTTTTTCAATTGATAAAACCTAATAAATTTGTTACATCGTTTTAAACTTATAAAAAACACATCTATGAACAAAGCAGAATTGATCGCTCACATTGCAGACAATGCAGAGATCGCAAAAACACAAGCTAACGCAGCTTTAGACGCATTCATTGAAGCAGTTACAAAGGCCTTGAAAAAAGGAGATAAAGTAACTTTAGTAGGATTTGGTACATTCTCAGTTTCTAAGCGTGCTGCTCGTATGGGCCGCAATCCACAAACTGGTGCTGCTATCAAAATCAAAGCTAAGAAAGTTGCAAAATTCAAAGCAGGTAAAGAATTGAGCGCTAAATTATAGTTTTAGTGACTAAAATCGCTTAATTACAAGATTTTGAAAAAAAACCCTCGTATGTGCGAGGGTTTTTTTATTTTTGCTGTCCAATTAACAATAAACAAAAAACAAGAATATGGGAAGAGGTGATAAAAAAACAGCTAAAGGAAAAAGATTTTTAGGTTCTTTTGGCAAGAGCAGACCACATAAAGTGGCTAGCAAAGGTGCTAAAGTGGCAACCAAAAAAACAGCTACTCCTAAAGTAGCTGCCCCTAAAGCAGCTGCTGCAAAAACTGAAAAAGCAACTAAAGCGAAAGCCTAACACTTTGTAATTAAGCCCCACTAAAGGGGTTTTTTATTAGCCTTTATTGAACACAGAAAATAAACAAGTATTCATGAAACGTATCACGTTTTTAATACTCTTTCAATTATTAGTAGCAACTGTAATGGCACAATGCTCTATCTGTACCAAAACTGCCGGTCAAATTGGGCAGGAAGCGGGAAAGGGTTTTAATGCGGGTATTTTATACCTAGCGGCCATGCCTTTTGCCATTGCAGGCTATATCGCCTTTAAATGGTGGAAGCAAGATAAATCTTAATAGAAAGTTTGTGCAAATTTAAAAACATTAAAATTTGCTTTTGTACACTCCGAAGCTACACTTGTTTTAATTTTTTCTACATCTACCTGATTCATTTTACTAGCCATAATTAATTGCAGTACTTTATTAAAGTACATTTCTTTTTTCTGCAATCCATTTTGCATGGCTAATTGATGAGCTTCAATGGCTTTTAATACATTTGAAATGCCTTCTCTCTCGGTAGCAATGGTACTAACTACAGCTGTAATCAATGTGCTAGATGTATTTTCTGTAATCATTTGTTTTAAATGATTGACAAATATTTGTGCATTAGGTCTGTCACTTTTATTCACTACAAATACATTAGCAATTTCCATTAAACCCGATTTCATCATTTGCACTTCATCACCTGCTTCAGGCACTAAGACGACCACAGTGGTATCAGCTAAGGAAGCTATTTCTACTTCCGATTGCCCTACACCTACTGTTTCCACTATGATATAATCAAAGCCAGCCGACTGCATCAATATAGTCATAGAAAGCATGGCCATATTAAGGCCTCCTAAATGCCCTCTTGAAGCAAGAGATCTTATATACACCTGAGGATGTAAATACCAATCTTTCATGCGAATGCGATCACCTAAAATAGCTCCTTGATGAAAAGGAGAGGAAGGATCCACCGATAGTACTGCTACCTTCTTCCCTTCTTCCACCCAAATACTAATAAGTGCATTAATTAATGTGCTCTTTCCTGCACCAGGAGGACCCGTAACGCCTATGATTGGAACTTGAGTAGGAACTAATGATTCTAAAAAAGAATTGGCAGCTACTGCACTATTTTCAATAAAAGAAATAGCTTTTGCTAATAAAAGAAAGTCGCCTTTAGCTACCCCTTGTTTAATATCGGAAATTGAATGCATAATTATTTTCTGATAATTTTATAATTTTTAAAATCAAAAGGTCGAATGCCTGTTAATTTTTCAAAATAATACAAGCATTTATTTTTAAATGAAAACTTTTTTTGAGAAACATCTAAATCAATCACCCAATTCTGTCTTTGTATTCTATCGTGCATAACTGCAGGATGTGTATCTGTAAACTTTTCTAAAGAATCAAAACCCGTAAAATCATAATCGGAAGGACTTGATTTTATTTTTTCCATTTGTGTATCATCGTTCCAATAAATACTACTCTCTTTAATTTTTTTACGCATCTGCGTGGGGCTCTTTACCCAGCCATAATGATAAATACTTGCATCAATACAAGCTACAGGCAATTTTGTTTTACCAATTCTAAAACCTTGTGCATCACGATAAGCGGAAATGGCTTTATTATTTCTAATAATTCTAATTTCATGCGCATACCATTTTCTACTATCCCCCACATAATCATAAGTACCATAAAAATGTTTATACTTAAATAAAAGCCCTTGTACTTCTGTATCATTAGCATAATTTTCACAAGCTGTTCTTATAGCAGGATAATACTTTTCATGCACTACTTCATCACCTTGAATATAAAATGCCCAAGTATATTCATCTCCAATTAAAGCAAAGGCTTTATCAGTTTCTTCTGCTAATACAGCACCTCCTTTTCTTAAGTTTTTATTCCAAACAGAATGATGAATTTTAATTTTAGGATCTCCAATGGCTTCAATTAAAGCAATTGTTGAATCCGTTGAATCTCCAATTAAAACTATCATTTCATCTACTACGGGCAGTATCGAACGAATGGCTTCCACGATGGGGAAGTCATTGGTAACCGCATTTTTAATTATTGTAAACCCCGCTATTTTCATACCCGCCTAATTTGTACTTCAAATAACCGAAAACTTTTGCAACTTGCCTATTGTTTTATCTAAACTTTGGGGCAAAGAGTTTATTTTTGAACTATAAGCAAGTATATGTCTACCACCATTTGTTTTGATTTTGGCAACACCCGTTTAAAAGCGGCCATTTTTCACAAAGCTTCTTTAATAGAATTGCGTGTTTTAAAAACCGGTTCTGCTGAAGAAATTGAAAAATTAATTACTGAATTTGCGCCGGAAAAAACCATTTTATCTTCCGTTATTCATCACGACAAAGCGCTAGAAACCCTACTTTCAAAAACAACTAAATTTCATTTATTGGGGCCCAATACAAAAATTAATTTTACCACACCAGTGGGCAAGCCTGAAACCATTGGCGCAGATCGTTTAGCTTTAATAGCTGCTGCTGTTGACAAATTTCCCAATGAACATAATTTAGTTATTTCTTTAGGTACTTGTATTACCTATAATTTTATCAATAATACCCATGCCTTTTTAGGGGGCAGTATATCTCCAGGTATGCAAATGCGCTTCAAATCTATGCATGAACAAACCGCCCTTTTACCCCTTGTTGCCCCTTCCAACGAGTTTCCACTAGTGGGTTATGATACTAAAACCAATATCTTAAGTGGTGTCATTTTGGGTATGGCGGCCGAAATAGATGGTATTATTGAAGCTTATGAGCAGAAATATGGCAAATTTAACGTGCTATTAACCGGAGGAGACATTTCTTATTTTGTACCTCATTTAAAAAAGAGGATATTTGCCGACCAAAATTTAATATATAAAGGACTGTATGCTATTTGCGAAAAAAATAATTAGGTTAATCCCTTTTCTAGGTTTAGTTTGTTTTATTACCCCAACTAAGGCTCAAATCAATTCCCCTTTTTCTAGGTATGGATTAGGTACTGAAATAGTGAATAGTCAAAATGCAACTAGTCAAGCATTGGGTGGTTTTTCTGCAGCTTACACTTCTTCTATGAATGGTAGCTTTGGACAAAGCATTAATTTTAATAATCCTGCTTCCTATGGTACTATTTACATGACCACTTTTGATTTAGGAATGAACTTCAATAATAATACTTTAAAGAAATTATCAACCCCAACCGGTAGAGAACAGTCTACTTATTTAAGTCCTAATTATATTGTAGTGGGTTTGCCAATGGATAAAAATAAAAAAACAGGAATGGCATTTGGCTTAAGACCTGTCTCTCAAATAAATTATGCAGTTAACGAAACAAAAAGGATTTCTTCTGGCGATACCATTTTCAATAATTATATTGGACAAGGAGGATTAAATCAGGTGTTTTTAGGTTTTGGTAAGTCCTGGAAATACTTAAGCATTGGAATAAACACTGGTTATAATTTCGGTCGCAGAAAAATTGAAAATATAAAGTCATTTCAAAATAGTACCGATTCAAACTATTTTTTCCAATCAACATCCAATACCAATACAATATTTGGTGGTGCCTTTTTTCAATGGGGTTTATTAGGAGAATTTCCTATCTATAAAATACAAAAAGGAAAAGGAGTTCAAAAAACAGAATACTCTTTAAGCTATGGAGCAACTGCCACAATGGATCAAACCATGCAAGGCAAACAAGATATGGTGCGCTCAACCGGTAATTTTACAGCTTCTGCTTCAACTCCTTTAGACACTGCTATTTCTCTTCGAAATATTAAAGGCAATGTTACTATTCCTGCCATGTACACTTTAGGCTTAGCCTTACATAAAAAAGAATATGATACAAGAGGTAATTATGACCAATGGGTTTTAGGCATTGAATATAACAGTGCCGCTTGGAAAGACAAATATAGTTTCTATGGGCAAAAAGATGTATTGTCAAATTCTTGGATGTTTCGTGTAGGAGCTCAGTTCTGTCCTAATCCTTTTAACTATGAAAGCTATTGGTCTACAGTAACTTATAGAGCAGGATTTTATACTGGTAAAGATTATTTAAACATAGACAATAAAGGCTTGAAAATTTCTGCCTTGACAATGGGAATGGGCCTTCCTATTAGAAAATATCGTTCATACGATTACCAATATACTTTACTAAATTTAGCATTGCAAGTAGGCCAAAGAGGCTCTAGTGTAAATGATTACAAAGAAAGCTTTGTACAATTTACATTGGGTTATAGTTTAAGCGATGTTTGGTTTAATAAACGCAAATATGATTAATACTTTATTCAATAAAAAAACTAAACTAGCAGTTGCTTTAATAAGTAGCTGCTTTTTTATGGTGGCCTGTGAAAATAATGTCAATGAAGTACAAGCTTTAAGTGCGCGCATTGGTGGTATTGATGTAGGCAAAGACGTTTCTATTTATATTAGTACCGATGGAAAGATATCTGCTAAACTAATGGCACCTCTCATGAAAAAGTATTTAGTAGATAGTGGCAAGATGGTTGAATTTCCAAATACCATAAAAGTAGATTTTTATAAAGACAGCCTACATATTGAAAGCAAACTTATTGCCAACTATGCTAATTATAAAGAAGCAGAAAACAAAGTTTTTTTAAAAGACAATGTGGTTGTATACAATGTCATGGGAGATACGCTTTGGTGCAAAGAAATGATCTGGGATCAAATTACTAATAAGTTCACCACCGATAAAGAAGTAATTGTAAAACAGCATAATCCCATCGCTAAAATTTATGGCCAAGGGTTTGAAGCCAACCAAGATCTTAGCGATATACATATTTTTAAACCACAATCAAATAGTTTTGCAATACTATCCGATAGTACATCTAGCAACCCTAAATAATTTTTATGGAATACAGAAAAATGGGAAAGACAGGCTTACAACTAAGTACACTTAGTTTTGGAAGCTGGGTTACTTTTCACAAACAAATAAACGACGGCATTGCCGATGAGTTAATGGGCATTGCTTATGATGCTGGAGTGAATTTTTTTGACAATGCAGAAGTATATGCTGCAGGTGAAAGTGAAAAAATGATGGGTCGTGTGTTAAGTAAAAAAAAATGGGATAGAACTTCTATCGTTTTATCTTCTAAAGCCTATTTTGGTTGGAGAGGCAAAGCCAATAAACCCAATCAAACTGGACTTAGTAGAAAGCATTTGACAGAGGCTTGCAATGAAGCTTTAAAAAGATTAGAAACCGATTATCTTGACCTTTACTTTTGTCACAGACCGGATAAAACAACTCCTATTGAAGAAGTAGTACAAACAATGAACACACTAATTCAACAAGGAAAAATTTTATACTGGGGTACGAGTGAGTGGAGCGGCGTTGAAATTATGGAAGCTCATAGAATAGCTGCATTACAACATTTAATTGGTCCATCGGTAGAACAACCTCAATATAATTTATTTGAGCGTGCAAAAATGGAAAACGAATACCTTGAAATATTTAAGAATGTAGGAATGGGCACAACCATTTGGAGTCCTTTAGCATCAGGCCTTTTAACAGGAAAATACAACGATGGTATACCTGAGGGATCCCGTTTTCAATTAGAAGGTTTTGAATGGTTAAGAGACCGCTTATTAATGCAAGACAGGATTAAAAAAGTACAACTACTAGGTGCTATGGCAAAGGCCTTAAAAGTAAGTACCGCTTCTTTAAGTATTGCTTGGTGTATCAAAAACCCAAATGTAAGTACTGCTATTTTAGGTGCAACGAACAAAGCACAATTAGTAGATAACTTAACGGCCATTGATACGGCTACCTTGCTAACTAATGAGATGATGGAGCAAATAGAAAGCATTATTGAAACAAAACCAATGTTACCTGAATGGTAATGACTATTTTTGAAATTGAATAAACCAATTGTATGCTTTTAGCAATAGTTATTTCTATTATTTTGATTGGCTTTTTTTCAGGCTACGAAATTGGCTTTGTAAGTGCTAACCGATTAAGTTTAGAACTTAAAAAAAAACAGGGCCATCGATCTGGAAAAATTATCGCAAAGTTTTTAGAAGCCCCTACTCAATTTATTGGCACTTGTCTTATTGGTTTAAATATCTCTTTGGTGATTTTTGGAATACAATTCGAAACTTTATTAGATAAACTAATTTGGGAGAGATGGGAACTAGGCCGCTATTCCATTTTACTTGGCAATACTATTTTATCAACATTAGTAATTTTACTAATAGGAGAGCTTGTTCCCAAGGCCATATTCAAAGCCAGGGCAGCTTCCATGATTACACTGTTTGCTCCTTTGGCACAATTTTTTCATCTATTATTTAGACCCATCACTATATTACTTGTGAACCTTGCACAGTTTGTACTGAAATATTTATTTCAAATGCGCATCATTCATAAAAAAGAAGGCTTCACTAAAGTTGATCTCGCACATTTTGTACAACAAACAAAACAATCCAAAGAGCAACAAGATTTAAATACCGATTTATTTGAAAATGCATTGAGCTTACCTGATATAAAAATTAGAGAGTGCTTAGTACCTAGGACAGAAATTGTTGGTGTAGATCTTAATACTTCTATCCAGCATTTAAGTGAGGTCTTTATTGAAACGAAGTTAAGCAAGCTCATTGTTTATGATGAAACACTAGATGTAATTGTAGGTTATGTACATCAACTAGATTTATTTAAAAAACCAACTGAAATTGCTTCAATTTTACACTCTATCCCTTTAGTAACAGAAAGCATGAATGCAGCAGACCTTATCAGCTTATTCTCAAAAAAAAGAAAAAGCATTGCATGGGTAGTAGATGAATTTGGAGGCACCGCAGGTATTGTCACTATGGAAGATGTATTAGAAGAAATTTTTGGAGAAATTGAAGATGAATACGATGAGCAGGACTTGATTGAAAAAAAGCTTTCCGATACAGAGTTTATATTTAGTGGCCGCTTGGAGCTAGACTACTTATATGAAAAATATGGTATAGATTTTTCAGCAGACAGCTCTGAAACCCTTAGTGGTTATTTAATTCAATTTCACGAGTCCATTCCTAAAATGCGCACTATTATCCATTTACCTCATTTTGATGCCGAAATATTGGCCGTTAGTGATACCCGAATTGAAAAGGCAAAAATTAAAATCCGCTAGTCCTTTTTTTGATTTTAGGACCCCTATTTTCCACTAGAAACCTTAACTTTAGCCCTCATTGAAAATGTATTATGGCACTATTTGACCGATTTAAAAAAGCAGATGAATCAGAGATGTCTTTCATCGATCATTTGGAAGTATTAAGAGGTACGATTGTAAGATCATTAAGTTCAGTATTAATCACTTCGGTTATCATATTTATTTATCGCGATTGGATTATGGACAATGTTATTACGGGTCCATTGAATTCTGATTTCATTACGTATAAAGCATTTTGTAATTTAAGTCATTGGTTACATTTAGGTGATGCACTTTGTATGCCTCCTGTAAAAGTTTCTTTACAAAGTACTACTTTCGGTGGGCAATTTTTAAGTAGTATTAGTATGGCCTTTGTGGGTGGTTTAATTGTTGCCTTCCCCTATATCTTCTATCAAATTTGGTCATTCATAAAACCCGCTTTAAAAGAAAAAGAAATAAAGAATACAAGGTTCATGATTTTTTGGGTTTCTTTATTTTTCTTCATGGGTGCCTCCTTTGGTTTTTTTGTACTAGGTCCATTTACTTTTAATTTTCTAGCAGGCTTTCAGTTAGGTTCAAAAGGCGCCATTACTACTATTCCAACATTCGCAGATTACTTAGATAATTTAACTAACTTAATACTAGGTTGTGGTATTGCATTTGAATTACCAGTCATTGTATTTCTATTAACCAAAATTGGCTTAATCACTCCTAAGTTTTTAACTACTACACGTAAATATGCGGTAGTCATTATTTTATTGGTGGCTGCATTTATTACACCTAGCCCAGACTGGTATAGTCAAACCATTGTATTTATTCCTTTATATACATTATTTGAATTTAGTATTTTCGTTTCAAGATGGGCACATAAATCTGTTAAAAATGCAGAAGATGAAGAGTGGGATTAAATGAAAGCTATTGAAAAATAGATTAGACTAAAATATTTATACTATTTTTTATCCGTAAAATTAAAAATATGAATTTCGTATTTGATGCTACCAAACCTATTGCATTAGGAGCCGACCACGCAGGTGTTGATTTTAAAAATACCATCAATGCTTGGTTGCAAAAAAAAGGATATTCCACTAAGGACTTTGGAACTTATAATACTAATTCCGTCGATTACCCCGACTTTGCTCACCCCACGGCCTCAAGTGTAGAAACTGGAGAAGCTGCTTTTGGTATTTTATTTTGCGGCAGTGCCAATGGCGTAGCTATGACAGCCAATAAGCATGCGGGTATTAGAGCTGGCCTATGTTGGCAAACAGATATTGCCGAATTAACCCGTTTACATAATGATGCGAATATGATTTGTATTCCTGCGCGTTATGTAAGTATTGAACTTGCTAAAGAAATGATAGAAAAATTTATGAGTACTGCCTTCGAAGGAGGTAGACATCAAAATAGAGTTCAAAAAATTTCATGTTAATAATTTAAAAATAAAAAAATGCGTAAACTACTCGTTCTATTTTTAAGCTTTGTCACAATTCTTGCTGTAGCACAAGGCATAGATGCCAGCAAAGCAGCTAAAGCAATTACAGCTGCAGGATTAAAAGAGCACTTAAGTATTATTGCCAGTGCAGAAATGCAAGGAAGAGAAACAGGTACAGAAGGTGAAAGAAAAGCAGCCGCTTATTTAATAAGCCAATACAAAAAATTTAAATTAAAGCCAGGGAACAATGGCTCTTTTACCTTACCCTTTACATTATTCCAAGACAAAGTGCTAAGCTCTACTTTAAAAGTAAATGGCGAAATGTATACCCTAGATAAAGACTATTGGGTAAACGCTTCTTCTGTACCACAAAAATCTTTGAACACCAATGCTATAATTTTTGTAGGCAATGACTTCAATGATAAATCAACAGCCGATGTTAAAGGGAAATTATTGGTCGCTACAGAAAGTAAGGAAAGAAGTATGTATAAAATTATGGCTGCACAAAAATTAGGCGCCTTAGGTATTATTATAATTGCAAACAACAACCCAACCTATCCAAGTAATTTAACTGGAAGATTAAGCTTAACAGCAAGTACTGCTAGTAATTTTGTTAGCATGACTGTTTCTAAACATTTAGGTAGTCATTTATTAGGAGGAAGTAAAGATTATTCAGACCAAGAATTAGCAGATGTACCTAAAGGTGTTTATAGCACCACTATCGATTGGACTACCGAACGCAATAATGGCGAAGTACCTAGCGCAGATATTATGGCTGTATTACCTAGTAAAGAGAAGACAGATGAATATATGTTTATTACTAGTCATTATGACCACGAAGGCATTAAGAACGGAGAAATATATTATGGAGCAGATGATGATGGATCAGGCACCACTAGTGTAGTTGCTATTGCAGATGCATTTGCACAGGCTAGTAAAAAAGGCTTTAGCCCAAAGCGTAATATTGTATTTATGAATGTATCTGGAGAGGAGAAAGGTTTATTAGGATCTAAATATTATAGCGAGCATCCAGTGTATCCTTTAGAAAAAACATCAGTTGATTTAAATATTGATATGGTGGGCAGAATTGATCCTACTTATAAGGGTGATTCTATGAACTATGTTTATGTAATCGGAGAAGATAAATTAAGTAGCGACTTACAACCAATTACAGATAAAGTAAATCAGCGCTATAATATGGAATTAGACAGAAGATTCAATGATCCTAAAGATCAAAATCGTTTTTATTACAGAAGCGACCATTATAATTTTGCAGCAAAAGGCGTTCCAGTTATTTTCTATTTTAACGGAACACACAAAGATTACCACAAACCAACAGATACAGTAGAAAAAATCAATTTTGACTTAATGGAAAAAAGAGTTCGAATGATTTTTGAAACAGCTTGGGAAATGGCAATGAAAGAAGATATGTTAAAAAGAGATTTGCCTTTGAATATGCCAAGTCGTTAGATTAAATAATTATTTGAAATTTAATTTCTATTTTATTTAGAATTAGAACAGAAAGAAAATATAATTATTGGCCAAGAATGTAGGCAAATATTAACGGCACTACAATAGTAGCATCACTCTCTACAATAAACTTAGGTGTATTAACATCTAATTTACCCCAGGTAATTTTTTCATTTGGAACGGCACCTGAATAAGAACCATAAGAAGTTGTGCTATCGCTTATTTGACAGAAATAACTCCAAAAAGGAACATCATGCCATTCTAAATCCTGATACATCATGGGCACAACACAAATAGGGAAATCGCCAGCGATACCCCCACCCACTTGGAAAAATCCAACACCCTTTCCACCACTATTGGCACGGTACCACTCTGTTAACTCCACCATATATTCAATACCACTTTTAACCGTACTTGCTTTTAATTCATTTTTAATAACATAGCTAGCAAAAATATTTCCAGTGGTACTATCCTCCCAACCTGGAACAACAATTGGAATATTCTTTTTTGCCGCAGCCACAATCCAACTGTCTTTTGGATCTATCTCATAATATTGTTCTAATTCTCCACTCAATACAACTTGGTATAAAAACTCATGTGGAAAATAACGCTCCCCTTTTGCTTCTGCTTGTTTCCAAAACTTTACAATATGTTTTTGTAATCTTCTAAAAGCTTCCTCTTCTGGAATACAAGTGTCTGTTACACGGTTATAATGGTTCTCTAATAAATCCCACTCGTCTTGTGGTGTTAGGTCGCGGTAATTGGGAACGCGCTTATAATGACTATGTGCAACCAAGTTCATTACATCTTCTTCTAGGTTGGCACCGGTACAGCTAATGATAGCAATTTTATCTTGACGAATCATTTCAGCCAAGCTAATACCTAATTCAGCAGTACTCATAGCACCTGCTAAACTTACCAGCATTTTACCTCCCTCTAAAAGGTGGGTTTCATAGCCTTTAGCAGCGTCTATCAAGGCAGCAGCATTAAAGTGTCTATAATGATGCTCTATAAATTTTGAAATTGGGCCTTTACTCATTTTTTTTCGATTTGAAGCAAAAGTAAATTTTTTTATGGACATAGCGTATTATTGATTAAAACCGAATAAATAGTAACTTTAAGGCTAAAACTAGATTATGAATAATAAAAAAATAGTGCTCTTTTATGTACTCATATTAATTGGAATCCCATTTATATATGCAGCCTATTTATACCCTAGTTTACCCGAAATTATCCCTACCCATTTTAATATTAAAGGGGAAGCAGATGGTTTTGGCGGAAAAGACAGTATTTATTTAGGTCCAATAATATTAGGAGTAGCTAGTTTATTTACTTATTTCTTTTTAGCCAATATCAAAAATTTTGACCCCAAAAGAACTGGACAAGTTGACAATGGCTTATTTCAAAAGTTTGGATTATTCACTGTTTTATTTTTGAGCTTATTATGCATGGTCATATTATTCGCAACTACCCACCAAGGAATTCCTATTGAAAAATTATTATTTCCTATGTTAGGTTTTGCTTTTGCTGGTATGGGTTTATATATGCCAAAAATAAAACAGAACTATTTTGCAGGATTTAAATTACCCTGGACATTAGACAATGTAGATAATTGGAATGCAACACATAAAATAGCAGGTAAAATTTGGTTTTACGGTGGTATAATTCAATTGCTTGCAGGTATAGCCCTTAGTTCGGTCACTTCTTTTGTTATTTTTTTTATAGATATGATTGTGATGGTATTAGTGCCCGCAATCTATTCTTATAGAATGTTTAAAAATGGAAATAAACTTTCCTAATTATTTAATGCTATTAGAACGAATTTAATTATTATGAAATGAATTAAAAATTAATTGAATTAAAAAAATTTAAAAAAATTAAAATTTACAAATGAAACTAGCTACAAAATATATTCATGCAGGGGCACATCCAGACCCAAGTACTGGCGCTATCATGACACCTATTTATCAAACTTCTACTTATGTACAATCATCACCAGGTGTACATAAAGGTTATGAATATGCTAGAAGCCAGAACCCTACAAGGTTCGCTTTAGAAGAAGCTTTTGCAGTAATTGAAAATGGAAAATTTGGATTAGCCTTTGCAAGTGGTGTAGCTGCAACAGATGCTGTAATGCGTTTACTAGTACCAGGTGACGAAGTAGTGGCTGCGCATGATATGTATGGAGGTACTTTTAGGCTTTTCTCTAAAGTTTACGAAAAAATGGGTATAAAATTTATATATGTTGATACCTCTGATGCTAAAAATGTAGAAAAAGCCATGACGCTTGCTACTAAATTAATTTGGCTAGAAACACCTACCAATCCACTGATGAATATAAGTGATATTGAAGCAGTATCCTCTATTGGTAAAAAATATAATTGCATGGTTTGTGTAGACAATACTTTTGCTTCTCCTTATTTACAAAATCCATTAGACTTTGGTGCCACTATTGTAATGCATTCTGCTACAAAATATTTAGGCGGTCATAGTGATGTAATTCAAGGTTGCCTAGTCATGAACGATCAAGCTTTAAGAGATCAATTATATTTTATTCAAAAAAGCACAGGCGCCGTACCAGGCCCACAAGATTGTTTTTTAGTATTAAGAGGTATTAAAACTTTACATGTTCGCATGCAAAGACATTGCGAAAATGGAATTAAAATAGCTGGTTATTTAAAACTGCACCCTAAAGTAGATAAAGTATATTGGTGTGGTTTCGAGGACCATCCTAATCATGCCATTGCTAAGAAACAAATGCGTGGGTTCGGTGGCATGATGAGCTTTACTTTAAAGACAGATACCATTGAAGCAGCTACTAAAGTCCTTTCTAGTACTAAAGTATTTTCTTTAGCGGAGAGCTTGGGTGGAGTAGAATCTTTAATTAATCATCCAGCAAGTATGACACATGCCTCTATACCGCGTGAACAAAGAATTGCCAATGGTTTATCTGACGGACTTATTCGTTTAAGTGTAGGCATAGAAGATGCAGAAGACTTAATAGCAGATTTAGCACAAGCCATTGGGTAATGAAGGATGAGATTCAAAAACTATTAGACCAAAAAGTTAAGCAGTATAATCGTATTGAATTTATTGGAAAAGATCCTATTTCTATTCCTCATTTATTTACAAAACAACAAGACATTGAAATTGCTGGTTTTTTTGCTGCCATTTTTGCATGGGGCAATAGAACCACCATCATTAATAAAAGTAAAGAACTACTTGAAAGAATGGACAATGCCCCCTATGATTTTTGTGTTGGACACGAAGACAAAGACTTAAAAAAATTAATAGGATTTGCTCACCGAACATTTAACGATACCGACTTACTCTACTGTATTGAATTTTTTAAAATGCATTTTAGTAAAAATAAAAGTTTAGAAACTGCATTTTTTAAAAGTAATATTTCTAAAAATATTGAAAAGCAAAATTTAATAGAACAAGCCCTTATTCATTTTCAAAACTACTTTTTCTCATTAGAAGAAGCACCTGAAAGAACTAAAAAACATATTGCTAGCCCATTAACCGGAGCTACTTGTAAAAGATTAAACATGTTTTTACGCTGGATGATAAGAAAAGATAATCAAGGGGTAGATTTTGGTTTATGGAAAAACCTAAGCCCTGCAGCACTTATTATGCCTATTGATGTGCATGTAGCAAGGGTTTCAAGAGGCTTAGGCATTTTAAAAAGAACACAAACAGATTGGCAAACCGCTATTGAATTAACTAATTATTGTCGAACTTTGGATGCAAGTGACCCTGTTAAATACGACTTTGCTTTATTTAGCCTAGGTGTCATTGAAAAATTTAATTAAGGCAGATGGAAATAAATTTATTAGCACTAGAGAAATTAAGTACGCCTGATTTAGAAACGATGATCAATGAATTGATCAAAGAAGACTTTTCTAAATTAGTACAATTGCTTTATCGAATTGATGTTTCAGAGTCAAAGCTCAAGAACATTTTAAAAGCGAACCCAAATGAAAATGCTGGAAAATTAATTGCACAAATAGTAATAGATAGAGTTGCTGCTATTAAAAAATCTAGAGAAAGTTTTTCCAATAAACCACCTTCAATTGAAGACGAAGCAGAACGACTTTAACTAAAGTTCAATACTTTGTAAAAAAATTTACAAATAAATTATAAATCTCCTAATAAAGGACGCATCACAATATCTTCTACCACTGCTTGTGGACTTAATTGCGTAGCTGAATAAATCATGGTTGCAATATCTTGCGCTTCCATAATACGAGTAGGTGTTACCCCACTTTCTGCCCAACTATTGGTATAAGTAGCCCCAGGATAAACGCCAGTTACTTTAATGCCAGTATTTTTTAATTCTTCTCTTAAGTTTTTTGAAAATCCATCTAGTGCATACTTACTTATACTATAAGAGCCTCCTTGCGGATAAGCTTTTAAAGCAGCAATTGAACAAATATTAAAAATATGCCCCTTGCCTACTTTTATCATGGCAGGAACTATAGCACGAGTAGTATAATATGCAGAATATAAATTAGCTGCTATTTGTGATTCTAAAACACCTTGCTCCTCCTGCATTAAATTACCGGGTAAAAAGTAGCCTGCATTATTAATTAAAATATGGGGTGTGCCTAAACTCAAACACCAATTTCCAAACTCAAGGCAGTCGACTTGCTTTGATAAATCGGCTTGCTTACTATGTATAGTAACTGTAGGATATTTTTTTTGCAAAGTTTCAGTGGCCTCTTTTAATCGAGAAGCAGTTTTGCTACAAATACATAATCCATGGCCTGCAGCTGCAAAAACTTCAGCCACAGCATACCCAATTCCTTGTGAAGCGCCTGTAATAACAACCAGCATATAATTAATTTATAGATAATCGAAATAAAGATTAAAGATAAGGAGCAAAATTGTAAATTCGTTCAATACAATTAATCATCGATGCCCTATAAAGACCTTTTTTTTGATCTCGACCATACAATTTGGGACTTTGAATTAAATTCTAAAGAAACCTTATGGGACCTACATGTTAAATATGCATTAGAGGCAAAGGGCGTCAATAATTTTGATGAGTTTTATAGTAAGTATAGTGTGCACAATCACAGGCTATGGGACAGGTATACCAAGGGTTATATTAAACAAGATGAATTAAGGTGGAAGAGAATTTACTTAAGTTTACTAGATTATAAAATAGCCGACGAGGCCTTGTCTAAAGCAATGTCTGTTGATTACTTAGATATTCTTCCTAATAAAAAGAATTTATTCCCCTATACCATTGAAATTCTAGAGTACTTAAAAAGCAAAAAATATTCAATACATTTAATTACCAATGGATTTGAATCGGTTCAATTTAAAAAAATTAAAAACTCAAATTTAGCAAACTACTTTACTGAAGTAATTACTTCTGAAGCAAGCAATAGTTTAAAACCTAATAAAGAAATTTTTGAGTACGCTTTAAAAGCCTCTAATGCAAAATTAGAAACCAGTATTATGATTGGTGACAACGAGTCGGCAGATATTCAAGGTGCTATTAATGCCGGTATGGATTCCATATTCGTAAATCATTTACAAATACAACCTACTGTGCCTGCCACACATACCATTACTCATTTAAAGGAAATAGAGTATATATTATAAAGACCTTAGAAAGTCCTTTTTAATTTTTAAATTCTAGCAAAACTTCTAGTATAAACTATCTTATTCTAAGATAAACTATGTTACTTATTAGGACTATTTTTTGTTATTACCAACTAGCAAGCACGGTAACACCTCCTTTAACCACATCTCCAATTTTTGCTTGAATTTTTGCTCCTACTGGTAAGAGTAAGTCTACCCTGCTACCAAATTTTATAAAACCGTATTCATCACATTGTTTGAAGTTTTGTCCCACAGTAGTATAATTACATATTCTTTTTGCTAATGCACCTGCTATTTGTTTACATAAAATACTTCCTTTACTGTTCTCCACTACCACAGACCATCTTTCATTATCAGTAGAAGATTTTGGATGCCAGGCTACTAAAAATTTACCGGGATGGTATTTATTGTATACAATATTTCCTGCAATTGGTAAACGGTTCACATGCACATTGGCAGGACTCATAAATACACTAATTTGAATTCTTTTTTCTGTATAATATTCATCGGGTTGCACTTCTTCAATCACTACTACTTTACCATCAGCTGGCGATACAATAGCCTCGTCACTAATGGTTAATTGTCGAACAGGCATTCTGAAGAAAGAAACAATAAATAAGAAGAAAGCAACTGTAATTATAAACACTACCCATGCAAAAATTGCTGATATAGGAAATAGGTACGAAAAATTGAAAATATTTAAGACACCTACGAATATAGCAATCAATGAAATAGTAGCTGTTCCTTCTTTATGTATAGTCATTATGTAAATTTAGTTACAAATGTAAAACATCTAAAACAGAATCTGAAGAATTAGCCATACAAAAGGGGTGGCAAATAAGATAGAATCAAACCTATCTAAGAAGCCTCCATGACCAGGCATCATGCTTCCACTATCTTTCACGCCAGCCAACCTTTTTAATTTACTTTCTAATAAATCACCAAAATTACCAGCAATAGAGGCTATTAAACTAATATAGAAAATGTATTTCTCTTGAATAGGCACCACCATGGCCATTACCTTAGAGACAATTAATACTGATAAAATAATACCTGCAATAGTACCTTCCCAAGTTTTATTAGGAGATATTGGGGACAAAGGCGTTTTTCCTATAACAGAACCTACTAGATAAGCCATTGTATCATTTACCCAAATAGAAACGATTAATAATAAAGGAATAGAAAAAGTCCAATTAACAAAATAAGTATTAGTCATAAAACTTTTTAATTGAAAAAATAATGACAAACACATGGGTATATATACCAAGCCAGCGAAAGAAATAGCTATGTTTTGTATACTAAATTTTTTAGAAAAAATTTCAATTATAATTATTAGCGCCACCACAATTGGAATTGCTCTGCTGCCTAAAAATTTAATACTCGTAGCATTAATGGCTAAATCTGCTGGCCCTAATGTCATCATCATTAAACAACCTAAAAGAAGTAAGCCCCATTTATGTGCAGGGCTTATATTTTGATAAGTTGGATAAATAAGTGCTAATAATTTTTGATACTCATACAAACAACCTAATTGTATGATTAAAAATAAAGTAAAAAAAGACCAGCTATTCCAAATTAAACCTGTTAACATTATGATCACAAAAACAATCGCAGACAGGGTTCTTTGTTTTAAAACAGATTTGCTAGAGGCCATATAAAATAAATTATAGTTTTATAAAGAATATTTTAAAATTGAATTGTATTAATTTGAATAGTTGAAATAATTTCTTGCGCTTTTTCATACAAATCCAAAGGTACATATACTTCTACTTCTCCTAAAAAAACATATGAAGAATCTTGTTTATTAAGTGTTTTAGCGGGTATTTCATTTTCGTTTAAAATGCCCATCACCATTGAAGATGCTGCTAACTGACTACTACTAAATACTCTTTTCCAATCCTGCATCTGAATAATCATTTTTTAATTTTTTTAATAAATAGTACACAACTGCCAAGGCTAATATGCCCCAATAGATAGGTAAATTATCATCCATCAACTTATCTACCTTCGCTGGATTATTTCTAATCGAATATAAAGTGACTACCGCTATCCCATTATTTAAAAAATGTAAAAATATAGGTAGCCAAATATTTTTTGAATAATAATAAATATAACCAAGTACAATTCCTAAGGCCGCTCTTGATAAAAAACCAAAATATGAAAAATGAATAGCACTGAAAAAAATGGCTGTTAAAATAATGGCAGCGTAAGGTTTACCTGTTAGGTCCATTAATACTTTTTGTAGCGTGCCTCTAAAATAAATTTCTTCTATAATGGAAGGTATAATAGCCACTGCTAATAATGCATAGCCTAAATCTACTATTGAATGCATTTGGGTCATAGAAAGCATCGCTTTTTTATACTGTGCTTCTAAACCTTCAGCCCAATTTTTAAAATTAGTAGGGATAGGAATTTTTTCTGTCAAATTTCCTAATGCACCACTCAGTATTAAACCAGTAAGTGCTAAAAATATAATAATAGCAATTTGTTGATATGATTTTATAGCAGTAAAACCTAAATGAGTGTACCAATTTCCTTTTGCCATCATGGATAATGCTATACTTGGTAAACCAAAGGCAATAATAGAAGCCAAGGCATTGGCCAACTGAGCCATGGAAGCATATTCAGGTTGCATAATAACCTTTTGCATGTCTGCAAGAGGAATATGAAGCAATAAAGAAACTATAGAAAAACTAATCAATGCCCCAGCAATCATGCCAATACCTGTAAGCCCTAAAAAAAGGGCCAGTCTCATGGGAGGTCTCATATCAAATAATTGGTACATTTGCAATCGTATCAGTTAGATGCAAGATAATGAATTCATATGGTTTCTATAGGTCCTATACAATTACCCGATTTCCCACTATTACTCGCTCCTATGGAGGATGTAAGCGACCCTCCTTTTAGAGCAGTTTGCAAGGAAAATGGTGCCGACCTCATGTATACTGAATTCATTAGTAGCGAGGGATTAATTCGTGATGCCATCAAGAGCAGACAAAAATTGGACATCTTTGACTATGAACGCCCCATTGGCATTCAAATATTTGGTGGCGATGAGGAGGCCATGGCCCTTTGTACCAAAATTGTAGATACTGTCAACCCCGATTTAATTGATATTAATTTTGGATGCCCCGTTAAAAAAGTAGTCACCAAGGGAGCCGGAGCCGGCGTTTTAAAAGATTTAGATTTAATGGTACGATTAACAGAGGCTGTGGTAAAAAGTACCAACCTTCCTGTTACAGTCAAAACAAGATTAGGTTGGGATGAAAGTTCTAAGAATATTCATGAAGTAGCATTAAGATTACAAGATGTGGGCGTTAAAGCATTGGCCATTCATGGACGTACTAGAGTGCAAATGTATAAAGGGGATGCCGATTGGACTTTAATTGGTGAAATTAAAAATGACCCGCGTATTCATATACCAATTTTTGGCAATGGTGATATTAACTCTCCAGAAAAAGCATTAGAATATAAAAATAAATATGGAGTGGATGGTATCATGATTGGCCGCGCTGCCATTGGATATCCTTGGATTTTTAGAGAGATAAAACATTTTGTGCAAACAGGAGAAAGAAGAGCAGATCCTACCATTGAAGAGCGTGTTGAAGTAGCCAGAAAACACTTGATTAAATCGGTGGAGTGGAAAGGACCAATTGCAGGCATCAATGAGATGAGAAGGCATTATGCCAATTATTTAAGAGGACTTCCCAATATTAAAGAGTATAGAAATAAATTAGTGCGCATTACTCATCAAAATGAGATTGAAGAAATCTTAGATGAGATTAAAGAAAAGTACAAAGACATTGTAATTGAATCTGGTAAAATTGTTTTAGAAAACTACCACGAACACTGCCCTATTAATTAGTTGCCCAACTTAGTTTTAAATAACTTCTATTGCTTTTTTTCAATAGCTTCAATCACTGAAGCGTCTAGTGGATCCACTATCATGGGAAAATAATGTGTAAGGGTACCTTCTTCATTAATTAAATATTTACAAAAATTCCAAACTGGCTCTTGATGATTCCAACCATTAATGGTCATATCCGATAACCATTTAAACACTTCGTTTTGATGATTCTTTTTTATTACAATAGATTTAGCCATTAAAGGAAAACTAACACCATAATTTTTTTTACAAAAGGCAGCAATAGTTTCATTATCCTTGGTTTCTTGTTCTTTGAAGTCATTGGCAGGAAATCCAATAACTACAAGACTTTCAACATATTTTTCTTGTAATTTTTCTAAGGCTTCATATTGACCAGTGAAACCGCAATCACTAGCTGTGTTTACAATTAATACTTTCTTTCCTTTCAAAGAAGCAAAATTAAAGTCCTTCCCATTGATATCCTTAGTGGTTAAACTATAAAAAGGAACTATAGGTATTTTATTTTCTGTATTAACCTGTATTTGTTTTTTTCCTGCAGCTTTACTCGACCACATGATGGCTGGGTAAATTGTTTTTAAAATAGATTGACGATAAGACATGCCTTGTTTTTTCATAAGTAGTGTGGCAGAAACTAATACACCTAAAGCGATGGCAATTTTTATCATGATACTTTTTTTATTTTTCAATCTACTTTACTTGAAATTATCCAATTAATCTTTTCAATAACCAAGCCTTTCCCTTGTAAGGAGGATATTTAAAACCAGGATCTATCCAGGTGGGTGTTTTTAATACCGATTTAGTGTGCGTAAATGTATCAAAACTTAATTTTCCATGATATCCTCCTGTTCCGCTGAAACCTCTACCACCAAAGGGTAAATCATGATTGGTAATATGCATAGTAGCATTATTTACACATGCACCACCTGATGGCACATTGGTTAACCAATAATTTTCATCTGCTTTATTTTCTGTGAAAACATAAAAAGCCAATGGATTTGGGTTTTTATGAATTATCGCCAATGCCTCTTCTTTACTTGCATAAGTAAGAATAGGAAGTATGGGTCCAAAAATTTCATCCTGCATAATTTTTGCATCTGGTTGAACCCCTACCATAATAGTTGGTTCTATAAATAATTTTTCTCTATTTGATTTTCCTCCATACACAATTTCGCCATCTGCTAAATAAGAAGTAAGACGCAACCACTGTTTATCATTAATTATTTTACCGTAATGATCTGAGCTTTCTGCATCTACACCATAAAATTTTTGAAGAGCAATAATTAATTCTTTAATGAGTTCCTCTCTTAAATGATGTGGTACTAAAATATAGTCAGGTGCAATACACATTTGACCGCAATTAGAAAATTTAGGATTGGCTAAGCGACGTGCTGCAACTCTTAAATTGGCATCATCACAAATTACTGCAGGACTTTTACCGCCCAACTCTAAAGTTACTGGCACTAAATGTTCGGCAGCTAATTTGTAAATTATTTTTCCAACCATGGTACTTCCCGTATAAAAAATATGGTCGAATCGATTTTCTGTAAGTAGCGGTGGCAAGACAGTTGCACCTTCCCCTTCTAAATACATCATATAGTTATCTTGAAATAAAGAATGAATTATTTTTTGCATCACTGCTGCAGTAGCTGGTGCAAACTCACTGGGTTTTAAAACGGCACAGTTACCTCCAGCAATGGCACCAATTAAGGGTGTAAATAATAATTGAAATGGATAATTCCAAGGAGCAATGATACAAACTACACCCAAGGGCTCTTGAATGGTAAAACTAGAAGAAGGCATATTGACCAAATTAGTAGCAACTGGTTTTGGCTCCATCCAGTCTTTCAAATGTTTAATGGTATAATTCAATTCACTTAAGAAAAAACCAATTTCGGTAGCCCAGGCATCTTCGTTAGTTTTTTTTAAATCGGTATATAAAGCTTGATATAATTGATTTTCTGCATCTAAAACGGCTTTTTTTAAGCGTTCAAGTTGTTGTAGTCTAAAGGCATAGGACTGTGTAGCGCCAGTGGCAAAATATGTACGTAGGTTATGAATATTTGTAGACATAAGCAATGATTATTAGGCAATTTAAGCCTTATTCATGAAAGCAAGCCCCATTTATTCGCTTATCAAAATAATTCTTAAAATTCCGAAATTTTTGATAATTTAACGTACTTAACTTAACTAGTTAATTAACAACGATTATAAACCAAATAAAGATTTGCTATGTCCATGAGAAAATCAGAAAACACAAGAAGAGATTTTATAAAAAATTCAGCACTTGCATTAGGAGGCTTTTACATTCTACCTAGACACGTTTTAGGTGGAAAAGGATTTACCGCACCAAGTGATAAATTACAAGTAGCGGGTATCGGTGCCGGCGGAAAAGGAGAAAGTGATTTATTTGCTTTCTATAGTAGCGGCAAAGCAGATATAGCTTTTTTATGTGATGTCGACGATAGACAAGCCGTAAAAAGTCGTGAAAGATATCCAAAAGCAAAATATTATAAAGACTATAGAGAAATGTTAGATAAAGAACATATGCACATTGATGCATGTTCAGTTTCTACACCCGATCATATGCATGCGGTGCAAGCCATGGCTGCTATGCAATTAGGTAAACATGTGTATGTTCAAAAGCCAATGGCGCATGATATTTATGAAGCGCGTATTATGACAAAAGCTGCACACGATTATAATGTAGTTACTCAAATGGGTAACCAAGGTTCATCTGGAGATGGAGTTCGCATGTTACAAGACTGGCACACTGCTGGATTAATCGGAGATATTCATACCATCTATTGTTATACCGATAGACCCGTTTGGCCTCAGGGTGTGAACCGTCCTGTATCTTCTACACCAAGTCCTATACCTGCTGAATTAGATTTTAATTTATGGTTAGGTACTGCTCCCCAAAAAGATTATTTCGAAGGTTTACTTCCCTTTAACTGGAGAGGTTGGTGGGATTATGGAACTGGTGCTTTAGGTGATATGGCTTGTCATATTATGGCACCTGCATTTGCAGTAGCTGGTTTAGGTTATCCTATTGCTGCAGAATGTAGTGTTGCTACTCGTTATACAGCTCCTTGGCAAAAATTATATGCTCCGGATTCTGGTCCAATGGGTTCACATATTATTTTAACTTTCCAAGGTCAAAACGGAAAGCCAAATGTAAAATTACATTGGATGGATGGTGGTATTCAACCTGAGCGCCCAGCTGAATTAGGCCCTAATGAAATTATGGGTGATGGCGGCAATGGCGTTATTTTTGAAGGAACAAAAGGAAAAATGATGGCAGGTACTTATGGTATCAATCCACAATTATTACCTACCAACTTAACAAAAACAACTTCAGTACCAAAAACTGTAGATAGAGTGAAAGGCGGAGAAAGTGGACATTATTCTGCATGGGTAGAAGCTTGTATCGCTGGCCCTGGTAGTAAAGAAGCAAAAGCATTAAGTTCTCATTTTGATATTGCAGGTCCTTTAACAGAGTCTGTATTAATGGGTAATTTAGCCATTAGAAGTTATGATATTAAATCTTCTGACAAGAAAGGTGGCCCAACATACCCAGGTAGAAACATTCAATTGTTATGGGATGGTCCAAATATGAAAATCACCAATTTCGACGATGCAAATCAATTTGTTAAAAGAACATATCGCGACGGTTGGAGTTTGGGTGTTTAGTACTCAATTACTTACTCAGTATAAATCTCGGTTGCCTATGGTAACCGAGATTTTTTTATGCTACCTTTAGAAAGCAAAATATAAGAAATGGAAAATTTGAAAGATCAGTTTTTATTAAACCCAGACATTACTTTTCTAAACTTTGGATCCTTTGGCGCTACACCTAAACCAATTTTTGAGGCTTATCAAAAATGGCAAAGAGTTTTAGAGGCAGAGCCAGTTCAATTTATTGCATTTGATGGCGTGAATTACTTAGCCAATTCAAGGGCTGCACTAGCGAAGTTTATTGGATGTCCAGATAAAGATGATTTAGTCATGGTAACCAACCCTTCTTTTGCAATTAATTTAATAGCAAAGAATTTTCCTTTAAATGAAGGTGATGAAATCTTAGCTACCAATATAGAATACGGCGCCTGTGACCGTACCTGGGATTTTTATTGCAAAAAAAATAAAGCCACTTATAGAAGACAGAAAATAAATTTACCTATTACTAGCAAAGAAAAATTTATTGAAGATTTTTTTGAAGGACTAAGACCAAGTACCAAAGCTATATTTATAAGTCATATAACCAGTGCGACTGGTTTAATTTTTCCTGTGAAAGAAATTTGCGAAATAGCAAAATCAAAAGGCTTAATAACTATAGTGGATGGCGCACATGTACCTGCACACATTCCTTTTAACTTAACTGAAATCAAAGCCGATTTTTATACAGGGGCATGTCATAAATGGATGATGGCAGCTAAAGGATGTAGTTTTTTATATGCACATAAATCGGTACAGCCTTTATGTGATCCTTTAATTGTAAGTTGGGGTTATAAAGCTTTCAAACCTTCTCATTCAAGTTTTTTAGACTACCATCAAATGATTGGCACAAGAGACTTTTCAGCTTTTTTAACAGTGGAGGCGAGCATTGAATTTATGCAAAAAAATAATTGGACTATCGTTTCTAAAAAATGTCATGAAGTTGTACTTGCCCATGCAGAACGTTTTTATAATTTACTTGGCACGAAACCTATTAGCCCCTTAACTAGCGAATGGATAGGTCAAATGATTAGTATTCCTATTAACACACCCGAGCCTGAACAGTTACAAAGAAAATTATACATCGACTATAAAATTGAAATTCCTATAATGCGTCAGGAAAATGATATATATATGCGTTACTCTATTAATGCATTTAATACAGTTACCGATTTAGATATATTATATAGTGCACTTGAGGCTATTAAAAAAGAAGGCTTGCTTTTGAAATAAGCTAATTGATAAGTATAGAAATAAATTATACTTCTAAAATCAGTAAAATTTATATAAAGTAAGATTAGATTATACTAAGCTAGTGCTGCGTGTAAAATTTCTACTGTGTGAAATGCTTTTTCACCAGTGCCATCTTTAATTTGATGGCGACAGCTAGTACCAGGTGCTGCAATGGTGCATTTATTATGATTCGCTCTTATTTTAGGAAATAATACCAATTCTCCAATATTCATTGAAACTGCATAGTGTTCTTTTTCATAGCCAAAAGAGCCTGCCATACCACAACAACCTGAAGCAATAGTTTCTACTTTATAGTTAGCGGGAAAAGAAAGTACTTTTACAGAATCTGATAAGGCACTCACTGCCTTTTGTTGACAATGCCCATGGAGTAAAATAGATTTTTCATTGCTTGTGAAACTATCTTTAGTAATATTACCTGCTTGCATTTCGGAAGCTAAAAATTCATCAATGAAATAACTATGTTTGGCTAAATGTTTAGCAGCAGCTTCATTTTCATCCGAAGCTAAGTCGGGGTACTCATCTCTGAAAGTAAGTATAGCAGAGGGTTCTAGACCAATAAGAGGGCTAGCCTCAGTCACCAAATGACTTAATTTTTCAATATTTTTATTTGCAATAAGTTTAGCCTTTCTTACTAAACCTTTTGAAAGCCAAGTTCTAGCACTTTCTTCATGTGTAGGAATAATCACCTCATAACCTAATGCCGATAATAATTGAATGGCTTTAATACCAATAGGTGCATCATTGTAATTAGTGAATTCATCACAAAATAAATAAATTGTTTTTATAGGATTTTTGGGGGCTACATAATTTTTTTTATACCAGTTATCTAAAGTTTGAATGGATATACTTGGCATGGAGCGCTTCAATGCAAAACCTGAAATTGATTTAACAAGGCTTCCGGTAAACTTATTTTCTACAAAAGCATTATATAAACGGGGTGCCATAGAGCCTAGTTTAGCAGCCGCTGTATAATTAGCAATGAGCTTTGTTCTGAAAGGAACACCGTTGGCATCATAATAATGTTGTAAGAATTCTGCTTTTAACTTTGCCATATCCACATTCGAAGGACACTCGCTTTTACAAGCCTTACAACTTAAACACAAACTCATCACTTCATAAATTTCTTTATGATTAAATCTATTTTCTTTGTCTGAGTGTGTTAAAAATTCTCGAAGAATATTAGCACGAGCACGAGTAGTATCTTTTTCATCTCTTGTAGCCATAAAGGAAGGACACATAGTACCTCCGGATAAATGCGTTTTTCTACAATCTCCCGAACCGTTGCACTGTTCGGCATGTTGTAAAATATCTTGTTTATGAAAACGAAATATAGTTTTAAACTCCGGTGTTAATTGCCCTGGCTCATACCTAAGCATTGTATTCATGGAAGGCGTATCTACTATTTTATTGGGATTAAATATATGTTTAGGATCCCAGGTATTTTTCACTTGTTTTAATAAAGCATAGTTTTTCTCCCCTACCATTTGCTTAATAAATTCACCACGCAAACGTCCATCTCCATGCTCCCCACTTAAAGACCCATTGTATTTTTTTACAAGCGTAGCTACTTCCTCTGCTATGGTTCTAAATAGTTGATTTCCTTCTTTAGTTTTTAAATTAATAATGGGACGCAAATGAATTTCTCCAGAACCCGCATGGGCATAGTGCACTGAATAAAGTCCATGCTTTTTTAATATCTCATTAAAGTCGCGTATATAATTAGGTAAATCTTCTACATCCACAGCTGTGTCTTCAATAACGGGGACTGCTTTTTCATCTCCAGGTAAATTACTTAACAATCCCAGACCTGCTTTTCTTAAAGCCCATATTTTTTTAGCATCGGCTCCATATAAAACAGGGAAATGATAACCTAAGCCTGCAGCACGCATATCGGCTTCCACTTTACTAGTAAGCTCCAAAATTTCTTCCCTAGTTTCTTTAACAAATTCAATCACTAATATAGCACCCGGGTCACCTTTTACAAAAAAACGGTTCTTAGCTTGCTCTGAATTTTCTTTTGTACACTCTAATATATAATGGTCAATAAGTTCACTGGCACTAGGCTTATATTTTAATCCAATTAAATTCGCATGCAGCGATTCATCAATACTATTAAAATGCACACATAATAAACCAACTTCATTAGGTGGGGCGGGCACTAGATTTAGTTTTATCTCTGTCATAAAAGCTAAAGTGCCTTCAGAGCCTGCTATTAAATTACAAAAATTAAAATTAGGACCCCCTGCAGTAAAGGGATCTGCCTCTACCAAAATATCAATAGCATACCCTGTATTTCTTCTTACCACCGATTTTTTTGGAAACTCTTTTTTAATTTCAATTTGATTATCATAATTACTAAGCAAACTACGCACCGATTTATAAATACTGCCCTCTAAGCTATTCAACTCACACTTAGCGTGAAAATCGTCGGTAGAAATATTCTTAAATACCGCTTCAGATCCATCACTTAAAAAAGCTTTTACTTCTATTAAGTGCTCTCTTGTACTTCTATATACTATTGAATTAGATCCACAAGAATTATTACCAACCATTCCTCCAATCATAGCCCTATTTGCAGTAGAAGTTTCTGGACCAAAAAATAAACCATGTGGTCGTAAAAATAAATTTAATTCGTCACGAACCACACCGGGCTGCACCCTCACCCAGCCTTCTTCTTTATTGAGTTCTAAAATTTGATTGAAATGTTTAGAGACATCTACAATAATCCCATTTCCCACTACCTGCCCTGCCAAAGAAGTACCAGCCGTTCTAGGGATTAATGAAGTTTGATACTTGGAAGCAAAACTAATTAGCTTAGAAATATCTTGCTTGGTTTTTGGAATAGCTACTGCTAATGGAAGCTCTCTATAACTAGAGGCGTCTGTTGCATACAAGGTTCTGATCATTTTATCGAAAAAAAGATCCCCTTCCAATGCTTTTGCAAGTTGCTTCAAGTTTCCCTTCATAATGCTTAATTCAACTTCGCAAAAATACTAAATTAAAAAATGAATTACCAGCTTAATGTCTTCATGTAAGCTGCATCATCTTTAGCACAATCTAATTCGGTAGTGCCTGTATAAGCTTCTTGTTCTACGATATAATATTTCACACCTTGAGCAGCAGCTTGAGGTAATAAAGATTTATAATTAATTGTTCCTTTACCTATTATACAAGATTCAATACCAGTAGCTGTTTTAGCTAAATCTTTTACATGCACTAATTTGAAACGGTTAGGAAATTTTTTCATGTAGGCTATAGGATCAACTCCTGCAGCTACTGTCCAATACATATCCATTTCAAAATCAACGGTGTCTGGGTTGGTAGATTTCATCATTAGGTCTTGTGGAACAATGCCATCCATTGGTACAAAAGAATAATCATGGTTATGGTAAGCAAAGCGTAACCCATTTTTCTTAGTAATCTCTCCGCAAGCATTAAACTCATCAGAGAATTGCTTAAAGTTATCAATTGATTTTTGCGCTCCTTTATGAGGACAAATTAAGTATTTCATCCCTATCTCCGCCGCTTGGGCTGCCTTGCGTTCAAAGTCTTGGGTATTGTTGCAATGAGAAGAAACCATATGCATTCCTAAATCATCTAATACTTTTTTCAACTCAGTATTTTTCATTCCCCAAAAAATACCTTTGTCTCCTTCGAAACCTTCTATTTGTTTGAAACCCACTTTTGATAAATGTGTTAAAACACCTACTGTGTCTTTGTATAATGCTTGCTTCACAGTCCATAATTGAATACCAAATGGATTTGATTTTCCAGCCATTGCCATTAATTCGTTACCAAAAGGCATACTTAAAGCCGCACCTGCTAATGCTGTTTGACGTAGGAAGTTTCTTCTTGAATTGTTCATAATTTTATTTTTAAATTCTGTCTTTAGTTCAGTTTGTAGTTATAATTAGAATGCAAATTAAGTAGCCCAAGCTTTATCTCCTTTCTTATAAGGCACTGTACCTTCATATTTGCCAGGTACTGCGATATAACGCAAAGCCTTGGTAGCACCAACTTCTGAACTAAAGAATCCCCAAAGGGTTAATTCTTTTAACATGGTGAAGTAGTGTTTCGTCTCGTCTGGTTTTTTAGTTTTTTGAAATGCAGACGCTTCTTTATCTAATTCTACTAATAGGTTATGGCGTTGTTCTGCTGTAGCTTGCATAAAAGTTTTTCCATTGGCTTTATTCGAAGCTTCATTTAAAGTTTTCATGCCAGCCATAAAAGCAATTTGGTCTTTGGTTTCATAGCAGTCATTAACTATCACTGACATAAACTCACCCACTTTTGCTTCTTTAGCACCCGGTGTATTGGTAGCAGGTAAAATAGTTTCCCCAATTTCATTTAAAAAAGCAATATCGTCTTTAGAAAATTTTAATCCAGTAGTACCCGTGGTACAACCAGATAAAAAAGCTTCTGCACCTAAAACGGTTCCTCCCATAATGAGTGCAACTCTTGCTAAGGCTTCTCTTCTATTCATCATAAAATTGTATTTAATATATTATAAATTATAAGTTTCCTTTTTTCAATTCATTCACTGCAAATTCAGCTGCGCGAGCAGTAAATGCCATATAAGTTAGTGAAGGGTTCACACAAGAAGAACTTGTCATGAATGAACCATCTGTTACAAACACATTCGGTGCATCCCAAACTTGGTTATTACCATTTAAAACAGATGTCTTTGGGTCTCTACCCATACGCGCTGTGCCCATTTCATGTATACCTCTGCCAGGTGTACCATCTCCATCATGTGCAGTCACATTTTTTACACCTGCTTTTTCTAACATCTCTTGTGCATCTGCGAAAATATCTTTGCGCATTTTCTTTTCATTCTCTTTTAATTCACAATCGATATTCAAAACATTTAATCCCCACTTATCTTTTACTGTTTTGTCTAAAGTTACTTTATTCGTTGGATCTGGTAACATTTCTCCAAAGCCTCCCATACCAATGGTCCAACTACCTGGTTCTGTTAAGGCGTCTTTATAATCACCGCCAATAGAGAATTCTGCAACATCTCTTCTCCAGTTTTGACGAGAACCACTTCCTTGATAACCAAAGCCACGCACATAATCACGTTTATCATCACCCACATTTCTAAAGCGAGGAATATAAAAGCCATTTGCACGACGACCAAAAGTATATTTATCTTCATACCCTTCTACTACACCTCCTGCACCTACACCTAAATGATGATCCATTAAGTTTTTACCCAAAGCATCACTGCTGCTGCCTAAGCCGCCTTCCCAAACATCGGTAGCAGAGTTCATTAATAACCAAGTGCTATTTAAAGTAGAAGCATTGACGAAAATAATTTTTGCACTGTACTCAATAGTTTTATTCGTTTCAGCATCTAAAACCATTACGCCAGTTGCGCGTTTTTTATCTTTATCGTATTTAATTTCTGTCACAATACTCCAAGGTCTTAAAGTTAAATTACCGGTAGCCATAGCCGCTGGTAAAGTAGAAGACTGTGTACTAAAGTAACCGCCGAATGGACAACCCAACCAACATTTATTTCTAAACTGGCAACCAGGGCGACCTTCATGAGGTACTGTAATATTAGCCGTACGACCTATAATTAAATGACGAGATCCTTTATACACTTCTTTTAATCTTGCAGCCACATCTTTCTCTACGCAGGTTAAATCCATCGCTGGTAAAAATTGTCCATCAGGTAAAACTGCTAAGCCATCGCGATTACCACTAATGCCTGCAAATTTTTCTACATAATCATACCAAGGTTCAATTTCTTTATAACGCACTGGCCAATCAACGCCGTGACCGTCTTTTGCATTGGCTTCAAAATCTAAATCGGACCAACGATATGATTGACGACCCCACATTAAAGAACGACCGCCTACATGGTATCCTCTAAACCAATCGAAACGTTTTGTTTCAACATAAGGACTTTCTTTATCAGAACACCAATAATCTAAATTTGTTTCATTTAAAGGATAATCTCTTTTTAAAACAGGATAATCCTTTATCATTTCCTGCGTGCGTGTGCCACGATGCGGAAAATCCCAAGCTTCTTTATCTGCGTTCACATAATCTTTAATATGTTCAATGTTTCTTCCACGCTCTAACATTAAAACTTTTAAACCTTTTTGTGTAAGTTCTTTAGCTGCCCATCCTCCGCTAATTCCAGACCCTACTACAATTGCATCATATTTTTGTGCTGCCATATTTTGTATTTTATTTTTTATATATAATTACTTAATAAGTTCTAATTTGTTTTTTTATTTAAGAATACTTTTCTTTTTTGTAAAGTGTCTAATATAATTTCCTAAACATCGCATATTTTTATTGCCGCTGCTAAAGAAGCCATCGGATCTTTGTCTGATGGAATAAATTCTTGAGCGACATATCCTTTATACCCAGTTTTTAAAATGGCGCGCATAATAGCAGGATAAAATAATTCTTGTCTTTCATCAATTTCATTTCTACCTGGCACACCACCTGTATGATAGTGTCCATAATACTGATGATTGGTTTGTATAGAATGAATAATATCTCCTTCATCAATTTGCATATGATAAATATCAAATAGTAATTTGAAATTAGGCGACCCTAATCGTTTACATAATTCAACGCCCCAAGAAGAACGATCACACATATAATCCTTGTGGTCTACTCTTGAGTTTAATAATTCCATTTGAATAATTACCCCCCTTTTTTCAGCCACTGCCATAATTTTTTTCAAACCTGTAACACAGTTATTTAATCCTGTTTCATCATCCATGCCTCTTCTGCTTCCAGAAAAACAAATCAAGTTTGTATAACCCGCATCAGCTACATAATGAATATGTTCTATATAATTTTTTACTAATTTATCGTGATATTGTAAAGTATTAAAACCTTCTGTCAAACTAATTTCTGCCCCATTGCACATGGTAGAAATTAAATTATTTTCTTTTAAAATTTTCCATTCAGAGGGACCTACTAAGTCCATACCTACCATACCTAGTTGCTTAAAATTTTTTGCTAGAGTTACTGTAGGAATGCTTTGATAGCACCACCTGCAGGCGGAATGTTGTATGTTTCCCTTGAGTGCTTCTGATGCTGCTTGATTTTTCACTGCTGCTAAAATATTAGAAGGTACCACAGCGCCTGTAGCAATTGCTGCGGACCCTGTTAAAACTTGTTTGATAAGCTTACGCCTGTTGACATTGGTGGACATAGCAAGTAAATGTTAATTGGTTCGATAAATATAATTTTTATTTCCTATTTTTTAGAAAGTTTTTAGTTAAAAAAGGGGGTTATTTGCAAAATAATAAGGAAATTGCTACTAGAATACTCTGAAAGTGTTATAATGACACAATCAAACGATTTTGTAAGCTTAAAAACAATCAAAAATGAATAGAAAATTACGTATGGGCATGGTAGGTGGAGGTAAGGATGCCTTCATTGGAGCCATCCACAGATTAGCTGCTAATATGGATGGACTCATTGAAGTAAGCTGTGGCGCCTTAAGTATAAATCCAGAAATAGCTATGGCTTCAGGGGAAGCTTTATTTCTTCCAAAGGAAAGAACTTATTTGACTTTTGAAGAGATGATTAAAAAAGAAGCCGCTCTACCTGCCGATAAGCGCATTGATTTTGTAACTATTGTAACACCCAATTTTGCTCACTTTGCACCTGCTATGATGGCCTTAGATCATGGCTTTCATGTGGTTATTGAAAAGCCTATTACTTTTTCAATGGATGAAGCAAAGCAGTTAAAACAAAAATTAGACGAAACAGGATTAACTCTTTGTTTAACGCATACTTATTCTGGTTACCCTATGGTAAAGCATGCAAAAGCCATGGTAAAAGAAGGGAAATTAGGGAAGATTAGAAAAGTATGGGTAGAATATGCACAAGGTTGGTTGAGTAAATTATCTGAAAGAGAAGGAAATGCTCAGGCAGCTTGGAGAACCGATCCTAAAAAATCAGGAAAAAGTTCTGTGATGGGAGATATTGGAACCCATGCAGCACATTTAGCAGAATATATTACAGGTTCAAAAATTACTGATGTTTGTGCTGAATTAAACACCATGGTAGAAGGAAGATTATTAGACGATGATGGGTCTGTGATGTTAAAATTTGACAATGGAGCGAAAGGTGTATTAATGGCTTCTCAAGTTGCTGCAGGTGAAGAGAATAATTTAAAAATTAGAATTTACGGAGAAAAAGGAGGCATTGAATGGATGCAGCAAGAGCCAAATACTTTACATGTAAAATGGTTGGAACAACCCGCACAAGTTTTAAGAGCGGGCGGTAACTATGGTGCTCATTTATCTTCTACTGCAATTCATAACGCACGTACTCCAGGTGGTCATCCAGAAGGGTACTTGGAGGCCTTCGCTAATATCTATCGCAACTTTGCTTTAACCCTTGGATGTAAAATTGATGGCACTACACCTACAGCAGAAATGTTAGACTTCCCTGGCATTGAAGACGGGTTAAGAGGTATGGCCTTTATTGATAATGTAGTAGCTTCTTCACAGTCCGATCAAAAATGGACTTCCTATGTTATTTAAAAAAATTATTTAAAATAGTACTATGACAACAATTAAAGGACCTGCCATTTTTTTAGCTCAATTTATGGGCAATGAAGCTCCCTTCAATACTTTGGAGAGTATTTGTAAATGGGCAGCTGGCCTAGGTTTCAAAGGAGTACAAATTCCAAGTTGGGATGCAAGATGTATCGATTTAAAAAAAGCTGCAGAAAGTAAAACTTATGCAGATGAAATAAAAGGTATTGTGGCAAGTGCAGGAATGGAAATTACAGAATTATCTACCCATTTACAAGGACAATTAGTTGCTGTGCACCCTGCTTATGATGCACAGTTTGATGGATTCGCACCTAAAGAAGTGCATGGCAATTCAAAAGCAAGAACAGAGTGGGCAGTTCAACAATTAATATATGCAGCAAAAGCTTCACAAAATTTAGGTTTGAATGCGCATGCTACTTTTAGTGGTTCTTTATTATGGCATACGGTGTATCCTTGGCCTCAACGCCCAGCAGGCTTAGTGGAAACAGGCTTCACTGAACTTGCTAAAAGATGGATGCCTATTTTAAATGAATTTGATAAAGCGGGAGTCGATCTTTGTTATGAAATTCATCCTGGTGAAGATTTACATGATGGTGTGACTTATGAAATGTTTTTAGATAAAGTAAAGCAACATAAGCGTGCTTGTTTATTATACGACCCCTCTCACTTTGTTTTACAATGCATGGACTACCTTGGATATATCGATGCTTTTCATGAGCGTATTAAAATGTTCCATGTAAAGGATGCAGAATTTAATCCATCAGCTAAGCAAGGTGTATATGGAGGATACCAAAACTGGATTGACCGTGCTGGAAGGTTTAGGTCACTAGGTGATGGTCAAGTAGATTTCAAAAGTATTTTTAGCAAACTAGCTGCATATAATTTTAAAGGTTGGGCAGTGATGGAATGGGAATGTGCTATTAAACACCCAGAAGTAGGTGCTGCTGAAGGTGCTATTTTTATTCAAAAAAATATAATTAAAGTTACCGAAAAAGCTTTTGACGATTTTGCGAGTACTGGTTCAGATGAATCATTTAATAAGAAAATTTTAGGCATTTAAACATTTAAAAAAAGAAGCACTATGAAGAAGGTTTTATTTATTTTATCAACTGCTGTTATTGTTATGGCATGTGGTGGTGGATCAACAGAGGCTGGAAAATCAACAACAGAAACAAAAGAAGCAACCGCTTCTTCGGGTAATGCATTATCAGATAACCCAGATTATCAAAAGGGTTTAGCTTTAGTAGCAGGAAGTGATTGTTTAACTTGTCATAAAACAAGTGAAAAAAATATTGGACCTGCTTATAAAGATGTTGCAGCAAAATATGATAATACAGATGCTAATGTAAAAATGCTAGCAGAGAAGGTTATTAAAGGTGGTAGTGGTAATTGGGGTGCTATTCCAATGACTCCGCATCCACAATTAAAACAAGAAGATGTAGAACAGATGATTAAATATATTTTACTTTTAAAGAAGTAAAATATAATAATGAAATGAAATTCTTTACTAAAATAGTACTTGAATTTAACAATAAAACAATTTTAATATTAAATACCACTAAACAAAACGCATGAAAAAATTATTGCTTGCTTTTTTAATAAGTTTCGTTGCTGCACAAACCAATGCACAACAATGGATTTCTTTATTTGACGGGAAAACAACTAAGGGCTGGCATAGTTTTGGTAAAACTACAGTAGGTGAAGCCTGGAAGGTAGAAGAGGGTATGATTGTTTTTGATCCAGCGGCTAAGGAAGCCGGAAAATATGGCGGCGATATTGTCACCAATGAAAGTTTCAAAAATTTTCATTTACAATTAGAATGGAAGATTTCTAAAAATGGAAATAGTGGTATTATCTTTTTTGTACAAGACGACCCTATTAAATATAAAGAAACTTGGCATACAGGGCCTGAGATGCAAGTGCTAGATAATGATGGACATGAGGATGGAAAAATTATTAGTCATAGAGCAGGTAATTTATATGATTTAATTGTAGGCAAAGAAGGAGTAGTTAAACCATACGACCAATGGAATAAAGTAGATATCATTTTTAAGGATGATAAATTAGATCTTATCTTAAATGATGTAAGTATGGTAAGTACACATGTTGGAGATGATGGCTGGAAAGAACTTATTAGAAGATCAAAATTTTCTAAAGGTGAATCACCCGACTTTGCAAAAGTATTCTCTGGACATATTGCTTTACAAGATCATGGCAATAAAGTAAGCTATAGAAATATTCGAATTCAAAAATTATAATTCAGATAGTGCAAACTATTCATGAAGATTTTATGCGTCAGGCCCTCGTGCAAGCACAGAGGGCCTTTGACGTTGATGAAGTGCCGGTAGGCGCTGTGATTGTTATGCATGGTAAAATAATTGCGAAGGCGTACAACCAAGTGCAATTATTAAAAGATGTAACGGCTCACGCTGAAATTTTAGCTATCACCAGTGCTTGCGAAAGTTTACAAGAAAAGTATTTGACAGAAGCTACGCTCTATGTTACACTAGAGCCCTGCTTAATGTGCGCAGGTGCTTTGTATTGGAATAAAATTGGCCATATTGTTTTTGGTGCCTATGACCAAAAAAATAGTTACCGCAGGGTCACAGAAAAAAATCCTTTTCATCCTTCCACTACTATTGTAGGAGGCATACTACAAGACGAATGCGCCGCGCTCATGCAAGCTTTTTTTAAAGCCAAACGATAATAAATACCTGTTTCTCGACTACTGAACTTCAGCAATTTTTCTCCTTAGCGCTCCGTAAAAAATAGCTTTCCTCCGTAATCCTACAAACGGATTACTACGGAAACTATTTATTTACTGCGCTCATACTTTTATAAATAATAAATATTGTTTCGAAACAAGCTTTCGAGCATGCGTAGAGCGAGTCGAGAAATAGATATTTATTGATTAGCTTAATTTTCTATTTTAGGAAAAAATACCCCGTAACTCGATTAAATGAGCGCAAAGCATTGTAATTTTGAGCTTCATTCATAAACACAATAAATAAAAAATATGTCATTTACACTACCTGCATTACCCTATGCACACGAAGCTTTAGAACCCCATTTTGATACTTTGACCATGCAAATACATCATGGTAAACATCATCAAGCCTATGTAGATAATTTAAACAAGGCAGTGGCTGGCACACCGAATGAAGGAAAAAGTTTAGAAGAATTAGTAAAAGTGGCGGGTACGATTAGCCCGGCTGTTAGAAATAATGGAGGTGGTCATTGGAACCATAGTTTCTTTTGGGCAAGCTTAGCACCTAATGCAGGTGGCGCTCCCACAGGCGCTTTAGGAGATGCTATCAACGCTGCTTTTGGAAGTTTTGATGCTTTCAAAGAAAAGTTTGCTACTGCTGGTATGACTCGTTTTGGAAGTGGCTGGGCTTGGTTAATTATAAAAGACGGAAAATTAGAAGTAAGCTCAACGCCTAATCAAGACAATCCTTTAATGGATGTGGCTGAAGTAAAAGGAAATCCTATTTTAGGTGCCGATGTATGGGAGCATGCATATTATTTAAAATATCAAAATAGAAGAGCTGATTATTTAGCTGCTTTTTGGAATGTAGTAAACTGGTCAGTGATTGCCGATCGATTTGCTGCTGCAAAATAATAGTAGAAGCATTTTTAATCGAAATAATTTTATACAAAAAACCTGCAATTAAAAACTGCAGGTTTTTTTGTGTCAACTTATGTATGTAAAACTTATTTTATAAATAGAAATTGAAGCTATGGTACTGGGTCATAACCCTGACCACCGCCTGGTCTGCACTTACTTAATCTTTTGGCACCTAAATAAATTCCTTTAATAGGGCCATATTTTTGAATAGCTTCACTTGTATAATGAGAACAAGATGGCGTAAACCTACATTTACTAGCCCCCATCCAGGGAGAAATGACATATTGATAAAAACGAATCAATACTATAAAAGGAAAGGCTATTATTTTTTTAAGCGTAGGCAATATGTATTCTTTTATATTGTAATTATGATAGAAATAATTAATTATTTATTCAATTTAGTAGCTAATATTGAAAGCGCCTCTTTTACTTTCCCTTGAATTTCAAGTTGTGTAAGCACTAGCGCATCGGTATATAATAAAAATAAATTAACACGTTTATTTTCAAGTGTAGCCTGACTTATGAAATTAGGTTTTTCTAAACGGTAGGCTTCTCTCAATAATCTTTTCACTCTATTGCGTTGTACAGCTTTTCTAAAAATTCTGCTAGGCGCCCCTACCCCTGCTTGCAACAAACTTGTTAACGCCCCATTAGTTGGAGTAGTTTTAATAGGTTCAATGGTGTAAATAAGTCTAATTGGAAATACAGTTATAGCTTGGCCAGAAGAAAATAAATGTTGTGTTTGTTTTCTACTTTTTAATTTATCTGTTTTCTGATATGTAAAAACCTTCGACAATGAAGAAAATTAAAGTGATAAAAAAAGTCCCTCCCGAATTACGGGAAGGACTTTAAAATTATTGAATTTATTTGTAATAGCTAGAAAGGGGTCTTTCCTAGATTAAATTTTATTTTAATCCTTTTTCGCTAGATACAGTTAGTTTTTTGCGTCCTTTCTTTCTACGGCTTGCTAATACTTTACGACCGTTAGCAGATTCCATACGCTTACGGAAACCATGAACAGATTTACGACGACGTTTATGTGGTTGAAATGTACGTTTCATTTGATGTCTTTTACTTGCTTAGTTTCTTAAAATTGTTTCCACTTCAATAGCAGTCACCATACCACTACCTGTGAAAGGACGGCAAAAATAGGGTATTTTTTCATTTTTTAAGCTAAATCTGTATGTTTTGCCTCAATTTTTTGTCCGAAAAACATGCTACCCTGCTTCTCAAAGGTATTAGCATTATCGGTGGTATAAAAGCTTAAATGCCCATTTTGACTGCATTTTTGAGCTAATTCAGGATGGTTTTCAAGGTATTTTGCAAGGCTTCTTGCCACTATATCCCCTTGTGTTACTATTCTTACGCCTGCAGGAAGAAAAGACTTAATTTTAACCTCTAATAGCGGATAATGTGTACAGGCTAATAAAATAGCATCAATACGCTTAGATTGACTAAAAAGCTCGTTAAGATATTGCTGAACAAAATAGTCTGCCCCAGGTTTATCAAACTCACCATTTTCAATTAAAGGAACCCACATAGGACAAGCTTGTTGGAATACTTGCAAATTGGGAAAAAATTTAGCTAGTTCAATGGGGTAGCTATCACTTTGGACGGTACCTAGGGTGCCCATAATTCCAATTTGATGGTTCGATGAATAATGGCCTAAGACTTCTGTAGTGGGTCGAATCACGCCTAGGACTCTTTTACTTGGATCTAGATGAGGCAAGTCCAATTGTTGAATATTGCGAAGCGCTTTAGCGGAAGCCGTATTACATGCAATTACAACTAAAGAACAGCCTTGTTTAAAAAACCAGTTCACTGCTTCTAAAGTATATTGATACACCGTTTCAAACGACCTAGTACCATATGGTGCACGAGCATTATCTCCTAAATAAATATAATCGTACTGAGGTAATTGTTTTTTCAATTCCTTTAAAATGGTGAGGCCTCCATAACCACTATCAAATACACCAATGGGTGCTGACATAAATTTCATTTAATTGAATACTCTATAAAAGATTGTATGCTGTAAAACTAAGAACCTCGTTGCATAACAACGAGGTTCTATTCAAAAATATTTTAAAAAAGAATTATCCTTTTTTAGCTGGAGCTGATGCTTTAGTAGCTGCACCGCCTGTAGCCGCTTTAAAGGCTTCTTCTACATCTTTAGGTAAGGCCAACTTCAACTTAATAGCAACACGAATGGTTAAATTGTCTGCAATAGAAGGTTGTGCATAAGGAGATAAAGCATCTGCCTTTAATACCAAAGTGTATTTATTTTCTGCAACTACTTCACTTAAAGCAGCAGCCACTTTTTGTCTATAAGGTAATAAAAGTCCTTCCTCTTTTTGTTGCATCATACTTTGTTGGTATTGTTGCCAGTTGATTAACTTGTACTTTAATTTATTTAAATCAGTTGTAGCCATTTCATAAGCTTTCGCTTTTTTAGACAAATCAGCAGAATCTCTTCTAAAAATACTATCCTTAATTTGATAATCTTTTAAAGTGTAATTATACTCTTCTTGTAAAGAATCTTGTGCGTAAGATCTAAGAATAGTATCTAATTTTTCTTGGATACCAGGGAATAAAGCAATAACGCTTTGGTCATCAAAGTAACCAATCTTTGTTTGTGCAGTGGCACTTGTTGTAAATGAAGCTGCGATAAATAAGATGACAGCTACTAAGAAACCTTTTTTCATAAGATGTTGTTTTATTTTTTGATCTTTTTTTATTATTGATATCTAGTTATTGATACCCAATTCTTTTAAAACATCGTCGCTTTTGTCCAGTTTTGGGTCTGCAAATATAATGGTAATTCCTTCACTTTTATCCAAAATGAAGTCATAAGCGCGGGCTGCAGCAATTTTTTGGACAGCATTATATACCTTATCCTGAATGGGTTTAACCAGTTTTTGCCTTTCTTTAAACAAATCCCCTTCATAGCCAAAACGCTTTTTTTGTAAATCTCTTAACTCTTTTTCTTTTACAAAAAGCTCATCTTCTCTCTTTTTTCTTAGGTCTTCAGAAAGCATAAATTGCTCAGCCTCATAGTTTTTGTACATTTTATCCAAAACCATTTGCTTCGCATCAATTTCTTGTTGCCAGCCATCACCGAGTACTTTCAATTTTTTATCTGCATCCTTATATTCAGGAATCTTATCTAAAATATACTTGGTATTAATAACCGCATATTTTGTTTGAGCCTGACCAACAAAAAATGAAGCTAGTCCAATAAATAGGACCAATAAATGTTTTCTATATTGCATGTTCAAGAATTTATGAATTGAAAATTACGTTAACTATTTTTATTCAGGCTCATACCCTAACATAAAGGTAAATCTGCCTGCATCTTTTAAGGCGTTAGTTCCATTAATTCTATCAATACCAATGCCATAGTCAAAACCTAATAGACCAAACATTGGCAAATAGAAACGCATTCCAATACCTACTGAACGTCTTAAATTAAATGGATTGTATTCCTTCATACTATACCAACCATTGGCAGCCTCAAAAAATCCTAAAGCATAAATGGTACTACTTGCTGCTAAACTTAAAGGATAACGAACTTCAACCGCATACTTATTAAAAATGGTAAAATGTTGTCTAGAAGATTGTTGATCGGGATTTACTTTCGGATTAGAACTCTCATACACAGGATAACCTCTTTGTGCAATGATATCATAACCTAATAAAGCAAACTGATTACTTAGTCCTGCATCCCCTAGTTGGAAACGTTCAAAAGGAGAAACTGCTAAGTCACTATTATACGCACCCAAGAAACCATATTTAGCAGCGAATTTTAAAACGAATTGTTTATTGTGGTCGGCGCCTGCTGGTTTACCTAAAGGCACAAACCATTCTCCATTAAATCTCCATTTATGGTATTCTAATAATTCAAAAGGATTTGCCGCACTATTTACATTAGGTGTAATTAAAGAATAAGGTGGGGTTAACTGAGCACTTAATAAAAAAGTCGAACCAGTCCTTGGAAACAAAGGCTGGTCCACTGAAGTTCTTTGTAAAGCAATTCTAAAATTAATATTGTTTACTACACCATTATTAAAATTGGGAAGATTATAAGGATCAATTGCATAATCTTTCAAAGTATATCTGGTATAGTTTAACCCCATATTCAAAGAAAAATAGTCATCAGGCCATGACAATTGTCTACCAAAAGAAACAGTTGCTCCTGTTGTAGAAATATATCTTGCATCGGCTGCATTGGGATCATACATGCCTGTTAATAAATTATATGTTTGCCCGTACTTTGTATTATATAAACTTACGGTTAATGTATTTCTTTTTATGCCACCAAACCAAGGTTCTGTAAATGAAAGATTAGTAGATCTAAAAGCCTTACCATTACTTTGTACTCTTACACTTAACTTTTGTCCATCTCCCATTGGAAGTGGGTCCCAGGCCGATTTTTTAAATAAATTCTTTGAGCTAAAGTTATTAAAAGTAACACCCAAAGTTCCAGTAAGTCCAATATAACCACCCCATCCAGCACTTAATTCTAATTGATCACTCGATTTTTCTTCTACACCATAATTAATATCAACGGTTCCATCTTCAGGATTAGGCACTGGATCAATTTTTATTTTTTCTTGATCAAAAAAGTTTAATTGTGCAATTTCACGTTGAGAACGAATTAATAAACTACGGCTAAACTTATCACCCGGTAAGGTTCTAATCTCACGACGAATTACAAAGTCTTTTGTTTTTTCATTACCTGCTATGCGAATAGTTTTAATGGTAGCTTGAGGGCCTTCTACAATTCGAATTTCAAAATCGATGGTGTCGTTGTATACAGCAGTTTCTACAGGGTCTACTCTAAAAAATAAATAACCATCATCTTGGTACAAAGTACTTACATCACCTCCTTCAGCCGTTGGTGTTTTACCTAATTTATTAAATAAAATTTCTCTATTATAAATTTCTCCTTTCTTAATATTTAAAATTACAGACAAAATTGAATCGGTGTACTTAGTATTTCCTCTCCAATTTATATTACCGAAATAATATTTACGCCCTTCTTTCATTTGTAAATCAATATTCAAATTACCCCCTGCATTATGATACACTGTATCTTTTTCTATGACCGCATCCCTAAATCCTAATGAGTTATAATAATCTAATAAGTTGTCTTTACTTTCTTCATACTTTTTAATGTTAAACTTAGCAGAAGAAAGGGAGAACCTAGCATAAGGATTTAATATTTTTCTAGTCTTGGTAAATGTTAAAAAACCTTTCTCTGACATATACTGTTCAAAAGTATAAGGACTTGTTTTAACAATGACAGGTCTATCATTAATAGGAAACAAAGTAAGTCTCATTTTTTCATGCACCTCTTTTAAACTTTTTTTAAGCTTAGATTCTTCAATTTTATTGCCTCCAAAATTAATATTGTTGATTCTTACTTTAGGACCTTTGTCTACTACAAAATCTAATAATAAATTATTTTTCCTTGTACCGTCTTTACGTTCTTTAATAGTTACTTTTACGTCTTGGAAACCTTTTTCTGCATAATATTTTTTGATGCCTTCAATAGCTGTAATTTTCATGTTATCGGTAACGACTCTATTGGGCGTTAAACCTGTTTTACCAGACAATTCATCAATATCCGATTTCTTTACACCCAGAAAATTAAATTTAGATAAACGAGGTCTCTCAGTTACATTTATTTCTACATCAATTTCTTTGCCTACTAAATCAGTTAGATAAATACTTACATCGCTAAAATAATTTTGATCCATCAACTTGCGAATTGATTTTGCAAAGTTGTCTCCACCTGGAATGGATACTTCATCTCCTATATTTAAAGTAGAAAGCGAAAGCAATAAATTTTCATCAAAATTTTCATTACCCACCACTTTTATATTACGAATCTTATATTTTGTAACCGTTTTTTGGTTAAAAATATTGATCAAGTTTACATTAATTTGAGTCACCGAATCTTTAACAGGGGTTTCCTGAGCATAAGAAGTCGAATTCAATAAAAGTACTGATAGTGAACCTATTAAAAAGGAAAGAAATTTATGCATCTGCTAAGGGACTAAACATTTATGATTTTAAAAGTGTCGCAAATTACTCGTAATATTTCAAAGTCTTTGTTAAAAGTGAAAATAAACATATTATTATTTTTCACTATCTATATTTAACTGGCTGCTGGTTTTACCGAATCTACGTTCTCTAGATTGGAAATCTAGGATTGCTTTTATTAAATCTTCCTTCCTAAAATCGGGCCATCTTGTTTCTGTAAAGTACAATTCGGCATAGGCTAATTGATATAATAAAAAATTACTTATACGATATTCACCGCTAGTACGAATCATTAATTCGGGATCGGGAAAATCACTGGTAGTAAGGGCTTCAGACAAAGTTGTCTCTGAAATTTGATCAATATTAAGGTTACCCTTTTTTACTTTAGTGGCAATATTTTTAGCAGCTTCTACAAGCTCCCACCTACTACTATAACTTAGCGCCACAATAAGAGTTAGGCCTGTATTTTGGGCGGTTTGAGTAGTAGCATTTTCCAAAGCGGCTCTTGCGTGAGGGGGTAACAAACCTAAATTACCAATAAAACGAAGCTTAATATTATTTTTATGTAAATCAGGGACTTCCTTAGCAATCGTGTCTACAAATAAGGTCATAAGACCTGTTACTTCTTGCTCTGGTCTTTCCCAATTTTCTGTGCTAAAAGCATAAAGTGTAAGGTATTGAATACCTATTTCAGTAGCCGCTTCTACTACTTTTCTAACGCTTATAACTCCTTGATAATGACCAAATAAGCGGTCCTGGCCTTGTTCTTGTGCCCATCTTCCATTACCATCCATAATAATGGCAATATGCTTAGGCAGTTTGCTTAGATCCAGGTTTTCCATAGTGTAAAATTATGAAAATAACTAGGTTATTTGCGTTTAAAGTAGCTAAATAAAGACTTTTTAGGGCTTTTATCACTGGGTTTGCTTGTTTTGCTAAAAAGATTTTTTCTTTTAGCTTTTGGCTTAGGATCAGGACCAAATATTCTTAAGAAATTATACGACAAACCCAATTTGGCAGAAAAAAATTGATCCTTACCAGAAGTACTAGCTTGATAATTTATGCCTCCATTAAGATAACTGTCTTTATCCCCAAAATGATCTAGTTGATCTGAACTCGTAAAGCGATAGGTAAATTCTCCAAAAAGATTAAAGGACCCGACTAGATTATATTTAAAACCAAGATTTATTGGCATGGTAATAATGTTAGGTGCTTTGGTGGACTTGCCAGCTAGCATATAATTACTGGTATCTTTTAATGGAGATAAATAGCCCACACCAAAACCTAAATAGGGACTGAAACGATATTTTTGATTACCATTAATAAATTTTAAAAAATAAAATTCAGTCATTAAACTAATATCATGATAAGTGGTTTTAAAAAATAAACTTCTTCCATGCACATAGGCATTCATATTATTTGCAGTTAAAGAATCGAATGCACCTAAAGGCAATATTTCATAATTTAATCTAAGGCCTACATAATCATTCAATTGTCTTTTATAAAACCCACCAAAATTTGTAGAGAGAAATTGTAAGTTAGGAGCTAAGTCTCCATTATAAGAAGCTTGTCCAGCAAATACACCAAACTCACCTTTATTTTCTATTAATTGTAGATACTGCGCACGCAGTACGTTGGTAAAAAATAGTAGAAAAAATAAAAAAATAAATTGCTTACGCATGGGCTAGTTTCTTTTATCCAAGCCCCAGGTGAGCTTTGTTCGTAAGGTCGTTAAATAGCTATTCTCATTGAGTCTTATGAAATTAACAGAAAAAGATTCTTTTTTAATAGCCAATTGAATATTCTTAGGTACAATTTCTTTTCTTGCGTCTAAGGCACAAATCAATTCTTCTGTTCTGCCTTCAATTTCGAAAGAAATGACAGAACTATCTGGTACTATAATAGAACGTACATTTAAATTATGAGGAGCCACAGGTGTAATTACAAAACTTGCAGAATCAGGAAATAAAATAGGACCATTGCAACTCATATTATACCCAGTAGATCCTGTAGGAGTAGAAACAATTAATCCATCTGCCCAATAAGAATTTAAAAATTCACCGTTTAAATAAGTATGAATTTTTATCATCGGAGAGGTATCTCTTTTATGAATAGCGAATTCATTTAATGCATAAGGGGCATTTCCAAAAATAATAGGGTCTGCATCCAAATGTAATAAAGTTCTTTTCTCAATCACATAAGTTCGATTGACTAAAGCCTCTACCATTATACTTAATTCATCTTTTGAGATAGTTGCTAAAAAACCAAGCCTTCCATAATTAATACCTAAAATAGGAATTTGACTGTCGCCCACAATAGTGACTGCATCTAATACCGTACCATCACCGCCTAAACTTATTAAACAATCAATGCTATCATGTATAGAAGAAAAAGAATTGAATGCAATAAGAGGTTCTTTACCGGCGCTCGCTTTTAAATTAAACTTTTGTAGTAGTTCCTCGTAGACATAAATCGTAATAGCATACTTATCCAAAGCCAGAAGTAATGCTTGCAAGGATTGTTGCTGATCGATATCGACGCCTCTACTATATATAGCTACTTTCATCCAAAAAATTTAAAAATTAAAACCTGTACGCAAATATAACCCTTTGTCTCCAAGCTGATTCAAGCTGTAATCAATTTTTAATACAAAATCATAAATACCAACAATATCTAAACCTAGCCCTGCTGTTCTAAGTAGGGTATTAGCAAGGCGATTGCCATTTACAGGTTTTTCGCTATAGACATAGCCAAGATGTGTAAAGGCCTTCAACCAAAATTGATATTTAATAATAGGGATGCGCTTAGGGACAAGTAAATTTTTTACATTGAAAGTTCCCAATGCATAATGAAAAGAGGCCTTTACAATACTCGCTGCATTGCCATCTACGACGTAGTAATCTAAACCATTCAATTGCAAATTACCATAGCCTAATAATTTATTATCGCTATAATTTTGATTAGGTAAAAACTTAACAATAGAATTGGATTCTAAAAACACAAAGCTCGATTTTGAAAAGGGACTAACTATCACTTTTCTAAATTGAATAGAACTTAAGTTACTATTATTTGAAAAACGTTGATATAACATTAAATCGGTAGACTGTCCCTTAGTTGGATATACGTTATAATCAAAACGAATACGAGAAAACGACAAGGAAGCATCTACATAAGAAAACGTTTTTTGATGACTAGGCAAATAATTTGATTGGTACAAAAAAGCAGAATCACTTATTTCATTTCTACCTAGGCCAATTTGGAAGCTATGTCTTTCAAATAAATTAGGGCGGTATAATATACTTGCATTGGCTCGATAGCCCTTTTGTATAATAGCTTGAGTTTTATAAAAAACTTGTTTGTCTAATTTAGTCGCAATATTAATTTCCTTTTGCGTTGCATTTTGCCAACCCAATGCTAAGCCATAACGTAACTTTTTATCAATAAAAGGCACTTGATATCTAAAATTAGATTGTTGCGTATAACCAGTAATAAAAGCTGCATTCAATTTATCATTATTGCCCGTTACATTGGCTTGCCTTAGGTTTAATCCATAATTCACTCTGTCTAGACTTCTGTTTTGTTCACTCCACCATTGGTTAAAATTACGATCCACCCATTTGAAATAAGGAATGGGAAATAAATACCATCTTTCACGGACATTAATTTTGATAACTACTTGTAAACTATCTAGAAAATCCGAATGCACCGTCACTTGCTCAAACAAAGCAGTATTAAATAATTGTTGTTCTGAGATAGTATCTATAATAGCTAAAGAGTCTCTGGAGATAATATCACTCTCGTGAAAAGGCAACTCTCTTAAAATAATATATGGTTTGGTTTTTTTATTACCCGTAATTTGTATAGAGCTAATTTTTATTTGTGCCGAAACTAGGTTTGAAAAAAATAAAAAGGAAGCAGTAAAAAATAATAGATATTTTATTTTATTACACATCTAAATAGTTCATTAAATGATGGTAATGACTTTCGATATCATTGTGAAGTGGCGACTTACCAAAATAATGTAGCACTTGATAATCGTAACGCTCAAAAGTAGAGATAATGGCAGAAGCCTCTTCTTGATTTATTTTAATAGTAATTATCATGGCGCCTGTGCTAGGCTCAAAAAAACTATTTAATTGTAAAATTTGCGCATTATTCGTTTCTACTAAGCGACTCATTTCTGCTAAAGAATATTGGTAGGGAGAAATAGATAGCACCATTATGGCTCCATTTTGATCTGCTCCAATGAAACGAGAAATATTTTCGTTTAAAATTTTCTGCGTAATTACACCCACACATTCTTGTTGCTCATTTAAAACAGGCAGTAAAGAAAGTTCATGTTTTGAAAATAACTCTAAGGCTTTAGTAAAATGTGCTGCACCATTTATACCAATGCGCAACATGCCTTCTGCAATAGTGGCCATGGTCTGATCTGAAGCAATATCTAATACAGACTCTTTTGAAACCAAGCCAATAAAATATTCATCTTTTAAAAGCGGTAAATGTTGTACTTCATAATCTTCCATGCATTGCAATACAAAGGACGCTTTGTCTTCCAAACGAACCATGGGGAAACCTTTAATAGCCATTTCATTTGCAATCATAAAATTATTATTTAGATAAAGAAGCAAGAAATTTCTCTAAGATAACATTAAATTCAACTGGCACTTCCATCATGGGTGCATGCCCACATTTATCAATAAAATGCAATTGACTATTCGGAATCAATTTTTTAAACTCTTCTGCAACAAATGGAGGTGTTACGATGTCATTCTTTCCCCAAATTAATAAAGTAGGTTGCTTAATTTGACTCAACTCTTCTCCTAAATTATGACGAATAGCACTTTTGGCTAATGCAATAATTTTTATTACTTTAATTCTATTTCTAGTGATTTCAAAAACTTCATCAACTAAAGCTGGCGTTGCCATAGCAGGATCATAAAAAGTTTGTGCTGTTTTATTTTTGATATACTCGTAGTCACCTCTTTTAGGATAACTATCGCCCATTGCATTTTCAAATAAACCACTACTACCTGTTAAAGTAAGTGACTTCACTCTTTCAGGATGTTTTAAAATATAAACTAAGGCAACATGGCCTCCTAAAGAATTACCCAATAAATGAATATTGGTATAATTTTTATGTTCAATAAATGCAGCAATGTGTTTTTCTAAACCCGAAACAGTAGTATGCAAAATATCTAAATCAAATAAAGGCAGTATGGGTACCACTACTTTATAGGTATGTCGAAATTTTTCAATCAAGTCTGAGAAATTACTTAAAGCACCGAAAAGTCCATGGCAAAGCATAAGCGTTTCCCCTTCCCCTACTTCTAGGTATTCAAACTTCCCATCTTTTATAATCTCATATTCCATACTTCTTCCTTTTTATGCCTATTTGTCGATTGCTTAAAGGTAGTTAATTCGTTTTAAAAATTAGAAAAGGTAAAGGATACTAAATACCTAGATATTGAATAAATAACAATTTGTTAACCTATTCAGAATCAATTAATTCAACGAATTTGAACCTTTATTTAAAAGGGTTAGAAAAAGTGGTAAAAGTGCTTTTAATGGAAGGAATCCAAAGTGCTGCTTTTTCAATACAATAGGGCCACCATTTTTGCAGGTAGTTATAAGTATAGGTGTCTTTCATTTCAGCTGATTGCACCACCCCCAATACTTGTAAAAAATAAACCACTGCACTTAGCATGGTGAAATAAATAAAACCATATAAAATAATGCCTAATAATTTATTTAACCAACCTAATAATAACCATTCAGCAGTTTGTTGCAAAAGACCTGAAATAAATTTTAATATAATAAGTACTAAAACTAAAATAATTAAAAAGGAAATAAAGGGTAACCAGTGAGAAGCAATCTTAGTATGTTCTTTTAAAAAATTAGCTACCCAGCCTGCAAATTGAAAAGCAAGAACTAAACCAATCATTAAGGAAAAAAAAGAAATCACTGCTTTAATGAATCCATTTCTATAGCCTTGTAATAGAGCAATAATTAAAATAGTTCCTGTGAGAATATCTAACCACATAGTTTAGGCACTTAATAAAGTTTTGGCAATAGCAGAAATAACTTTACCATCTGCCTGTCCAGCTAATTGTTTAGTAGCCATACCCATTACTTTACCTAAGTCCCCAGGACCAGCTGCCCCCAATTGCGTAATAATGGCTTTCACAGCGGCTTTCACATCATCTTCACTCATTTGTGCTGGTAAAAACTTTTCTATCACTGCAATCTCTTCCGATTCTTTACTGGCTAAGTCTGGTCTATTTTGTTGTTCAAATATGGTTAAAGAATCCTTGCGTTGCTTTACTAATTTTTGTAATAATTTTAATTCTGTTTCTGCAGAAATAGCACCATTAGCACCGGGTTCTGTTTTTGCTTTTATAATCTCTGCTTTAATAGCTCTTAATCCTCTTAATAAAGCTTCATCTTTGTTTTTCATAGCGTCTTTCATTAAAGACATCACATCGGTTTCTAAAGACATAATATTATTTATTTAGTAAGGTTGATTTATTATTCGTTTATTTATTATTTTCTGAAAGTTGACTCGCTCTAAATTTAGTATAGAAAGTTTTAGCGAATTCTTTAAATTCATTAGACAAGGCTTGATCTTGCGTAGCTCTTAAATAAGCGTCACTCATACCCATTAAATTTTGATAAAAAAAATCGGCCATTTCATCAACCATCATGTCCTTGGTCCATAGGTCAATGCGAAGTGCAGTTTTGTCGGTAGGATCCCAGAAAGTAAGCATCATAGCTCGTGCTTCCTGTGCTTCTGTAGCCGTACTATCGGAGGCAGACCACTTTATATTTTGAGGAATTTTTTGATCGTCTAAACCAATCTGAACCTGAATACTTGATTGATGCATATTAAAAATTTTGAAGCACGAAAATACAAATTAATTAAATAAGAACCTTAGTTAGTCTTTAGAGTTAGTGGTATTTTCACTAGGGCTATATTCTTTTTTTTGTCATATAAATCATTTAACCACTGCTTACCCATTCTAGCCCTTCCTTGTCGGTACACTTCGTCTTTATAGTATAATTTAAAATGATTAGAGAGTCCTCCTTTTTCTTCAAAACTAAACTGCTCACCAGCTTGCTGCCAAGAAATGGGAAGCAACTCTTTTTGATTTTCAGCATTATTAAAAAGTAATGGTATATCATATTTAATAGCCATTTCTATTAAACTTGTTTTATCAAAATAAATATTGTTGAACAAAATGGCATAGGTAGCTGCTATCCATTTTAGTTCCATATTATATATAGACTTAATGACAATAGAATCTCTAAACTTATACCCTGTTAATAAGGTCTCTGCCTTTGCTACCTCTTTTTCATTAGCAAAAATGAAAACCAGTACCATATTGGTTTGTTGCCATTTTTTAAAAATTGAAAATTCTTTGAGCATATCAACAAAAGCATCTATTGGTTGGAAGGCTAAGTAATAATTAGCCCCATCAGTTAAACTATTTTTAGCACCAGCTAAAGCCACCCACTCATAAACAGGTAATTCATGAATTGGTAAATAAGCTTCTTGTATTTTAAGAGTGTAGTCTTTAAATTTATTTTTTAAAAAACTAGTAGCCCATTCATTAATCGAATAAGTAGCTACCGATTTTTTTAGATAGTTTTTAAATGCTTTTGTTAAATTCCATTTGCGAATAATGGAAAGCCCTGGTATACAAGTTGGGTGAGATAAGGGAATAAAATAATGGGCAAACCTATCACTCCCTTTTAGAGTTGCTCCAAAATGTATAATAGCAGCATTGGTCACTTCTTTGATTAATTTTTCAGCAGCTTTTTTTTCAATAATAGTTACCGATTCATTTTTTTGTGCTAAGGTCAATAAGAAATCGGGGAGCCTATCGCCAACTATATAAAAATGAATCTGTGTTGAACTCAAACCTAGTTCAATGATATCCAATACCTTCTGACAAAGCAGGGCACTTGGAATGGCAAATTTCGAACTAGTTAATATAAATAAGCGCATACACAAAAATACTGCATACTTAACAATTTATCCACCAATCATTTAGGAAGCTTAGTTCCTATTAATAGTCCCCTAACTTTGTTCTATGGCAAAACACTTGCATCAACTTGACTTATTTGGTATAGAAATAGACCAACCTGTGCATATTAAAGCGCCTATTGAAAAAAAGAAGTCTGCCCTGCCAAAAGCTACTACCACTAAATTAGAAGTATTGTCAAATGAAGAAATATTGCCTACTGTTTCAAGAACACCGATGTCATTTACGCATAATCATACAAGTAGCAAAAGAGGAAGAAAATCATTTGCTTCAATGGACGCCGAAATACATACTTTAAATATTCCAGCTTCTGAGGAATTGGTAAAAAAATTATATTACCCAATTGGCGAAGTAGCTACTTGGTTTAATGTCAATACTTCTTTAATAAGATATTGGGAAAAAGAATTCAAACAATTACAACCTAGAAAAACAAGAAAGGGAGATAGATTATTTAGAGCACAGGATATAGAATTTTTACGTCAGTTGTATTTTTTACTGCGTGAAAAAAAATATTCTATTGAAGGGGCTAAAACTTATTTAAAGAATAATAAAGAAAAAGCAGAAAAAGATATTGTCGTTTTAAATAGCTTAAAAAATATAAAGCAATTTTTGATATCGCTTAAACAGTCACTTTAAAGCAATAATATTACTGATTTAACATCTATCTATACAGAGGTCGCGAATTGTATAGCATGATCATTTGCATATTGAATAGCATTTACATTTATTTTTTCTTTCAAGGCTATAAATTCATTGAAGTCTAAATTCATACTTACTAAGCATTCTATATGTAGTACATGATACTGTTTACCTGCTTCTGAAACATATACTAAAACATTGCTAACATTTTTCATCTGGTTAGTTTCATTTTGAATATACTTACTAAAGGCAGCTAATTGCGAAGCGGTGGTAGTTACATGTAATTGTAGATCTAATTCAATTTTTCGCTGGGTTCTTAAACTTATATTATCTACTATGGTGTCTACCATTTGTTTATTAGGCACCGATATATAGGTTTTATCTTGTGTACGAATACGGGTACTACGAAGCCCAATTTTTTCAATTGTGCCAGTAAAATTATTCACCTTCACTAGGTCACCAATGGTAAAGGGTTTATCAAAGAAAATAATAAAAGAAGCTATTATGTTTTCCAAGCTTTCTCTCATAGACAAAGCCACAGCGGCACCTACGATACTTAAGCTGGTTACTAAATTGCCAATATTTTCATTGAATACATAATGAAGTATTAATAAGAACCCTACAATATATAATATGACTTTAAAGAAGTCTCTAAAAAATAGAACTAGTTGATCGTCGGTTTGATCCTTGGTAAGTTTGGCTTTTTCTTCTAAAATAATGGCTACAAATTCAAGTGTTCTTAAACAAACACGAATAAATAAAATTATAAAAAATAATTTCACTACCGCCTCTACAAAAACTTTAAGGGTTAATTTGTATAAATGAATATTCCAATCTAAGGGAAAGTTTAACTCATATAATGCTACAACAGCAACCATATAAATTAAAAACTGTTCAATAGGAATAATTAAACGACGTACATGGTTTTTTCTTAAATCTGAATGATTTTTCTTATCAATCCAGGTATAAATTAAACTTGCAAAAAATCGGGAGATGAACCTTTTTACAATAAAGGCCACTATAAAAACAGCCCCAACTACAATATAACTACGTAAAGAATTATTTAAAAATTGTTGATCCAAATTCATAACAAGTATTTTTTAAGCTTCCTTCCAATGAAGTAATTGTATATCCTGTCCATCAAATACAGCATAACTATCCGACCTTAACCAATCACCTAAATTAATATAACGACTGGTTTCATTAATTGCAATATCTAATGGATAATGTCTATGGCCAAATATAAAATAATGAGCGTTTATTTCTTTTGCTTTTTGCTTCGAGTATATAATTAACCACTCTTTGTCTTCGCCCATAAATACTTCGTCCGAAGTGCCTGTATTAGCCCTACTCTTACTACTAAAATAATTCGCTAGTTGAATGCCTAAATCGGGATGTAACCAACTAAATAACCATTTACATAAAGGATTGGTGAATATTTTTTTGATAAACTTATAGCCCTTGTCTCCAGGTCCTAGTCCATCTCCGTGACCTATAAAAAATTTCTTGGTGCCAAAAGTAAATTCAGCTGGTTCAAAATATATTTTTGCATTTAATTCCTCAGTAAAATAATCTTTCATCCATAAATCATGATTACCTGTAAAAATATGAAGTTCAATACCCGCATCAGATAAATTGGCTAAACAGCCTAGTAGTCTCACAAAACCTTTGGGGACCACAGTTTTATATTCAAACCAAAAATCAAATATATCTCCTACAATAAAAATAGCTGAGGCGTCTTTTTTAGCATTTTGTAAAAACCTAACTAAACGTTGTTCACGCAAATTACTTTGCACTTTACTAGGGGCTCCTAAATGGAAATCGGAAAGAAAGTAGATTTTTTTACCAGGCACCCATTGCATGTAATCGTTAATTTAATTAATAATAGTGTGTCTATATTATAGTATTCCTACTAAAGTTACTAATCTAATAACTTATCAACTAAAAAACAGTAGACTTCTTTAGGGCCATGCACACCTACCACCAAGGTTTTTTCAATATCGGCTGTACGGCTAGGCCCTGTAGCATAACTAATCATAGAAGGAAGGACATCTGATTCTGCTTTAAAGGCGGCTAAGCTATCACCTATATCAAAAACCAGTTGATGCGTATAAGCAATACATATATGAATGGGCGCATATACACTTGAGGTTCTTCCACTTAATTGTTGACTACTCAAAACAATCGTACCAGTTCTTGCGATTAAATGATCACATAAAGTGATAGCTGCATCACAACTTGCTAAATCATCGGTGTTAACTGGATCAAAACTAAATTCTTTCATATCATCTAACCAACCCGATTCTCTAGAATATATTTTCTCCCATTTTTGTGAATGAATGAGCTGTGATAATTGCTTTACCAATTCACCCTCATCGCTACAATAAACAAACTTGCCTAGTAGCTCTGTGAACTTCTGTGCAAAGCCAATGGCTAATTCTTGTTCAGTAGGAATAAAAATAGGTCTATCTGCAATCTGATCAGGGAAAGGAACGGCAACAGGCTTTTCTAATGCTTGTTTAATTTTTTGTAAAATTTTCGTTTTCGCTCCTTGAGATTCCATTGAATAATGTTCTGTTCTTATGAATGTGTTTCAGTACTTGCCTCGCTATTTGTTTCGCTACTTGTTGCACTTGTATCAGTAGTAGTTGCAGCATTAGTATTTAGCTTAGCAGTAGTTTCTGTTTTAGCTTCTACTGATTTGGATTCTTCTACATCAAAAGTAACTACCTTCTCTTCTTCATAAGGACGTCTTCCAATTAAGGCTTCCACATCGCTTTTATGTAAAACTTCTTTATCTAATAATTCTTTTGCTAATTTTTCTACTTCTGCTTTTCTTAAGGTTAACAAATCTAATGTACGGTGGTAAGCAGCATCAATCATTTTACGAACTTCTTCATCTATTATTTTTCCGGTCTCTTCACTAAATGGTTTTTGGAAAGTATTTTCTTGACTAGGATCATAGAAACTTACATTACCAATTTTATCATTCATTCCATAGGTAGTAACCATAGAATATGCCATCTTGGTAATTTGTTGTAAGTCATTAGATGCTCCCGTTGATATTTTACCAAAGAAAATTTGTTCAGCAGCGCGACCTCCTAAGGTCATACACATTTGATCGGTTAATTGTTCGATGGTATATAAGTATTGTTCTTTAGGAGTATATTGCGCATAACCGAGTGCAGCAGTACCTCTTGGCACAATGGTTACTTTTAATAAGGGATAAGCATGTTCTAAGAACCAACCACAAATAGCATGACCTG